>Ga0302325_10012030_pt1 | contig 18610 bp, 13 predicted proteins | sample Palsa_T0_2_FD_201948 | JGI IMG/M metagenome (GOLD analysis project Ga0302325, IMG submission 201948) | Peat permafrost microbial communities from Stordalen Mire near Abisko, Sweden - Palsa_T0_2 | ecosystem: Environmental > Terrestrial > Soil > Palsa > Peat permafrost | place: Sweden: Abisko...
CTACGATCTCAACTACCGCCCCTCCCTGTGGAAAACCATCGGCGGCCAGAAAAAAGCCCGCGAGGTGAACCGCGAGATCGCGAAATACGTCGACGTCATGATCGGCAACGAGGAGGACTTCACCGCATCCCTGGGGTTCGAGGTCAAGGGCGCTGACGAGAACTTGAGCCACATCGAAACCGAAGCCTTCCAGGCGATGATCAAAACCGCCGTGGGCGAGTTTCCCAACTTCAAGGTGGCCGCCACCACGCTGCGCCGCGTCATCACCGCCACCAAGAATGACTGGGGCGCCATCTGCTACCACGACGGCAAGTTCTTCGAGAGCCGGAAATATCCGGAGCTGGAGATCCTCGACCGCGTCGGCGGCGGGGACAGTTTCGCCAGCGGCCTTACCTTCGGTTTCCTCGCCTTCAATGACGCCCAGAAAGCCGTCGACTACGGGGCAGCCCATGGGGCGCTGGCCTCCACCACCCCCGGCGACACCTCGATGGCCACCCGCAAGGAAGTCGAAAAGCAGATCGCCGGCGGCGGCGCCCGGGTGGTCCGCTGAGCCGAGGCTGGCCCGCTCCGTCCAGCCCCTGCACCCCATTAGGGGCCAGGGCGGGAACCATCAGTGCACAGGGACTTGGGTGGACGAAACAGGCTGATCGGCTTTGGGGAGATTGAGGGTCAGAACCCCGTTTTCATATTTGGCGTGGACCGCTCGAACCGCGCCAAATTCCGCTCGCTGCGGAGCACCTTGTCGTTGCCGGTGGTTTCGCTGATGGCGGTCCGCTCTCCGGATATGGTCACTTGGCGCCCCTCCACGTTCACCTTGATGCTGGATTTATCGGCTCCGGGCATATCGGCCCTGATAGCGTAATGGTCCCCTTCGTCCCGAAGATCAAAATTCGGGCTGCTCATGCCGGCGAGGAGATCCAGGCCGTCCATCGGAAACCGGCTCAGGGTATTATTGAACATTTGGTCCATCTGTTGATGAAGGGAATTGAGCTGGTCCCACGGGCTACCCGAGGCCAGGGGTCCGGACCAATCGTCCCACGGGTTATTCGGGAGCCGGGCTGCCGGCGCAGGGGGCCTGACGGAGGTTGACTCCTTCGCCGTCGCGGCCGCCGCATGGTGGTTGTAACGATACAGCCAATAGGACTCGACCCCCACCGTCGCCGCACAAACGGCCGCGATGATCGCTAAAACCAGAACGGGCATTTTCAACGACGTTTCCTGGGTGGCCGAGCTTTCAGAGATAGTCGCATTCATGTTAGTCGGTTCCTTTCTTGTGGACTTTTGATGGTTCGATTCGCAGCGCTTAATCTTGACCTGGTCCCTCTCAAGCCGGTGAGCCGGAACGCGCCGAGAGGGCCGCCACGTTTGCGGAGGCCCTCTCGCGCTCCGCAGTCAGCCGATCTTGATCTTCTTCGGCTTCAACACCTCCGTTTTGGGCAATGCCAGCCGGAGGACCCCGTGACGGAACTCGGCCACGGCTTTGTCGGAATCGAAGGAGTTATCGTGCTGCAGCACCAGCTCGAAGGGCGCATCCACCGATTCGCGGTAGATTTGCGTCCAGCCTTCCGGCTGCTTCCAGTTGCGGCGCCCACGGATGCTCAGTTGGCTGGCTTCGGCCGTGATTTCGAGGCCGCTCTTCGTCACACCCGGCAGAAGCACCGTGAGTCCGAAGCCGTCGGCCTCCTCTTTCACCTTATAGGCGGGTCGAATGGTCCGCTGAGTGGCCGTTTCCAGCGCTGCGTTGCTGCCGGCTGCATCGCTGCGATTCGAAATGATTGAATTTAGAAGGGACATGGTGGGATTCTCCTTTTCCAGGCTCAGAGGTCTCGGTCAGGTTATGGCAACGCTGATCTTTTTCGGCTTCGCTTCCTCCCGCTTGGGAAGCGTCACAGTAAGGACGCCGTTCTCGTAGCTTGCGCTGACCTTGTCGGCTTGGACCTGCTCAGGAACGCTCAGAGAACGGCTGCAGGAGAAGGACTCCTCATCGTCATCATCCTTCCGCTGCGCTGTGATCGTCAGATGGTCCTCCACCATTTCGACGTTGATGTCGTCGCGCCTCACCCCGGGAAGCTCAGCACGCACGTAGGTGTTGTCCCGGTCCTCATAAAGATCGACCGGGAACTGGCCGCGCGGTGCCGAGGCGAATCCGCTCAGCGTCGATTCGAACAGTCGGTCGATTTCGGTTTCCAATCCGGCCCAGGGGCTCCTCAAGGATCCCAGTGGAGCAAGGCCGCGAATCTCTGGATAGTCATTTCGCATATTTCCTCCTAATGGTTTTTTGAGTTTGACTGAGTTGCAGGCCAGGAATCGCAATTTTGGTGCCAGTTTGGTTTTTCAATTTATCCTATTGAAATCTGGAGGCTTATAAAAAAAGGTCCCGCGCAGGGTTGGTAAATTTTTTCCCAACGCGCTGTGCCATGTGTCCCATTTTGGCGTAGACGGTGCGGCTCGCGACGAGACTGGCTCGGCAGGCGTTTGAAGCGAAGGGGTGCGCTATCCGGTCCCGACAATCTTTTCCAGCAGCGCCTGCGCGTTTCCACCCAAAATCCGCGCGCGCTCCTCAACGGTCAGGCCCGATTCGGCCACGTCTCGCAGGAGAAGCTCGAAGCCGGGCTCCCGCGTCTCGCGCGGATGCACGAGCAAGGGATAGTCGGATCCGAACAGGATCTTGCCGGGCCCCACGAGGTCCGCCACGCGCCGGAATATGCTGCGATCGTAGAGCAGCGGTGAGGCCGCGGTGTCGTAGTAAACATTCGACAGCCGCGCGCGAACCGAGCGATTCAATTCGTAGAACGGGAGACCGCCGCCCCAATGCGCGAGGATAAAGGAGGCTTCGGGGAAGTCCGAGGCCAGCTGCAGGTAGTCCCCCAGAGGCGTGGCAGGGCCCGCGGGCCCGCCGGCCATGAGCGGATCGGTGACATGGAGCGTGATGGGCGCCTTCTTTTCCGCGGCGAGCGCCACGATCCGCCGCCACCACGGATCCGAAAAAGCAAATCCCTGAGCCTGCGGCAGGACCTCGCCGACACCACATAGGCCGGAGTCCAATGCGCGCTCAACGGCCTCGAATGCACGGCGCCCGGCCGCTGGCTGGACCGCGGCAAATCCCCGCAGCCGGCCCGGGTGGAGCCGGATAGCCTCGGCGTGCCAGGCGTTATGCCGGTCACAGCTGTCCTGACTCTCCCAATACCATCCCTGCAGGACGCACTGGCCAATCCCCGCCCGCGCCATGTCCGACAAGAGGCGGGGAAGGTCCGCCCAACCCTGAACCGACCGGCTGCCCGGCGTTGCCACGCACTCAGTCCATCGCCCCTCGCCGTGCGCCCGTCCCCAGGCTTGCGGACCGGCGAGCACCTCCGGCGGGTAGGAATGGACATGGGCGTCGATAATCATTGGGCGGAGAGGGCCGCGTTCCGGCAGCCTGCGAGGTCGAGCTTTCCAGTGGCTAGAACGGGAATACGCTCCAGGCGGATCACCAGCCGTGGAATCCATAGGTTGGGCAAGCCCGCGTTGGCCAAGCGTTCGCGCAGGACGGCCGGCATCATTTCCACCGTGGTGAGGACCACCAGCGATTCCCCTTTTCCGATGTCTGGAATCGCCGTGACCGCGATCTGGGGGCCCTCCCCCGAATCGATCCCAAACGCTTCCGTGATCCTCTGCTCAACGAGCCCATGCGGCACCATCTCGCCCGCCATTTTCGAGAAGCGTGCCAGGCGGCCGGCAATCGTGAGGAATCCGTCGGTGTCGAAATGGGCGAGATCTCCCGTGACAAACCAGCCCTTACGAAGCGCCGAGACCGCGCGCCCATCCTCACCGAGGTAACCCTCGAACACGTTGGGACCGCGGAAGCAGAGAAGCCCGGTCTCGCCCGCAGATAATTCGGCGCCAGACTCCGGATGAACGATGCGTGCAGTGATTCCCGGCAGCAGGCGGCCGACCGTACCCAGGCGTTTGCCCACCTGCGGCTGAGAGGTTCCGGTGGCCAGCGGCGGATTCGGGTGGTTCACGCCGGCTACCGGAGAGGTCTCCGTCAATCCGTAGCCCTCGAGGATATCGATATGGAAGGCCTCGAGAAAGGCCCGGTGAAGCTCGCCGGGAAGCTTTTCCGCGCCGGCTACCACAAGATCGAGCGAGCGCAGTTCCGAAGCCGCGGCCTTCTTGAGGAAAGGCCGCAGGAAACTCGGAGCGGCCACCAACACCGTTACTCCCTCCTCCTTAATCGCATCAATCATGCGGCGAGTATCGAGCGGACTTGGGACCGTCACGACGCTGCATCCGCGCAAAAGCGGATACCATAGTGTCACCATAAATCCAAAGCTGTGAAAGATCGGTAGGCACGCCAGCAGACGCGCCGTAGGCGGGAGGATGGAGGTTGAAGAGATCTGCGCGCCATTCGCCAACAGGTTCGCGTGCGAGAGCACAACGCCCTTCGGATCGCCCGCGCTGCCGCTGGTGAATAACAGCGCGGCCTCGGCATCGTCGCTTTCAGACGGGAGGCGAAATAGGGCGGCGACCCACTGGTTGGGCAGGAGCCATGCCGCCCCGAGCCACGGCAGCATGGCCCACGGGCCGCCCGCCGCCGCGATCTCCGCACGGAGATCCAGCGTGCTCTCCGGCCAGGGGAATTCCGGAAGCCGCTCTCGCATCGCCGCAGCTGTGATCACCGTCCGCACACCCGAGGCGCGCAGGCTCGCTTCGAGAGACCGCCGACCCGCGGTAAAATTGAAGTTCACCGGTATCTTGCCGGCACACACAACCGCCAGATTCGCGACAATCGCGCCTGCGCTGCTCGGAAGGACGATCCCGACCCTGCGTTCCGGAATCGAGCGCCACCGCCGCGCGAGAATCCCCGCAAGAGCCAATAGCTGAGCCGATGTGACCGGTCGCCGCTCGGCGGTGCGATCGATCACGGCCACAGCACCCGGACGGCGCGCCAGCGACCGAATCGCCTCGCGGCCGAGGTGACGGCGAAGGACGGGCCGCCTTGAAAAGGCTTCCGCCCCAAGGTCCAAGAGGGCTCGGCGAAGCCGGGCGCCGTCACACTCCGCCGCAGCTATGGGAGCGCCGAACACAACACGGACCTCGGTCCGCTTAAGCCGGGGCGCTTTCCACAAGAAACGGTTTCCTGCGAAAGAAAACACCGAATCCCATAGACCGTCGATCGCTGCCGGAAGCACAGGAACAGCCGCGCGGCGAGCGATCAGCCTATAGCCTTCCTTCAGCGCCATGAGATGGCCTGTCCGGGATATCTGACCCTCCGGGAAGAGGCATACAAGGTCTCCACCCTCCGCCGCCGCGACCGCAGCCCGAAGTCCCTGCGTCACTCGGTCCGGCCGGATGCGGATGACGCCCGCAGTCGAGTAAACCCAATTGAGGAATCCGCCTATGCCCGGACCCGCATAGGCAACAAACCGAAGGCGCCTCGGACAGGCCAGCTGCAGAATCACCACGTCCATATACGTTAGATGATTGGCCACCACGACAGCGCCCCCGGACACGGGAACAAGGCCTGTTTCAAAGGCCCGGACCCGGTAAGACAACCGCGCGACAAGGAGGGCGACAGCCTCGAGCCAAAGCGGAAGGTAGGAGGTGCGCCGGATCAAGGGTCCTACTTGCCGAGAAGTCGATTGAGCAGGCCGCTTCCCGCTTTTTTTAGCGCCGCTTGAATCAGCAAGTCCTGCCACTGGCTATCGTCGACTCGGTCGAGGGTTCCCCCCAGGTGGATCGGCTGAATCATTTTGGAATAGCCGAGATCGTCACGCTCATCCTTGAGGAGGCCGATCGTATTCATGAGTTCGGCGGTCTTTCCGCGTGCGCTCAGCTGCAAGTCGAGGCTGAGCGGCTGCTCGAGGATGGGTTGACCCGGCTGGTAGGTGACTTCACCGGTTCCGGTGAGGCGCTGCTCCGGAGCAATCAGCGAAATATCCACCATATGGATCGTCAGGTCGGAACCGCGAATAGCCGAAACATGGATCTGGTCATAGTGCACTTCCCTCAGCCGCTCGGTGAATTCGACCGCAGCCTGCCCGGTCTTGTCGATGAACTTGGAGGCGTTGTCGCTCGAATCGCCGTGCTTTCCGAAAAGCGAAGTCACCGTGTCAATCGCTCCAGAAAGCCGCGAGGGAGCCTGTTTGATCGAATCGGCGATATCCGCCCGAAGCGCGCGGAAGATGCCTCCCTTGCTGTTGAGGTGGAACTCGCCCTGAATCTCGGCGCCGAGATCCTCGATGCGGACCGATCGGCCCGTGACCGCTCCGGTCAGGTCGAAGCGGCCTTCGACCGTAGGAAGTTCGCCGGGGCGCAGAGCGCGGAAAAGCGGGGCGGAATCAAAGTTGTCGACGACAATATTGGTTTGGAGAGAGAACGGCTTCTCCGCGGCGCCATCAAAGCCAATTCCGCCATCGATTTTTGCCTGGCACCCGTCGCCGAGACTCGCACGGCCCCCGTCCAAACGGAGTTCGCCCGGTGCCATCCGAATGATTCCCGACACCTCCCGCAGATCCCATTTTTCGAGCGCGACCTCCTTCAATGCCAGCGTGACCGTTCCCGTGACTCCACTCCAGGGAGCCACCGCCGAGCGGACAGGCGTCGCGCCGTCTCCCGAGGAACTCGCCGGCAACGCAGCCCCGGCGGACCCCGCGATCAGGCCGGCGAACAGGACGGCATCGTCCCCGAAGAGGCGCGAGGCCGTCAAACGCACCGTCGCGACGCCGCCTGCCGTCGCCGGCGCCCACGTCCCCGAAGCAGTCAGATCCGAGATGCGATGCCCTTCGGTGAGAGTGACAGGCGCGGTGAAGGTGATTCTGCCAGCCGAATCTCGATCGGCGCGAACCGTCGCTGAAAGATTCGGAAGTGCTGCGGCCGTTTCACCCGGCTGGCCGCGCAGGGTCACCCCCAGGGTGCTAATTTTCGTCTCGATCTTCGTATTGCCATCCGAGGTCACCGAAAAATCTCCCGAAGCCTCGCCGCTGCCAATCGGCGGCAGCGCAGAGGCGAACGGTTGAGCGCCGACCGCCGCAAGCACTACGCTCCATGTGCCAGCTGCCTGAATGGGCTGTGCCCGGCCCGCGAGCTGCCCCAGCCTAGCATCGACAGTCAAAATGCGAAGTCCCTCCGCACCCAGGGTCAGGGGCGCCATCCTTATCTGCCAACCCTGCGGGGCGTAATCGGCGAGAAGAAAGAGCGACACGTCAAGTCCCTGGAGCACACGCCTGCCCCGGATAGACAGCGAGGCCCCGCCGGAAACGAGCGGAAGGGTGGGCCTCAATTCGAGGCCTCCCCCACCGGCCCGGACGACAAATTCGCCATGAAGGTCCTGCCCGGACAAGGCGCCTCCACCCGCGAAGCGGCTCAGAAGGGCCATGGGAAGCGCCTGGACCGAGATACCCATGAGGTCCGCGTTAGGATTGGCCACCTTCAGCTCGCCCGTTGACGCGTTGAATTCGAATGGCTGAAGCGCCCGGACCGAAGCGAGCGGACCCGCACTCGCAGCCGAGGCGACGAGGTGCTCGACCCGCAAGTCATCTCCATGGATCGCCAGATCGAAGTCGGCGTTCAGCCGAACCAAACCGAGCGGCTCCAAGGCGGGAACCAGCAAGCCCACCTTGTCGGCACGGGCATCGAGCTTACCTTTCGCTTCAAGGGAACGCAGCGTCGCGTCGACGCCAAAGTCTCCCTCGCCGCTCGCCGAAAAGACCGGAATCGGGCGTCCGAGCGCAAAAGGCGCCAGATCGGAGTCGCTCATGTCGATTTTCCAGGTGCCGGAAAGCCGGCGGGTGCTGTCGGGAAATTGCGCCACCACGGAGGCAATTGGCTGGAGCCCGCGTCCAAGCGATACAGCGTACGCCTCGCCGTCGGCGCTTCGGGCGGCCGTTGCGCGCGCCGTCAACTGAACCGGGTTCGCCAGTTGGGGCCCCGCCGCGGAGAGATTCGCCTTAACCTCGACCCGCGTGAAGGTCCGCGGACTGTCCATCGCAGCCGAAAGCGTTCCACTGACGTCCACAGACATCACAGGCGCTGCCGGCGCGCCGATCCGCGCCGTCGCACCAACCGCAAAAATTCCTTCGCGCGCCGCTCCCAGATTGCCGCCGCTAATCGTGACATGGACCCGCTCGGGCGGTTCGCCCGGAGGGCCTGGGAGGATGAGATCGCCCTCCAATTCAAGGCCGTCCACGGCGAGGTCGAAGGGAAGGGTCAATCTGGCAAAGACCCCTTGGAAAACATGCAAGGCGGCCGTCGGTACACGGTCGTCGGCAGCCAGCGCCTCCGGTATGATTCCCGCCCGCCGCCGTGAAGTGGAGATCGCCGCGGCAGCCGCTCCCGCCTGCGGCCGGCTCAGATCCAAAGTCCATCCCCGCGCGACGAGGCGATTCACCCGGATGTCGTGGCGCAGGCAAGCGGCTAAGACAGGCAATTCGGCGCGGAGCGAAGGCAGCGTGCAAACGATCCCCTTCCACTCGAACTGGAGCCCCGAGAGCGCGATTCCGCCCGGCGAGGCTGCAATCGAACCGAGAGAACCCCTGAGCGCGGGCTTCGAAGCCAACCCGAATCGGGCGGCCCAGGTCTGCACCGCCGGAACTAGAGCCAGGGCCACGACAACAGCCGCGCATGCCCCAATCACACCCATCACCACCAGGATTAAGCGGATCCGTTTCACTCGCTAGACCCCCGGGTGGACGTCCGCCGGTGAAAGAGGTTCCGCCGATTGCGACCGGGACCCTCAGAAGCCTCAGTGAACGACGTCCTCGTCCGGAAGTCCTGTCGCCTCCCTGAGCTGGGCCACCGCCACCGCATATGTGTAATTCGCCTGAACAAGGTTTGTGCGGGCCTGGGTCAAATCGGTCTCAGCCTGCAGCACGTCCAAGTGTGTGGCAGACCCCGCCTGATAGCGAGCCTTGGCCTGCCTGAGACTCTCGTCGGCCTGCCCAACCGTTTGCTGAGTGGCGCCGGTCAATTCCATGGCCTCCTGCCACGAGGAAAATGCCTGTCTCACGGCCACATCGATGCCGAGGGTCTGCTCGTCGAGCGTAAGCCGGGACTGCTCGAGCACCGACTTTGCCTGAGCCACACGTCCGGAGGTCGAGGCTCCATCAAAGATATTCCACTGCGACTGAAGGCCTATGTGCCAGCCGTTGACTGATGAAGAACTTCCGCCCCCCAGAGAGAAAGGGGCTTTCTCGGCTTCCCATCCGCCCGCCAGCGCCAGATTTGGATAGTAGTTGGATTTGGCCACGACGATTTGACTCTCGTTGGCTTCGCGAAGCTTGGCCAGACGGGCCAGTTCCGGGCGATTGGCCCGCGCCGACTCCAGGCATGACTGCAATTCGAATTGGCTCGGGACGTACTTCAAGTCGCCCACGAAGGTCGGAATTGTCTCGCTGGGCGAGTGCGACAGATGGGACGTGAAGCCAAGCGACTGCCTGAGCTGTTCGACGGAAATGCGCAGGTTATTGCGGGCCGTGATGAGCGGCACCTGCCCATTGGCCAGGGATACCTGTGAGCGGAGCTTGTCGAAGCTGGAAACGGTCCCGGCCGTGAACCGGTTCGTGGAGTCTGTGAGCTGCGATTTTAATAGCGCAATGTTCTGCTCCTGAACGCGAATCTGCTCCTGGGCCAGCAGGACCGAATAGAAGCGCGTGCGCACGTCCAAGAGAGCGGCATTGATGGTCGCCTGGAGATCGAGCACGGCGGACTCGCGCACGAGGGACGCGTTCTTGAGGGCCGAACGAACGCCGCCACCGGCAAAGAGCGTCTGCGTGGCGGTGACGCTCACCTGCCAGAAGTTCGTGGTGGCCGGAAAGGTCTGCGAGATGCTCTCGGTATTCTCCTGATAAAGGCCCTGCGCGGCCACGTTCGGAATGGCTCTGCCGCGAACCTCCACGATCACCCCCTCCTGCTGACGGATGCGCTCGCGCGCCTCCCGGATGGAGAAATTGTTTTGGAGCGCAAATCCGATCGCCGTCGGTAGATCGAGCCGGTCGGGCACCTCCTGGTCAGGGGCAAGTGCCGCGGCGGCCACGCTTGCGCTGCCAACGAATAGGGCAGCAAACAGGGATTTGATAGGCAGCTTCATGCGTGGACGGGCTTCAGGTTCTGGCCTTCTTCGGCGGCCTCGTCGGCGTTGGCGCGGTCGCGGGCGTGATCCTTGGCGATCAACACGTACAAAGAGGGAACGACCAGCAGCGTGAAGACTGTCCCGATTGACATGCCACCGACCAGAACCAAGCCGATCGAATTGCGGGCTGCGGCCCCGGCGCCACTCACAAGCGTGAGTGGGAAATGCCCGGCGACCGTGGCGACGGAGGTCATGAGGATCGGCCGAAGGCGCGTCAGCGCGGCCTCGTGGACGGCCTCGAGCTTCCCCTTTCCTGCCAATTGGAGCTTGTTGGCAAACTCGACGATCAGAATGCCATTCTTGGCTATGAGGCCCACGAGCGTCACCAAGCCCACCTGCGAATAGATGTTGAAGGTCGTGGTCCAACCCTTGGTCCAGAAAGGAATGTTCGGATTGGGCATCTTCAGGAACATGAAGATCGCCGCGCCAAAGATAGCCAGCGGCACCGAGCCTCCAAGGATCACCAAGGGATCCCGGAAGCTGTTGAACTGGGCCGCGAGCACCAGAAAGATCAGGATGACCGCGAGGCCCATGGTCGTCCAGAACTTGGCATTGCCGCCTTCCTTGCGCAGTTGGCGGGACTCTCCGGTGTAGTCCAGGGAGTATCCCTGGGGCAGTATCTTTGCCCCCTCGTCCTCGAAAAACTTGAGCGCGTCGTCCAAGGGCAGGAAGGACAGGCCGCTGAGGGTCACCGCATTTTGTTGCTGGAACCGGTTCAATGAGCGCGGCACCGTCGAATTGCGGATGGTCGCCACCGTGCTGAGGGGGATCAGCTGGTTATTGGGTCCGGTGATATAGATCTTGTCCAATTGGTCGGGATTGAGCCGCGAGGTGCGCTTGACCTGCGGTATCACCTTGTAGCTCAGGCCGGAAATGTTGAAGCGGTTCACATAATTGCCACCCATGGCCGCGGACAGATCGCTGCCGACTTGCTGGAGGTTCAGTCCGAGTGAAGCGACCTTGTCGCGATCGATCACGACCTCCGACTGCGGCTCGTCGATCCGCACGTCCAATTGAGGGGGAAACATGAACTTGCCGGTCGCCATGGCGTCGTCCGACAGTTTTTGGGCGAAGGGAAGGATTTGGTTGATGTCGGAAGTCGAAGCGAGCACCACCTCGATCGGAAAGGTTCCGCCACCTGGAAGGGCCGGCGGTTGAACCAGGAAGAACTGCAGGCCGGGGATTTGGGAGACCTTGGGCTGCATCTGCGTCAGTATCTCGGTGATCGGCCGTTTACGCTCGCCCCAGGGCTTGGCCACGAGTCCGGCGATCGCCGGTGCCGGGGAAGGCGAGGTGATCTGAAAAACGAAATCTGTGTCCGGATCGGTGCGGAACGCCTTCTCCACCGCCTTGGCATACCGGCTGTTCTGATCCAGCGTCGCGTCGGCAGCGGTCGTGCCAAATCCGAACAGGAAGCTCTGGTCCTCCGTGGGCGCAAGCTCCGTAGAGGCCCCTCTGATCATGACGAATCCAAATGCGCCGATCACAATCCAGACCGCATAGACATACCCGCGGTTGGCCAGGCTGGTGTCGAGCACCCGGCTGTAGATGCCGCGGATTTTGGCGAAGGCATGGTTGACCACGCCGGCGAAGCCCTTCTCCTCGTCTCCGGCTCGGAGGAGATTGGCCGCCATCATCGGCGACAGCGTCAAGGCAACGATACCTGAGATCGTCACCGCCCCAGCCAGCGTGAAGGCGAATTCGCGGAACAGAGAGCCGGTCAGGCCCCCCTGCAGCCCAATGGGAGCATAAACCGCCGCCAGGGTGACGGTCATCGCGACAATGGGCCCCACCAGTTCGCGCGCTCCGAGAAGAGCGGCGTTGAGCGGAGTGCGTCCCTCGGCGAGATGGCGTTCGACGTTCTCAACGACGACGATCGCATCGTCGACCACCAGTCCCACCGAAAGCACGATGGCTAGCAGCGTCAGCAGATTGATCGTGAAGCCGAAGATCTGCATGAGGAAGATCGCTCCGATCAGCGACAAGGGGATCGCGACGAGCGGAATCAGCACGGAACGCACCGAGCCAAGAAACAGGAAGATGACAATGACAACGATCAGCAGCGTGTCCCCCAGCGTGTGGAACACTTCGTGGATGGCGTCATTGATGTAGGCCGTCGAATCATAGGCGACATTGGCAGTGATGCCGCCCGGAAGATCCTTTTGGATCGAGGCCAGCGCTTCACGGACCCGCGCGATCACATCCAGCGAATTGGCGTTGGGCAGCACGTAGACCGCCATGAAAACCGCCTTCTGCCCGGAGAGACGAACCTCTGTATCATAATTTTCTCCGCCCAGTTCCACGTCGGCGACGTCGCTCAGCCTGACAATCGCGTTGTTCTGCTGTCGCAACACCAGGTTCTTGAATTCCTTCACGGAGCGCAGGTCGGTGTTCGCCGTCAGGTTGACCTGCACCAGATTGCCCTTGGTGGTACCCAAGGCGGTGAGATGGTTGTTCGCCGCGAGCGCAGCGGTCACCTGCGCGGGACTCAGATTGAAGGCAGCGAGGCGGTCCGGCTTAAGCCAGATGCGCATCGCGAAGGTGCGACCGCCGAGAATATCCGCGCGCTGAACCCCCGCGATTGCCGAGAAGCGGGGCTGAACCACGCGAACCAGGTAATCAGTGACCTCGTTCTCCTGGAGCGCTTCCGAGGTAAAGCTGAGGTAGCACGCGGCGATCTGGCTGTCGGCGGGAACGATATTGATGACCGGCACCTGCGCCTCCGGCGGCAGATCGCCGCGGACCTGATCCACCTTGGAGCCGATCTCCGCGAGCGCCCGGTTGCCGTCGTAGTTGAGCTTGAGCCGGGCCGTGATGGTTGAAAGGCCCTGCGCGCTCTGCGAGGAGAGGTAGTCGATCCCGTCGGCGGAGGCGATCACCCGCTCAAGCGGCGTCGTGATGAAGCCGCGCACGAGATCGGCGCTCGCGCCGACGTAAACGGTCGTGACGGTGACCGACGCATTCTGGCTGAGCGGGTACTGGCGGACGTTGAGCGAACGATACGCCTGCACGCCCGCGATCAGGATGACGAGGTTGACCACCAGCGCCAAAACGGGCCGGCGGATAAACAGATCGGTGAATTTCATCGGACGGGGCGGATCAGGAATCGCTCGGCTTGGGCGCGATCTGCGCATCGGGCGCCACAGAATTGTTGATGCTTACAGGCATGCCCTCACGGAGCTTGAAGACACCCGAGGTTGCGACGACCTCGCCTGCTTTGAGTCCGGAAATAACGGCGACAAAATCGCCGCGTGCATCGCCGAGCCGGACGACCTGCTGGCGCACCACTTTGGACGAATTCCCAGTCTTGGGATCCTTCTTGTCCTCAACGATGAAAATCGTGTCCCCATACGGGGCGTACACAATCGCCGTGGCCGGAATCACGACCACCGCGGCAACGGCCGGGAGTTCGACGCTCACGTCCACAAACATGCCTGGATGCAACCGCTCGTGTTCGTTTCGGACGGTGGCCTGGACCCGCACATTGCGGGTGGCCGCGTCCACATCGGGACTGATCGCTGTGATCACGCCTTCCGCCGCGGTTCCGCCCAGAGCGTCGCCGCCGAGGGCGACCTTCAGTCCGGATTTCAGCTGGGCCAGCTCATCCTGGGGCAGATAGAAATCCACGAAGATCGGATCGAGAGCCTGCAGGGAAACGATCGGATCGCCGGCCTTGAGCATCTGGCCCAAATTGACCAAGCGAACGCCGAGGCGGCCCGCAAAGGGGGCGCGAATTGTCTTTTTGGCTATGGTCGCCCGCAGATTGTCGGCGAGAGCCATCGCTTGCTGGTACGCCGCGTTGTCGGCATCGAGCTGCGACTGTGAGATGGTCGATTGAGACAGCAGCTGCTTCGAGCGTTCCAGGTTGAGCTTGGCAAGCGTCACGCCGGCTTCGGCTGAGCGCAGCTGCGCTTCCTCAGCGGACACGTCCTGCTTGACCAGCAGATCACCCCGCTTCACCGAAGTCCCCGCCTCAAATCCGATTTGGACGATCTTGGCTTCCAGCTCCGCGGACACCGTCAAGCCTTGGACGGCCGAGAGGGATCCGATAGCTGTGAGCACGGGTGCCCAATGTTCCTCCGTGGCCACGGCGGTGCTGATCGCTTCGGGAGGCGGGACGAAGTTCTTTCCCTGCGCCACCATGGCGACGATCTGCAGGGCTTTGATGCCCACGATCGCTCCGAGAAGGATAACGAGACCGAGGACAGTGGTGACAACTTTCTTGATCATGGCGGTGCAGCTTAAGGGTTTTGAGGCCGGTTGGTGCGGCCGGAACGTGTATCCGAACAAGGATTATTAGACGGGTCCAGAATTATGAGACGGATGCTCCGGACTGTGTGGAGGCGGCCGCCGCTTCCGCATTGGGACAGCTGACAAGCTTCCGCGAACCGGTGGCGATAGTGGCCGCCTGCGTCGCGACTTTGGTGAGCAGCGAAACAAGGGTTTTGCGCTCTCCTTCGGACAGCGGACTCATCAACTCCGCCATTCTTTGGAAGTGGCTGGGAAGGACGGCCATCAGCGCGGCGTGACCGGCGGGCGTGATGCGCACAATCATCATGCGGCGGTCCTCGGGAGCAGGCTCGCGGCGCACCAGCCCATCCTTTTCAAGGGTGTCGATGAGCCCCGTCATCGTCGCCCGAGTCACCTCGGCCCGATCCGCCAAAGAGGCAGGCGATTGCGGTGTCTCAATCGGGCAGCCTTTGGCCTTGTCCACCAATAACATGAGGACGGTGAATCGGCCGGGCGACATCCCGTGCCGGGCCATGTTCGATTCCGAAATCCGAAAAACTTCGTCGGCCGCCCGAAGCAGATTGAGGTAGGCTTCGGCTGCCGAAGGATCTAGGTCGGGGAACTGCCGAGCCATCTCCAGGAGACAATCGTACCGAGGCAGGTCTTTGAGCAGTAGGTGCGGCATGGGGGGTTGCGGTCGGATCGAGGGACTAGCGCCGTATAGTTAGGACACTAACTATCCGGCCGCAAGCGAAAACACCCGTCCTCCCCAGCATTTCAGGGGCGCTCGGCTAATCCTTCACCCACAGTCCGTTGGCCAGGTGCCCGACCGGTGTGCCTCAGTCCGTCTGCGGCCGGGAATCGACTGTGCCGAAGGACCGCGCCGCGGCGACGACCGCCTCGGTCGTGATGCCCAACTCCTTGTACACGACCGAAGAGGGAGCGCTCAGGCCGAATCGGTCGATGCCGATCACTTTGCCGTCGAGGCCCACGTATTTGCGCCAAAGCCCGGTAACGCCCGCTTCTATCGCCACTCGCTTGCGGCAAGCAATCGGAAGCACGCTTTCGCGGTACTCGGCTGACTGGCGATCAAATCGCTCGAAGGACGGCAGCGACACCACCCGAGTCCCTGCCCCGAGTTCTTTGGCGGCGGCGAGCGCGTACTGGAGTTCGCTTCCCGTCCCAATCAGGATCGTCTCAAGGTCAGCGGTTTCCCGCACGGCGATGTAGCCGCCCTTAAAAGCGCCGAGCCGGCGCTGCTCGGCCGGAATTTCATTGAGCACGGGCACCGCCTGCCGAGTGAGTGCGAGCAGGGTGGGTCCGTCACCGTGTGACAAAGCAGCCGCAAAGGCTCCGGCGGTTTCTTCCGGATCGGCCGGGCGAATGAGATCGAAGCCCGGGATCAGCCGGAGGGCCGAGATCGTCTCGACGGGCTCGTGGGTGGGGCCGTCCTCACCAACGCCGATTGAATCGTGCGTGTAAATATAGACCACCGGCAGTTTCGAGAGCGCCGCCAGGCGCATCGACGGACGGGAATAGTCGGCAAAAACCAAGAACGTGGCGATGGAGGGACGAAAAAGGCCGTCGTAAGCAACCCCATTGGCCATCGCGGCCATCCCATGCTCCCGGATTCCAAAGCGAATATTCCGGCCTGAGCGGTTGCTCGGATCGAAGTCCTTGTCCGCAGCAATATAGTTGAGGGTCGATCCGTACAGATCGGCGCTTCCCCCAATGAGGAGGGGTATTTCCGCGGCGAGCGGCTGCAGGACGTCCCGTCCGGCGGCGCGGGTGCCGCCGAGCTTCACGTCGGGGGCAAACAGCGGGATCTTCTCCAGCAAATGTTCGAAGGAAGGGTGCTGCTGCGCCGAATCAAGAATTGCGGCGCGCTCGGGCGCGGCTTGGCGCCAGGCCTGATAAACCTTGTTCCAGCGCTTGTAGGCGCGGACCAGACGCTGCTTGTGCGAGGCGAAGTAAGCGCGGACTTCGTCGCTCACGTAGAAATGGGTATCGGCGGGAAGCCCGAGCCCGATGCGCGCGGAATCGGCAAACTTGGCTCCAGCCTCGCCATGCCCCTTCGAGGTGCCCTGCACCTCGGGAATTCCCCGGGCGATGATGGTATGGATGATGATGAGCTGAGGCTTTCCGCTTTTCGCTTTCTTCGCCTTGTTGAATGCCTTGAGGAAAGCCACCATGTCATGGCCGTCTACGATCTGGACGTCCCATTCGATTGCCTTGAAGCGCAGGGCCGCATTCTCGCTCTGCGTCTTGACCGCCATCGCGTCAAGCGTGACGAGGTTCGAGTCGTAGATCAGGATAAGGTTATCCAATTTCTGGTGACCCGCGAAGGCGATCGACTCCATGGCGACGCCTTCCTGCATGCAGCCGTCGCCAGCAAGGCAAACGACATGGTAGTCGAAGATCGGATGACCAGGCGTGTTGAAACGCGCCATGGCCATCTGACCTGCCATGGCCATGCCGACCGCGTTGCCGACGCCCTGGCCTAGCGGGCCCGTCGTGGCTTCAACCCCGGGGGTATCGTGGAATTCCGGGTGACCGGGCGTTCCGCTGTGGAGCGCGCGGAATTTCTTGAGCTGCTCCAGAGTGACGGCGTAGCCGCTCAGATGGAGCCACGAATAGAGAAACATGCTGCCGTGGCCCGCTGAAAGGACGAAGCGGTCGCGGTTGATCCAGCGCGGCACGTCCGGATTATGGACCAGAGCATGACCGTACAGGACAGCCCCGACCTCGGCGCAACCGAGCGGAAGCCCCAGGTGCCCTGAAGAACAAGCATGAACCGCATCGATGGCCAGCCCGCGAGCCTGATTGGCCGCCAGCGTGAGAAGAGGAGTCGGCAGAGGCATGAGGAAAGGCAGAGTGAGATCAAGGACATGGGCAAGCGCAACGCCAGAGTCGCGGCGGTCGCGTGACCTGAAAAATACCCGCGGATATGGCCGGCGGCCTTATCCGCTCAAACCGCTTAGGGCGACGACGAGACGGCGGGAACGGCGGCCGGAGCAGCTGGGGCCGCGACCGATTCCTCGGCGCGCTTCTGGCGGACGGCGACCGCCGCTTTGCCCTTGCGATGGCGCAGATAGTAGAGACGGGCGCGCATCGGCTCGGACTCGCGCTCGACCTCGATCTTCTCGATGTTCGGAGAGTTCACCGGGAAAACGCGTTCGACGCCTTCGCCGTAGCTGATGCGGCGCACCGTGAAGCTCTCGTTGATCCCCGCGCCCTTGCGCGCGATGACGATGCCGGAGTAGATTTGGATACGCTCCTTGTCGCCTTCGCGCACCTTCGTGTGGACGCGGATACCGTCGCCTACCTTGAAGGAAGGGATGTCTTTTTTCACCTGATTTGAGGTGATTTCCTGGATGATCGGGTTCATGGCGATGGCTTTCTTTGAGCGGTGCTTACTGCAGTAAATCGGGTCTTACGGAGCGGGTTTTCTCGAGCGCGCGCGCCTGGCGCCATTTTTCGATTTCGGCATGATTGCCGGAAAGGAGGACTTCCGGCACGGACATGCCGCGAAATTCGGCGGGACGCGTGTATTGAGGAAAGTCGAGCACACTGCCAGTGAACGATTCATGCGTCAACGAATTTTCCTCCCCCAGCACGCCCGGAATGAATCGGCTGAGAGCGTCGATCACAACCGCGGCCGCCACCGTGCCGTTCGTGAGAACGTAGTCGCCGACGCTGACCTCCTGGTCGATCACCGAATCGCGGATACGCTGATCGATGCCTTCGTAATGTCCGCTGAGAAAGATCAAATGGCTCTCCCGGGCATAGCCGCGCGCCATCTCGCTGGTAAAAGGCGTCCCATCGGGTGTCAGATAAATGCGCCGGCAACCCGGCGTCTGGAGGGCCTCTATGGCGGCGAAAGCGGGCTCGGGCTTCATCACCATTCCCGCGCCGCCTCCAAAAGGGCGGTCATCCGCGGCGCGGTGCTTGTCGGTTGTCCAAGCGCGCATATCATGCACCCCTACTTGGAGAAGTCCGCGGTCAAGCGCCTTCCCCAGGATGCTTTCGGCCAGAAAGCCATCGAGCATGCGAGGGAACAGAGTGAGGACGTCGATGCGAAGCATGGCGCCCTGTCCCCCAAGCCCTTCGGGCTCAGGCGTTCGCTGCGGCGGGAGCCGGCACGGCGGCCGCAGAACGGCGGTTCCGCTTGATGATCGAATGAAGCGTGTCGGTGGGCTTCGCGCCCTTGCTCAGCCAGTAATCGACGCGCTCGAGGTTCAGCTTAACGCCCTCAACCTTTGAACGGGG
>Ga0302325_10012033_pt1 | contig 18605 bp, 23 predicted proteins | sample Palsa_T0_2_FD_201948 | JGI IMG/M metagenome (GOLD analysis project Ga0302325, IMG submission 201948) | Peat permafrost microbial communities from Stordalen Mire near Abisko, Sweden - Palsa_T0_2 | ecosystem: Environmental > Terrestrial > Soil > Palsa > Peat permafrost | place: Sweden: Abisko...
TCGACTACAAACAAGACGTTGTCGATGTATATAAAGACTTCATTGAGTTTTCAATTCGCAAGTCGTCGAATCAATCTAGATCTCTGGACATCCTTTTGCGGCCGTGGGCTCCGAAAATAACCCTAGCAAGCGATCGTGCTTCCATGGTAGTCAGCTCGGAGGACGCAAATCCTCAGCCGAATGGTGGTTTAGAAACTCAAGCCAACGGTCAACCCCCGGAGCAGGTCACCATACCTATGCCATCGTGGGTTCCTTGCGTGGAAAACGCTGCCTTTCGTTGGTGGGACCATCCCGATCCATCAGTCGGCCTGCGAATGGAGCGACGCAATGCTGATCCTCTTGTTGGCTTGCCCACAATTCAGAGAAACTACAGCGCCGCGGGCACACGCCATATCACTCCTATAAGACATCGTTTCGCAAGACGCCCATCTTATAATAGCATGTTCGTGGAAGGGTTTATCTTCGACAAGGTCCAGACGAGAGAAGAAGCTGCTCGATTTGGGAATGTTCCCCCTTCTTGGCCAGCTGTAGCTGGCTGGCATGACCCCAAGAACAAAGATCCACCCGAAGAGTTCTGGCGAACCTTGGTTGCTGATCGAGGACCAAATGGGCAAAATCCACCTCCGTACTATCGTCGAGCTTGTTGGGAGTCTATAATGAAGATGTCGATGGGAAATCTCAGTAACGACGGTAACCCACTCGATACCTCGCTAATGATCGACCAAGGACGATGTTCAATCATTGCAGAGTTTCTTCGAAGAATGCAGGCAGTCATCTGGAATAGGTGCTTGTTGAAGACGATGGACAACCGAATTGGCTTAGTGAATCAAAGTACACAGCGGGACGACCTGATATGCATCTTGTATGGATGCAGTGTACCTATTGTTCTTCGAGAGCATATCAAGTCTCCCGAACAGCTCAGAGAGGAACGCGAGGAGCATAGGCTAGCAACAATTGAGGAAGCTGCGAAGCTCATTCAACGAGCTTGGAGAACGAGGATGCACGAGCGAGTAAACCTGCAAAACATCATCGATCAGAAGATCTTTCCACATCTCGAGGAGGGAGAGAGACCAAGGACAACTCGGCGGCGCTCCTCAACTCGACCAAAGCTGAAAATGAAATTTTATAAATCGAAATGGAATGGCATCAGATCCCGATTACTTCGGATGAGCAATACTATTGGACACCAAGTTGCCTTCCTCCTAACCAGCGTCAGATTGCTTTGGTACCTCTACCTCCCGATACGGCTCGACCTTTGGAAAGGCTTCTACGGGAGTTGCATCGCTACGTTATGCGTCGTGAAAGCAGTTAGAGCCCTTTATAGTAAAGAGTTTTACGAGAGTGCAGCAAGCAATGTTCTCTGGCTCATGGCAATCAAGAAAGTCCCCTTCTTCGCGCCGGCAATCTCGGGTCGGGATGCCTCGAGGTTGTTCAAAGAGGCTATTTCTTTCGCCGGTTGGTCCATGATACTCTGGAGGCATGCGGAGTACAGTCAGAGCAGATTCTCCACTTGGTGGAGTGTTGAGCTCCTGGCTAGCATCGTGTTGCTATTCCCGCATCTGCACAGAACCTACTGGTTGTTCGTTCAGAAATGGGATCAATGGCTTGAAATTGTCCTCATGAAGCCAGACGAACCTGTAAATGATGAGTTCGATCAATTCTATTATGAAATTATTGGGGAATGTTATGTGCATGGGATGATGAATGGTGAAGCACTGGAATGGCAGAACGAGAAAGAAGTAAAAGCAAGGGTCTTTGAGCTCAGATAATACTTAATAGCAAAGCGATTTGAGCGAAAGAGATCACTTTAGACCAATTTCCTGAATTGTAGAAGCAGCATAGAGGATGCGAGATTGCAAGGACGTTGAAAACCATTGTAGTGACGCTGTGGCTGAGCCAACCCCAATTTCGGCATTGTCAAGCCCCACGAAGACGCGTAATTACATGCTGAAGCGCGTTATCTTCATGAAAATCTGACTTTCCGTGTTACAAAAGCTTCTCTTACCTCAAAAATGTAAACCTAAAATGAATTCCTTAACCAAATTAATCGAAGGTGCAAGTATCCCCGAACTCAAAGAAGCAATCCGACTCTTCCAAGCCAGATGTCCTAGCAGTAACGAACTATCCCAAAATCTTATCGGTATCTTGCAGTTCGACGAGAAGGACAGTAGAGATGGATTAAGGGGAGTTGTTGAGGGTGTTTGTGAGGCGTTCCAAGAATGTAGAGAGATCTTGGAGAAGCTGTTGGGTGGAGATGAGGATGAAGAGGGGATTTTAAAGAGCTGGGTATTGGATGGAAGTCCAGAGGAGGAGGATGATTCTGAGCTCGAGATGGCAGGAAAAAGGAGCAATAAGAATGGCAAGAGAAAACGAGACATTCTTTCCTCTCCTCCAAAACCGAAGAAGTTTAAGAAAGTCAAAAGTACGATCAGCAACTCCACGCAGGGGGATGAGAAAAGTAAACCCTCGCGTCCCAAACCCCCATCTTGGTGGCCGGATATCTCTATCGTTCAAAAGAAGAGCAATATTTCAAGCTCAAGTTCAGCACCTTTATCCTCAGCATCAAAGAGGAAGAGAACAATAGAAGAGATCTTCGAAGCAGATAGGCAACGACGAGAAGAGGAAGCCCGGGAAGAGGCAGAGCGGCTCAAACATGAGGCTGAGATATGGGCTAAATGTGCTCAATGTAAAGCTCCTTTCTTTACTGATGAGAACTGGGTGGGGTCATGTGTTTTCCATCCTGGTAAGTGGGATGCTGGCTACTGCCACTTTTACCTCTAGAGTGTAAGACTGATAAAGGAACAGGGGTAATGAGGCAGTACCACCCAGCATATAGGAGTTACTGCCGCAGGTGGTTCTGTTGTGGGAAAGAACGGCAAAATCCAGGTTGCATGGAAGCAAAGCACATTGATGATCGAATATCAGGGGAATTAGATCGTGGAAAAGCTATCCGAGAATCTGCGAGGGAGGAGCAGTGTTGTCGATAGTTTAAACTAGTTTGGATTTTTTGGCTCCTTAAACGGACTGGATAAAATTTCAAAAACGGGATAATTATTTTTAAGGGAAGCTAGTTTGATTTTAGCGTAAAAAGAGGATTTTTAGCTTGAAATTTAATATTTAATCCCTTTTCTTAATGAAAAATTTGCCTTCACGTGACTATTCCAAAACTATCAGTCCAGTTTTTAAATTGCCAAACGGACTGGCTAATTTCAAGTTCAGGTGAAAACGGACTGGCAAGCTTTTTCGAAAACTATCGACATCACTGGGGAGGAGGCGAATGCTGTGTTTTACAGGAACTGTGAGGAGTGCGAGAGGGATGTTGAAGTCGACTTTGTTTCCGGGGACGATGTCGAGGATTTTGAGAGGCAGGAGAAGGAGAAGGAAGAGCAGGAGGAGGAAGAAGAAGAAGAGGAGGAGGACAAGAAGGATACTGCTCCTCCTGAGGACAGCGAAGTTCCTGATGATCAACACACCTCTCCCGACCACAATGTCCCGCCTACTAAAGCAAAACCCAAAACGTTCGAGCGAGGAATCTTAGATTTGGAAACCTTGCGAAGACCAGTCGAAACTGTCTCCCCTCTGAGACCGGAGAGATTCCTCTGTTATTTCTGTGAGGAGAAAGCCGCCGCCAAGGGGGAGAACGGCAGTGACGAAGAGTTCGACTTTTACAATGACTGGTATTCATTTTGATATGAGGATTTTAAGAAATTATTCAGTGTTTGGATTTCAAATTGAGGGAACGTGCCAAAAGCTGCCTGCTGATTACCACCATTGAAACTATTCAATCGAATTTTTGCAAATCCGTTCAAGGTCCGTAAGGTGCTAAGCATCAATGTGAAAGAGGAAGCTCGTTCGATATCTCACTCAATCAGCACAGCATAATCCGGAAAAAACGCTCTTTTGTATTGATATGCACCTTAGATCAAACGCCGCAGTCCCTATTCCCGTATCCCACCACCAAGCCAACGTCAGGCCAGGGTACAAATAAACGCCACCCTATGCACGAATCCCTATTTCTGGCCATGCAAGTATCCATTTCCACTGATCTATACGCACAAACTTACGGCGAACTCAAGGTCTGACTACTCTCGCTCTCCTCCCTCGACTCGGGCTTCCTATTAACGTCAAGCTTCACCTTGATAGTGTCGGGAGGTAGAATTGGTGGAAGCTTCGCCTCAGCTTTCATCTTGCCAACCCAGTTCTTCTCGTCCTTCTTCACGGGCTTAATTATCTTCTTGATGATCGGATTCTTCTTCTTGTTCTTCAATGCAGCTTTTCGATCCCAATAGTCGTCATCATCCTCTTCCGGTTCATCATCACTAGGTGGAGGCTTCGACTCGAAGCTCAATCCACTCGCTGAATGCTGACTTGCACTCTTTGACATCCCCGGAGCCTTGAGTTTCTTGATAATAGGCTTCTTGATGACCTTCTTCTGCTTCTTCTGCGGCGAGGAATCTGAATCGAAATCTTCACCGGGATCTCTCTTGTTGGGGCTACTTCGGTTCTTATTGTTTGGTTGTGAGGATGGGGCTGGGGTAGATTGTCGACTTCCTCCAGAGGCGTATCCGTTCTGGCTGCCGTTTCCGTTGCCATTCTGGATTTTCTTCAATGCATCGCGGGACGAATTTCTTCCACCACCACCAATGCACTTGAGCATATGCCCATTCATACGTCTGACGGGTAGAAATTGACCGCAGTGTTGACACTTGGCGTGCGGGAATGGTATTGGTTTCTGTGGTCCTTCCCCTGGAGGTGGTGACGTAGCGGGAGAGTCTTGACTTCCGTTGGGCGTGCTCTCCTTCGGCTTGAGAGGATTGATCATGTCTTTCTTCTTCTTACCTCTACCAGGACCCTCAGGCTGAAATGTCTGACCATATATATCATGATGTGGCTTGTCGATGAACGGACGTTTCTTGCAATATTCGACACCAGGCTCTGGTTTTCTGGCCCCATTGCCATCGGTCGGATGGAGGAGACGAGGAAGGCCGCATTTTGAGCAGCGTATCTCTGAGGTAGTTGCTAGCGGGTTTCCTTTGAGGTAGATATTGCCGTTTTCGTAAAGTGCAGCCTCCGTCTCGACTTTCTGTAGTTTTGTGCTTTCTCCGGCCGGATTTGGTGAGTAGTCGGCACTATTGCAATCTACTTGTGAAGCTTTTTGCTGGACGATGATTGCTGCAGATGTAGCTCGAGCTATTTTCTCTTCGCGGTGGGTTTGGAGAACTATGTCGTGGATTATATTGTAGAAGACATCATCTAAGATCGCGTGCGTCTGGGTGGAGTTAGCCGTTGACACTTTTTTAGGCAGCGGAAAGAAGAAATATATAGAAATGCGTATAATACCATTCCCAGCATATTATCGTCTTTCACATCCTCAGTAGGGACTACGAGTCCCTTTTGCGGAAAGCTGTCGTTGGCAGACATTTGTGCTGGATCCCGGAGGTCAGGCTGTGGTGCTGTAATCTGCGGGAAAAGGAACGTTTGCAATGCCCCGGATGGCGATGCAGCTGCAAGGAGATGCAAGAACGATGGAGGAGCCAAACGCCAGAGCGAGCATTTTATGGAGGAACTTCAACGACGAGTGAGCATTGTGGGAATAATTAATATTGTCGGCGTGGAGGAGCTCAGTCAGGGACAATAATAAAGTACCTGCACGTATTTCCGTGCTGTGGTCCTGAAACTCCAGCTCCAAGGCCAGGAGTGGCAGAATTGCGGCGCTAAAATTTAAAGTTTGGTAGTGCTAGCAAAGGCGGTGTCTGCAACCGGCAAAGGCCGCCATGGGCCTATATCAGAGGAATGGACAAGGCCAAATTGAATGTTTGTGAGACGCCCTTTCTACAAATCTTCACCATCTTCGGAGCGAGGTCTCTTAGATAAAATCAAGATCTCGAAGGGTCACAAGATATAAAATAAATAGCAAGATGGACGCCAATGGGTCGGCAAACACGCTCAATACTCGAGTCCAGCCCAGCATTCGATCATTCTTCCAGCCTCGACAGCCCAGTTACACAGCACCACCCTCTCTCCTCGCCAGCAAACCTGACGTTTCAGTTCCCGCGAGCTCACCCTCACAAACGCCCCCTTCAATTGCTTCAATAACGCAAACGCACACTCCACAGCAAGCAATCACCTCCTCGACAATCCATCCACAACGCCCCTCAACCCTCCCACAACAAGCAACCATCTCTCCTGTTCTAGAACAACACATACAACCCCTGCGCCGGATAAATAGCCTCCTTCTCCCAATCCACTACCCCGACTCCTTCTATCACGGGATCCTCTCCCCCGTCGCACCTATCTCCTTCTCGCGAATAATCCTCTGGACTTCTACCTCACCAGCAGAGACCAAAGTCGTTGGTGGCATAATCTGCCGCCTCGATCCAGCCCTGTCTCCTCTCTCAACACCCCAAGCTCCTATCTATATCGAAGGATTACACGACATCTACATCCAATCTCTCGCTCTCCTGTCACCATACCGCTCAAAAGGCCTAGCAGCAGAAGTCCTACAAGAGATTATCGAGGCAGCAGTAGGGCAAAATGAGATTAGAGTTGCGAGTTTATACGCTCACGTATGGACAGAGAACGAAGATGCGTTGAAGTGGTACACTGCACGAGGATTCAAGAAGGACGAGCCTATTCTCCACGGGTACTATCGAAGATTAAAACCAGACACTGCTTGGATTATGCGACGACGGTTGATGCCTACGGATCATTTAAATACCCTCCCTTCTCAAGTCCCACAAACAGTTCCAACTCCGCCGCCAGCCCCAGCGTCGGCCCCAATACCAGGTACGGTGCGACCAGCAGCCCAACCCTCAGCGCGATCCTTCCAAGAGAGGGGACCAGATAGAGAATGGAACGACCTCCCCGAAGATGTCCTAGGGAACGTGATGTTAAAGCCGCCTTCGCATTTAGGCAGTAGAGAGGGAAGTGCAGCTAGCTCGAGAAGTAGTTCGCGGAGTGGGATCGAAGGAAAGGGGAAGAAGAAGAGGGTTTATCCTGCGGCTGCTTTTGGGAGTTGATGCCCTATATGGGTAGATGCAGTAAGGGAGAAGGTCGAATGGGATTGAGCTTGGGATTGGTGGAAAATTTAAATCATGAGAAAGGCGTTAAGGCTTTAAAATGGATGGAAACAAGCACATAATGATTGATGCATAGATCTAGAGGTCTGATTAGAGACTTTATAGAAGATAGTCTGCGAGAATTTAGGAATGATCCCGACTCAAAGCTATTAGCTCCTGACCCTAAACTCTTAATGCCCATAGCCAAAGCGGGCATTTAGATGTGCTGAACGGGTAGGATTTAATGTGATAACTAGAGCTTTACAGGTCCCTGAAGGATATACTTAAAGTTTACGAGGTTTCGAGTTTTCGTGGAAAGATTTAGGAAGGACACACTTTGAATCTTCGCCTAGGACTAAGAAAACTTAGGGCTGGTTATTTTAACGCAAATTGGAAACTTGATCTGATTTTATAATTCATTTATCTAATCAACCATGGCACAATATACGTCGGTATGCTAGCCGTTGTCTTATTTTCCATTCTCTACAAGGTTCCCCTTTCCCTGTTTCGGCTCTGACAACGAGAACAAGAAAACATGATGAGCATGCTCTTCTTTCTCCCGCTGCTTCCTCTCCTTTTGCTTGTCAGTCTCTTCACGCACTTCCTCCCCCTTAAGCAAGCCACCGAATAGCCCCTCCTTCTTGACATCCTTCGTCTCATCATTGCCTTCGGGATCCAGAGTGCCATCTTCGGTGTACTCCCACATCAGCTTCCACTCGCCCCTGACGAAAGCTGTGCCCCAGAGTGCACCAAGCACGCCCGGGACAAGATAGAGCAATGCAGGCTGGCCGTGGTTATAGATTCGCATCACAGTAATCGTCACTATCATGGCAATAGTGTACCCAACCAAACTGGCCTTGAAATACACCTTGGGAAACCGGGCGGCATCTGCAACTGTAGTTTCCTTGCTTCCTGAAGTCCAGAAACGCTCGCCCCATAGCCCAGTAGGCTCTTCGTACGTTGCTTTCGTGACTTCCTTGGAATTGGGAGATCTGCTTTGCTTGCGGAGATAGTGCAGGTAGAGATCGAAGCGCAGGGCTATGGCCATCATGATACCAGGCAACACAACATCGCCGAGTCCGAGAAAGCTCCCTCTTCCTGGGCCAGGCAAGACAAGCTTGATGGGAGCGTCAATCTTAGTCGCAACAGATATCATCATGGGTGTGTAGAACACCATAACAACGTCGTAAACAAAGAGACCTATGAGTACCAGAGACCCCGTCGAGAAGGTAGTTGGGGACATTAGCTGTATTGTGCCGTAGCAAAAGCCGAAGGCGAGGAGGTTGGCGAGGTACCAGGCTTTGCTATACATATTGTAAAGGTATACGGTTACGATGCCGAAGAGGAAGCCGGTTACATCATTGAGCCTAATGTTGGTCTTGAAGCCGAAGAGGCCGTGGAAGTAGCCACGGAGGATCCAGTGGTTCTTCAGGAGAGCTCGAAGGGACCATAATTGCTTATTGATGGAGGCGGGCAGTTTGATGCTAGAGAACAAACCAGGGAATGGGTTTTTCTTGTCGTCGAGGATCTTGCGATGAATGTGTACCTTAGCTGGCTTAACGAGGCCTTGGACTTGCCGAGAGAGCAGAGGGTCGACGTGGTATGTGTTCTTGGATGTTGACCAAACAGACGGGAAGATGAATGTAGTACCAACATTCAGAAAATCCGCAAGGAGTCTGCCCACCCCAATAACGCCCAAAGTCGAGAAATAGTAGTTCAAGATCTTGTTGAGAATAGCAGGATCTTCAAGCCACTTGATGATGAAGTAGAGAGCAGCCAAAACAATGCCAGCAATAACGGGGAACATGATAGCATCAGACGGAGTCATGCCCTCGATCAATGGTTCGACCTCCAGCTCGTCATCTTCATCCTCGATCTCCGACTTCTTGGTCTTTGCAGCGGATGGTGGACGGCGTAATGAGGCATGAGAGCCAATGTAGATCGGGAACAGAGCGGCGAGTACAAGATGAGTGTACATCTTGAGCATTTCTCGATCTTCGTACACTTTGGCTCCCCATTTACCAATGAACTGTAGTGTTTGACTGTCGCCTTGGAACAGGTCGAAGAACCTGTCAAAAGCAGAGGAGACATCCATGATGAGCGTAGGTAAGTTTTCCGATGCTCACTTCATAGCAGGGCGATGTTGGGGTTCCCAGCTAGGTCAGGCAATTGAGGACAGATGCTCAGTTGTGGGGTGAGGTTGCCTCAAATCGGTCGATTAAAGACAGATTGAAACGAAAGAAAATTTCACTCTTAAGTGAATCTCTTGGAAATTTATGCGGAAGTATAATTGGAAAAGTTTTGAACAGAGCAAGCGTGACTTTGATTGTTGTCCAAAGTATATTGACAGGGATGTTGACGAGGCGATCCGAAGAATTTCCGGCCCTCAGCCTTGTCAGGTACAACCAAAAAAAACATCAACAACATTGGGACAGCTCAACCTGACACGTCTACATTTGCTTGAAATTCAGTACAGACAGAAATCATCTGCAAGATCAATTAGAACTAGGGACAGGCAAAACTACCGCCCAAGAGCAATTTCTGCCTACTATTGAGCTCTTCTCCTTGAATTCCATCTAGCCTTTCAATATGGCGACCAATGTTGCATTAGAGACCACTATGGTATGTCCCGACCCTTCGATGGATTGATCCGCAAATACTGACTCCAACCAGGGCACAATAGTGGTAGAACTCTACAACGAACATGCACCAAAGGTATCCCTCTCCTCCCCTCATTCTTCTCTACCCCACTAACCCCGCACACAGACCTGCAAGAACTTCTCGACCCTGGCCTCAAGAGGCTACTACGATACTCTTCTCTTCCACCGCATAATCCCTTCCTTCATGATACAAACGGGCGACCCGACAGGAACCGGCCGCGGGGGCTCCAGCATCTACGGCGAGAAATTCGAGGATGAGATCTCGCCCTCCTTAAAACATACCGGAGCCGGGATCCTGAGTATGGCGAATAGTGGTCCAAATACCAATGGGAGTCAGTTCTTTATTACATTGGCGCCGACGCCGTGGCTGGATGGGAAGCATACGATTTTTGGGCGGGTGACGAGAGGGATGGGTGTTGTGAAGAGGATGGGGTTGGTGAGGACGGGGGCGGAGGATAGGCCGGTTGAGGAGGTGAGGATCGTGAAGGCGAGGGTGTTGGAGGGGGATGAGGATGTTTGATATGGATTTGAGATCTTGGGAGAAAAGTACTTGGAGCAGGGAATGCATTGCATGGCGTTTTGCTTGGGATAACTTCCTCAAGTGAGAAGTTCGACGCCCGTTGGCAATTAAGCTCATGGGACCCGAGGCTGCACGAAGACATACTTGAGATGGTTTCTGAGGGTCTCCATCAGATGAAATGCAGCCTATGGCGCGGATAGTCTATTCCAGCTTTCTCCAAAACGCCTAGAGTTGCCCCATATATCTCCAAATGCTAAATGCCTCATCATATGTATAGTACATAATTTATGCAACAGTTCCGGACTTCCACGCAATCAAATCATCCCGGATATCAAACTCATCAACCTCCTGCGCTTTCCTGAAACCCTGTCTCCCTCTCTCCGAGCCTTCAGAGGACGTATCACGCCCAGTTGCGGAATCTGGTCCTAACGAATCACGACTAGCGCTATGCTTGTGAGCCATCTTATTCCTATTTCTCGTAACCGTGATCGTAGATTGTGAATGAGAGCTGGCGCCAGATAGATTTCTGTGATGCCGATGTAAGAACTCATCACTCGCACTATTCTCATCAATCACCCGAGGTGTAGCTGGCTTCTCATTGTTCTCGTGCTTCCACCCATCTCCTCCATTGAAGATATCTTCAATACATTTATCGGCAGGTAATTCTGAAGAATTGGCGGCCCAGGACGCTGCTAATGTCCGGCGATACATATCCTGCAGCTCACCATGATCTCTGGATTTGCTTATCGAAGGCATGTCTATACACATTAGTATCTGGTCCCAAACATCCAAGTAATAAGTACGCACGTCCAACATCATCCTGCTCCGCTTGTTCTCCCGCCATAATTCCTGCAATACCCCCAAAAACCGGCGCGGTCTTCAACGGCGGCGCCGTAAAGTTCCTTTCCCCATCAACCTGCTTCATCATAATCACAATCTTCAACGTACTATTAATCTTGCTGTCCTGCATTAAATATCTCCTCGTAACGCCCTCCTCCCCATCCGGACCCATTTCGCTCTCATCCACATACTCCGCCAAATTAAGAGTCACATGTCCCAATGTTATCTTCTCGCCTCGCGTGCCAGAACTGTAGTCTTGCACGACTTCGAAATGAATGAGTGTTTCTTGGAGATGGTTGGCCTTATCGATTGTGAGGCGTACGGGGATTGTGCGGGAGTAATCCCAATGTACTTTGTGCTCTTTTATTGGGGCGCGATCGGTGCGTCCGCGGTGCTCGGCGGAGGTGGAGGAGGGGAGATGCCATTTCACGTAGGATGTGCCGGTGACAAGTGGTACATTGTTGAGATCAAATATCTACCTTGATCAGCCTCGGAAAATCTCATCAGGTTTCTGCATGTATACTTTAAGGACAAGCTCGAATTTTGGCTGTGAATTGTGTCATTAGTCGTCTTTCTGGAGCTCCGGCGCATGAAGGTAGGACGGGCTGACATACCCGTCGAGCTTTAGATACTAGCAAGTTGGAGAACATGGTTAGATCTTGGTGACCGAGGAATAGAATTGGAGGGATGACTTACTTAGTGGGTTCATATTCAAAATATGCAGGAACACGATGTGTTGCGGGGAAGGCGCGATTTCGTGAATGAATCATGGTTGAGTGAGGTTGGGATGCTCGGAAGACGAGGCTGGACAACATGACGTCTCGCCTAAAATCTTGCTTCAGCCTTCTCCTTCCAACTACATCTCCAGTCATGTGATGGAGATTTCAGGGGACGCCATTGCAGAGGCGGTGTTGAAGGAGTTTGAAAAATGGCCAGCAAAGAGGAAACCTTTGGTGAGGAGTGATGGGGCGAGAGAATGGGTGCCGTTGAGTGGGATTGTGGCGCAAGGTATGCCCCTGAATTGGCCGGTTGAAGATCATGAAGCTGAGATGTGGGGTAGATGAACAGGGTCGACTTACTTGTTTGGCTGCAGCGTATGGGTTCTTATAGCTGCCGAATAGAATATGAGCTGATCCTTTGTCAGAACTGGCATGAAATGTCTACCACAGAACAAAATATCTCAAGCTCAAGGAGTGACCATCCATGATTGGCATGCGGAGATATTGGCCATTCGGTCCTTCAACCGAGTTCTACTTGATGAATGCCATGAGCTAGCTAAAACATATGATGAATCAAATAGATTCATTCGCCGCAGAAGTCGGGAAGAAACTATCGAGAACCATTTCCAACCTTTCGCTTTAAATGATGGAATCAGTCTTCACATGTATTGCTCAGAAGCTCCATGTGAGTATCCTCGAATCGTTGCTTATACCTATACTAATTATGTATTCAGGTGGCGACGCAAGCATGGAACTCATCATGGCATTTCAAGAAGATTCCACCCCTTGGGACCTGCCTGCACTCTCCACAAACCCCTCTTCATCCACCATTTCATCCAAGCCCTCTTCCCTACTCCGTGGTCGCGGTTACTTTTCCGCCCTCGGTCAAGTGAGAGGCAAGCCCTCCCGCCCAGACGCCCCACCAACTCTCTCAAAATCCTGCTCCGACAAGCTCGCCCTCAAGCAATCAACCTCTCTTCTCTCCTCTCTCACCTCCCTACTCATTTCGCCCCAAAATGCCTATCTCACCTCTCTCGTCTTGCCATCTTCCCAATACTCAGAAACAGCGCGCTCGCGAGCTTTCTCTTCTTCCGGACGCCTTGCTCCTCTGAAAGGGAAGGAATGGGGAGGCGGCTATGCGTTCCGGGAGTTCAAGGTCTTGACGACGGAGAAGGAATTTGCGTACTCCAGACGACAAGCTCTGAAGCCTGGAGAGAAATTGGTACCGAGTAATATCGCTTCGATATCGGGCTTGAGCCCGGAGGATAGTGAGACTCTGATAGGTGGAACTCTTCAGGGTCGCAAGCAATTCTCTCTCCCAGGTGCGAGTCGGGTCTGCAAGCGGCGGGTGTGGCAACTCGCGTTAAGTGTGGGGGGTATTGCTTGCCAGCACATTCTTATTAATGATGGGAATAATAGGAAGCCTGAGGAGAACGAGGACAAGTTGATGGGCGATCATGCGATTGTGAAGTCTCTAAAGGCTAAGACTTATGCTGAGGTTAAGGAGGGAAACCTATTAAAGGAACGGATGAAGGTTAAAGGGGAAGTTAGGGAGGCGGCGCTAATCGGTTGGGTGAGAAATGAAGGTGGTGACGGGTTTGGTCCTGAAGAGTTGTTGCGTGGAAAGTGACTTCTGTGCCACGATCCGCGCTTCGTCGATACTCAAACTTCAGATGATTTTTCTATTTTTCTACAAAACTCGCGAGATCTGCAACAAAACGCGCTCCGTTACTACTCAGACTTCAGATGATTTTTCCTGTTTTCTACAGAAATCGCGAGATCTGCAACAAAAACACGTTTGCTTTTATTCACTCTCACTGGAGATTGAACACTGATAAATTAGCTTCGGCAAGTGAGCAGGAGCAATGCTCTTGAAATCTCTCGAATGTCATGGATCTGCTAATTGTTAGAGGTTGCTCGGAGGAAATCAGAAGCCATTTAGACGTAAAGTAGAAGGGAGAATTGGGTATCATGAAAGGCACACCGCCATGACCTCTACCATAAGGAGGGGGAAAACTATCTACAGTTTAAAACTTGTTGCCTTTCGGCACAGCAAAAAACAAAGCACAAAAACAGCTCGAGGCTATCACACCCGCCCAAACACCCTGCATCATTACCACACCTTGCAGTTTCCTCTTCCCTTTTCCTTTTCCTTTCCCTTCCTCTAATCCTTCACCACACCAAACGAAAAGCTCCCTCTCTGCAACAAAGCTTAAAACAACGCCGGCGAAGAAGAATGGGACAATAACAGCGATGAAGCCTCTGCTAACATTGCTCACTGTCATGATCACAGCGGCAGCAAGAGACAGAATTATAAACGTAGCACCGATGAGACGAGACGCGAGCAAGTGAGATCGGAGTACCGGGAGCTCGTGGGTGGACAGGACGAAATGGATGAACTCCCGATGGGCGGCGCGGAGGTCATTCTCCACTTGCTGAACAACGAGACGAAAAACAGCTGGATGATTTGACTGCTTGAGAGCTTGGAGGAGGCAGGCATGGTCTAGATCAGATAAGTTCAGTTGGTGGGGAGCATCGTGACAAATGTAGGTATCGAGACATTTCTCGATCTCGGAAGAAAGAAGGGTGTTGGTCCTGACAAGAGCTGAGGAGTCAGTGCCAGCTGTCGACGGTGGAGTGTAGGTAGATTTGGTAGATTTGGTAGATGCAGGGCCAGTGTAGATGCCGAAGTCGGTGAACCCTTTGCTATTGGCGGTAGGAGGGGGCGTTACTGAGATGGCAGACATGGTTCTAGAGTCTCGTTTGGCGAGCAGAACAGATCGCCTCACGCTCTTCTCGTCCGTTTCGGTCCATGGAGGGGACAACCCAGAAGCTCCTTGCGAGACGAGATTCGCATATTCCTTGGTGTAGAGTAAAACAAACAAGACGAAACGGAGTTGCTCAACAGTATGGGTTTGGTTGTTGAGGTAATGCAGGAAGTCCTTGCGTGAGATGGGCTAAGATATCCAAAGTTAGCAATGCGAAGTATATATGCTTGGAGGCAAAATGAAGACCTTACTGGAGGAGTTTCAGGACCTGGTTGTGCATAGACAGTGCGGTCGTAGGAGAGCTCAGGCGGAAGTTGAGTCAATGCCTCACTACCTTCCAGAACAGCATGACGACATGATAGGAAGACTTCATAGACAATTTTTCCTGGAGATGGGGCAGGCTGCCTAAAGAATAGAATCTGGACGATAACTCTGCAGAGCTTGGTGATAAACGGGGCAAACATAGCAGCTATGGCGATGGCAATTGTACGAGCGAAACGGAGAGACAGTAGGTGCAATTAGACTTGAGAACTTCGGTAGAACCCGGAAGTGACTAGGGTGTAGCTCAAAGAAGTATTGAGGAGAGTTTTATAAACGCTTGAGGAGCTTGATTAGTAGAAAAATATGAGTTTATCGATGGAACCAGAGGAACAAGCTAGCGAGCTTTGCTTCCCTTAAAGTACCGTCTAAACCTTGAAGCGATCAAGCTTGAAAACTCTCAATGCGTCTACAAGATCTCACAACAATAATGTTGTTGGGTTTCTCGGATTGAAGATAGTTAGTCGACAAGGAAGTCTGTCTTACAAACCAGGAGCAGGGAGACTGATTGGAGGGTGGCATACCCGCACGCGCAGCGCAGTGTCGCTGAGGTACCAGGCACGCATTGGGGGCGGAGATCGGAGTACGAAATCCGTTGCTCGTTGCAATTCTCTGGAACAGACCGATGGTACGACTTATAGGCTTGCTCCTTGCAGGTTCTGGCCCTGCTGGCCCTGTCGAGTAGTCCAGACACATTGGTGACGGCAGAGACCATGGTATCAACATCATTTCTCTCCTGAAACTTCATTCAACGTATCTAAAGATGATATAGAGAATGAACTTCGCAAGAACTAGCCAGTTCAGGCTCTCGAGAAAGACAGAATACGTCTCGATGTTGCACACTGCGTCCCTCTCCCACAGGCCGCTCCCGGCCGCTGTGGCCGAAGTCTGCATTGGAGAAGAAGGATGCATTTAGATAGGAAGAAATCACTGGTTTCAAAAGTTTATCCTCGCAACAATAATCGACACCGAAGTGAGGGCAGAATTCTGGCTCGAAGCCAAAGCTTTGGGCTCAATTCAGAATATTGGAAATAAGCTGTGGCTTACAACTGCAGGATCTGGGAAACAGACATTTCAAAATACACCACTCAATCCAGCATGCTTTCCACGCTTTTATCCCTGGCCAACTATGCCGGTATGGGGTAATGCCACTTCTGCGTCCATAGGAAACACAAGCACGGGTAGGTGACGAATCTTGCATGACATAGAAATTCGTACCACCCTTTTTCATGTTCAAGAAACATTTCTCCTCGAGTACAGGCCGCTTGTACCTGCAGGCAGCCATGGAAATCCCAGATATTGCCTTGAATCGAGTGGCTCGGGTTGAACTCCCCCAGGTCGAGGCCACAACCTTGTTGAGGCTTGTCACACAGCATATAAAAGGCGGAGGTATCCCCTTCGAAAAAAAGACAAGCTGGCGGTCAAAGTCTTGTCACGCTGTGTTGTTCACTAGGTCTTGAATTGTTGAAGATGAAAGATATCACCTCTACAAAGGAGAGATGTGGTCGGTGGTTGTATCCTCAACCGCCGACGCTAATATAGCGGCGGGGAGACACGGATGGATGCGGATGCGGCCGCCCCCTTTCTTTAACGAGGCGGATCATTCCTTCCCCTCTAACCTTCGAGAAGCTTTCAACTCACTCACATCAATCTAATTCGAAGTTGAAATGCAGAGAGGCGGAAGACTCGAGCAAGTTGCCATCGTGTTATTCGGGGCTTGCTCTCCCGCATTGGGTCCTTACATCGAAGTACCCCACTCGTTCGACGTGTTTGTGCTACCCGTGGCTGGTTTCTAGATTGTTCAAGCATGACCTTCGGGAATCGACGTTGCACCACAGTTTGTGTTGTGGTCTCATCGAATCTCGCAATATACATGATGAGTACTGCATCAAGCAGGCCATTTTAACTGAAGTAAGCACATCAATCAAGGATCTGCAAGCACGAGGCCTTCATGGCTGGGAGCACCAATCTCGTCTAACACCAAGGATGTTTTTTCTAGAAGGGAAGCGTTGCCACCAGGGAATTGATACCAGCCACTTATTAGTTCATGTCTTATGGCTGCTGGGAGCAGCGATGGTATGCGAAGTTTCTCCTTCCAATCTACACACCCCGTTTTGCTGCTCCAGTTGTTGATTGCTTGAGTATTTGATTGTTTTGTTGTAGCTAGACTGTTATAAATGAAGCTCCAAGATCTCTCAATTGTTGCTTGACAAGCTCTGCCTGTCGATATTACTGCTAAACTACGAGAACTACTTTGGGAAGTTCGCGGAAAGGCGCATTTGCGCTTCCAATTGGAGCGGAATGACAATGTCGAGATTCCACTCTGAACCCCGAGCCTCTTTTCAATCCTCTGTTGTACAGCATGTCGATCACCACCGGATCCAACAACTCGGGATCTGGGACTATCCTTCGTTCAGGACCTTGCATTAGTCAAGTGATTAAGTTTTCTGGCGTTTCACTCTCCTGGGGGGAAAATATCTCTGCTCTCAGGCCAAGAATTGTGGCAAGCTCTCAATCTCAGGAAGATGTGGATGGACCGCTTCACAGAACTGCACTGTTCTCCTATTCCTCTTCTGCTCTGCTTGCATCTTCTTGTTCAGCCGAATGACGAGAAGTTCTTGTCAGATATCTTGGATAGAAATGACAGATCAATCACGTGGCTCCCGCATGGTTTCCTGTGCAATCAAATACAGCGTGTCTTGCTTCCTATCAACCTTCTGTACATTCCGAAATTGCCCCTTGATGACCTTCCATTTCCCTTTCATTTCTCTTCCACCCCTTCCATTACACCAGGGAAGCTTCCATCCGTACAACCCATGGAATACAACGTTACTTCACTACCAATGCTTCTCTGATATCTCCACTGAATTGACATCAACACCATCCTTGAACCACCTCTCTTCGTCAGAGATCTTGACGTCGTTTCCACTCATCTGACGCTTTCGCATGCGTCCGTCGGCAGCGAAGGTCCAGTCTTCGAGGCCGTAGGTGCGGTACCATTGGTTTGCTGTGTCATGCCATTCGTACCAGAATTGTACAGCAATCTGCACATCGTCAACTCAATACCTTCCCAAGAGACCCCACGACCCTATGGGGCAGGCAGAAACACGTGACTCACCTTGTTCTCGGTGAAAGCAAACAGTTCTTTCCTTAATCGGTATCCATTTTCCACATTCCACTTCTTCGTCAAGAAATCTACGATCTCATCTGTACCGTTCAGGAACGTATCCCGATTTCTCCAGATAGAATCCGCAGTGTAGCCGTTCTTCACTTTGTGAGGATCCCTGCGGTTCTCAGCATCGTCCATTTCTTTCATCATTCAAACAAAGAGGAAAACTCACCTGGTATTCCACATATCTTGCGCAGCCTTAACCTTGATCTGCGCCGTCTCCAAACTAAATGGTGGAAAGGGAGGCTTTCCTACATCCTGAGTTGTGGATGCCATTCTGATGTAGCTGTACAGAAGCTGATTCCGGTGTTGTGATATTGGAAGTCTGTATTTTAGAGTGGATGAGAGAGGAAATGTTCTCTTAAACATAGCAGATGACATGTGTCGCGCCCTATTGTTGACAACGAAACCTTGCTCGGTGGAGTTTCGGGATTGCTAAGTTGTCGGATCTTGTTATTTGTATACCCTTGGGATGAAGATGATGAAAGAATGAGATGAGGTGAGCATTCAAGCATTGTTTTTAAAACTTCAATCTCAGACATGAGTAAAGTGC
>Ga0302325_10012035_pt1 | contig 18603 bp, 17 predicted proteins | sample Palsa_T0_2_FD_201948 | JGI IMG/M metagenome (GOLD analysis project Ga0302325, IMG submission 201948) | Peat permafrost microbial communities from Stordalen Mire near Abisko, Sweden - Palsa_T0_2 | ecosystem: Environmental > Terrestrial > Soil > Palsa > Peat permafrost | place: Sweden: Abisko...
GGCATTTGCGCGGGAGTTGCCGAGCGGGGTGAAGCTGGCGGTGGCGCCGGAGATTGAGGCCGGGGTGCGGGATTTGGCGGCGTTGTCGCGGGTGGCTGGGTATGTGACTGGGGGGACGGCGATTTTGAAGCCGCTGGAGAGTGCTGCGCGTGTGGTGGCGGGGGGGAAGCAGAAACAGAATCGCCAATCGCGCGCGGAGTAGCGCGTTGTATAAAGACTCTTCACTCGGACCTTCGTCCCTTTTCCTTGCAGCAGCTTTGCCTAACCTTGGCGGCTGCGTTTTGGAGCGGAGGCGGAATCTTGAATCGCGAGCGTTAGCGCGCTGTCAAAGGACCCTCACCTTAATCCTCTCCCTTGCAGGGAGAGGAAACAGAAAAGAACCTAACCCCTAACCCCTTCTCGCGCGGGAAGGGGAACCGGAATTAAACAGAAGGTGCGCGCGGGCTGGTCATTGCCGGCGCATTGCACGTTCACTAAAAAAGCGCGTTCGCTGAAAAAGAAAAGAACCGGAGTGAGTCTGTAAGCCGGGTTCTGTTCCCTTGCGGGTGGCGGTCATTCCTCTTGGCCGACGATTGCTCGGCGGCTCATGCGACCATACCCGAGGCCTTAAGAGCGGGCCGCTCAGCCTCCTATTTGGTCTTGCTCCGGATGGGGTTTGGCATGCGCGCACGATCACTCGCGCGCCGGTGGGCTCTTACCCCGCCGTTTCACCCTTACCCTTGCGGGCGGTTTGTTTTCTGTGCCACTTTCCGCGGATCGCTCCGCGCCGCCGTTAACGGCCATCCTGCCCTGTGGAGCCCGGACTTTCCTCTTCCCAGTTACGGGAAGCGAGCGCCCGACTCACTCCGGCGCCGTTAGGCTAGCATCTTTTCGGGCGGTCTGGCTCACGATGACACAAGGCGCGCTCAGTGCGATGCTGATGGAAAATCGGACTCCAAAATCGTGGAGGAAATATGAAGTCAGTTCTTGTCGAAAGCGCCAAAGGTCCATTCAAACTAATCGACGAAAAAATCTCCGAGCCTTCACGCCGCCAGGTGCGGATTGAAGTGCAGGCGTGCGGCATTTGTCGTAGCGACGAGTTTACCAAGGACGGAGCGTGGCCCGGGATCGACTATCCGCGGTCGCCGGGGCATGAAATCGCCGGCGTGATTGAAAAGCTCGGCGAAGACGCCGGCGATTGGAAAGTTGGCGACCGGGTCGGTGTGGGATGGCATGGTGGGCATGATGGTACCTGCGACCGATGCCGGCGTGGCGATTTCATCAACTGCAAATCTTTGAAGATTCCCGGAATCAGTTACGACGGCGGTTACGCCGCGCACGTGATTGCGCCGATCGAGGCGCTCGCGCATATTCCCGACGCGTTGCGCCCGGAAGAGGCGGCGCCGCTGATGTGCGCGGGAATCACGACCTTCAACGCGCTGCGCCATAGCGGCGCGACGGCAGGGGAGCTCGTCGCGATCCAGGGAATCGGCGGGCTCGGGCATTTGGGCGTGCAGTGGGCGGCGAAGTCCGGCTTCAACACGGTCGCGATCGGACGCGGCGCGGACAAGGAGGAGCTGGCGCTGAAGCTGGGCGCGCGGCGATACATCGATTCCGGCACCCAGGATGTAGCCGCGGAGTTGAACAAGGAAGGCGGCGCGAACGTGATACTGGCGACTGCGCCCGACGGCAAAGCGTTCGGGCCGCTGGTCGATGGATTGGCGCCGAATGGCACCCTCATGGTCGTCGGCGCGAGCTTCGAGCCGTCGCTGATATCGACGGTTTCACTTCTGGGGGCGCATCGATCGATCGTCGGATGGCCGTCGGGAACTTCGAAAGATTCGGAGGACACGCTCAAGTTCGCGGCGGCGACGGGAGTGCGCGCGATGATCGAGACGTTCCCAATAGATCGGGCGGTCGAAGGCTACGAGCGCATGATGAGCGGGAAGGTACGGTTCCGCGCCGTGCTGATGCATTGAGGCGCGGCGGCTAAGCGTCGGAATCGTCGCCAGCATGCGGATCATGCGGGCCGAAGGCGACGCCGCGTTTCGAGGCGCGGATGAAAGCGATCATCTCGATTACCTCGGGCGCGAGGTCGCCGGATTTTTCGAGCCGCTCAAGCGCGAGCTTGAGATTTTGACGCGCGCCGAACAGCGCGCTGAACGCGTGACGGAGCGCGTGAATCGATTTCGACGAGATGCCGGCGCGCTTGAGCCCGACCAGGTTGATGCCGCGCAAAGTGTGCGTGCCGTCCATCATGCAGAACGGGGGGAGGTCGCGGCTGGTGCGCGACAGACCTCGCATCATCGCGAGCCGTCCGATGCGAGTGTACTGATGCACGACGCAGTTGCCCGAGACGAGCGCGCGGTCGCCCACCTCGACCCATCCGGCGAGGAGCGCGCCGCCGGCGATGATCGTTGAGTTGCCGACGCGGCAATCGTGCGCGACGTGCGCATTCTGCATCATGAAGTTGTCGTCGCCCATGACAGTGACGTCGCCGTGCTCGCATCCGCGATGAACGGTGGAGTATTCGCGAAAGATATTTCGGTCGCCGATTTTCACCGAGCGCGCGACGCCGGTGTAGGTGAGATCCTGCGGCTCGTCGCCGATGACCGCGCCCGGATGCAGCACGTTGTCGGCGCCGAGCTCAGTGATGCCGAGAATCGTGACGTGGCCTATCAGGCGGGTGCGCGCGCCAAGTTTTATTTTTCCCTGGAGGAGGCAGAGCGGGCCGATCTCGACGCCGGCGGCCAGCTGGACGTCGGGACCTACGACCGAAGTTGGATGAATGCGCGGCGGCGCGTCACTCAATTGAGGAGCCTGCGCTTTTTCAGATCGTCGTGATGCTCGTTGTCCGCGGGCTTGGCGGAGCCTTCCACTTTGTAATCGCCGGCGGCCCAGGTGCCGAGGTCGATCATCTGGCATCGCTCGGAGCAGAACGGACGAAACTTGTTTCGCGGCGACAGGTCAGCGGGCTTTTTACAGATGGGACAGGTCATCGTGAGTCACCTGCCCTAGAAAATTGTCAGATGAACGCGCGATGCGCAACGACGCGTGGACGGTTAAGGATTGGCGCCCTGACGCTGCACGAAGACGCTGCCCTGGGCGCCGATGTGCACGCAGTTCACATCGGTGCGGATGAACTGCGGCGTGCATATCGGCTGATCGATGGCAGGACACTTGTATAGATTCGCGTCGAGCTGCTGACATTTGTCGAGCGCGAAATTTACCTGAACGGGCTGCGCGGGCGGCTGGTCAGCGTCCTGCGACGAGCATCCGCCGAGCGCGAACATCGCAAGCGACGCGGCGATGGCGGCTGGTATGATTCGAAGTCCACGTTCGCGAATTTTCGAGAGAGTAACGGTTCGGGTTCGCATCGCGATTGTCCTCCGCCGGTTTCTATTACACGACGGGCGCGCTGCCTGAAAGTGCGCTCTCAGAAGACGTCGGTGCCACATGCGTCGCTGCCGCCGGAGGCTTGAAACATATTCAGGCGGATGTTGTAGGCGAAGCGCTCGAAGTAGCAGAGTTGGGTCGCGTGCGCGGGGCCTTTGTACAGCATGCTGACGTGGACCTGCAAGTTGGACTTGCCAGCGGTGACCGCCTGGAATTTTTCCGGCGGCAGCGAGATGAAGAAAGTGTGCGGCACTTCGGGCGAAGCAATACCCGCGTCGATCTCGGACATCGTGTCGCCCGGCGGCCTGACGACCTTGCCGTCGACGACCGCATGAATGGCCACGATCGTATCGAGCGCGGGGATGTTCCCGAAGTTTTTATAGCTGACCAAAATAGTGGGATGTCCCGGGTCCTGCGTCTGGAAAGTAACTTCCTGGACGCCGAGGAACGGGCGATCCGCGACGGCGAAGATAGTGCTGGTGACTACCGACGTGCGCCAGGTCGCGTAGGCACTGAAGAAAGTCGCCATCACCATCAGGATCGCCATGAAGTCGGCGAGCTTGATGGCTTCCGAGAGCCTGGCCAGCTGGGAGCGGTCGCGGCGAATGATTTCGCGTTCGAGTCGTTCGGTGGTTGGTTGATCGTCCGGCGGCTCGTCACGTCGCCGCTGGGATAGGTCTTCGGCCATCGCGGATTTTCTATAGCCCGACTACGGGACCGAGAACCAGATCACCGCGAGCGGCGGCATCTCGATTGCGATCGAATGGGGGAAGCCGTGCGCGGGAATCGCGGCGGCCTCGACGCCGCCCATGTTGCCGATGTTGGTCCCGCCATACGTGGCCGAGTCGGTGTTGAGAATCTCACGATAGAAGCCGGGCGCGGGCACGCCGACGCGAAAGTGGCTGCGGACGACCGGCGAGAAATTGCAGACGCAGATGACGCGGCGGCCGGTGCTCGGCGCAGTGCGCATGAAGGAGATCGTGTTGCTGTCGGCGGCGTCGGCGTCCAGCCATCGAAAGCCGGCGGGGTCGGTGTCGCCTTCCCACAGTGCGGGCTCGTCGCGGTAGATGCGATTGAGATCGCGCACGAGGACCTGCAGCCCGCGATGCTCGTCGTACTCGAGCAGGTTCCAGTCCAGGCTCGAGTCGTGATCCCATTCGCGCCACTGGCCGATCTCCTCGCCCATGAAAATCAGCTTCTTGCCCGAGCGCGCCCACAGGTAGGCGAACAGCGCGCGCTGATTTGCGAATTGGCGCCAGCGGTCGCCGGGCATTTTTGCGAGCAGCGCGCCCTTGCCGTGCACGACCTCGTCATGCGAGAGCGGCAGCACGAAATTTTCGCTCCACGCGTAGAGCAGACCGAAGGTGAGATCGCGATGATGGTAGCGGCGATAGACTGGATCGAGCGCGAAATACTCGAGCGTGTCATGCATCCAGCCCATGTCCCACTTGAAGCCGAAGCCGAGACCACCGAGGAAGACCGGCCGGCTGACGCCCGACCATGAAGTGGACTCCTCGGCGATCATCAAAACGCCGGGGTTGAGGCGGTAGACGTCCTCGTTGAGCTTCTTGATGAACGAGAGCGCGTCGAGATTCTCGCGGCCGCCGAATGCGTTGGGCACCCATTCGCCGTCGCGGCGCGCGTAGTCGAGGTAGATCATCGAGGCGACCGCGTCGACGCGCAGGCCGTCGGCATGGAACTCGCCGATCCAGTAGAGCGCGCTGGCGGTCAGGAAGTTGCGCACCTCGGCGCGGCCGTAGTTGAAGATGTAGGTGCCCCATTCGGGATGGTCGCCCTGGCGCGGATCGGCATGCTCGAACAGCGCGGTGCCGTCGAAGCGGCCGAGGCTGAATTCGTCCTTGGGAAAATGCGCGGGCACCCAGTCGAGAATCACGCCGATGCCGCGGCGATGCAGCTCGTCGATCAGGTAGCGCAGGTCGTCGGGGCTGCCGTAGCGCGAAGTCGGCGCGAAGTAGCCGCTGACCTGGTAGCCCCATGAACCGGTGAACGGATGCTCCATCACGGGCAGCAGCTCAACGTGCGTGAAGCCCATGTGAGTGACGTAGTCGCCGAGCATCGGCGCCATCTCGCGATAGGTCAGCGGGCGGTTGCCGTCTTCCGGCACGCGGCGCCATGAGCCGAGATGGACCTCGTAGATCGAGATGGGGCACTTGATCCATTCGCGGCGCGCCCGCTCTGCAAGCCAGTGCGCGTCGTGGAACTCGTAGCCCGATTGGTAAACCACCGAGGCGGTGGCAGGCGGCGCTTCCATCCGCTGCGCGAAAGGATCGCTCTTCAGCAGCAAGTTGCCGTCATGCGTTCGGATTTCATACTTGTAGTTGCTGCCCGCGCCGAGGCCGGGGATGAATATCTCCCATACGCCCGAGCTGCCGAGCGTGCGCATCATGTGAAGGCGCCCGTCCCATCGGTTGAAATCGCCAACGACGCTGACGCCGCGCGCGTTGGGCGCCCATACCGCAAACGACACGCCGCTGATGCCGGAGACTTCGCGCACGTGCGCGCCGAGCTTGTTGTAGGCGCGGTCGTCCTTCTGCTCACCCCACAGATAGAGATCAAGCTCGCCGAGCGTAGGCATGAACGAGTACGGATCGTAAATCGTGATCGAGTTGCCGTCGGGATAATGAATCTCGAGCTGATACGGAAAAATCGAGATGCGGCCGTCGACGCTGCCCTCGAACAGCCCCGCCGGATCGAGCAGATGCATCACACGCGGCGCGTCGCCCGGCACCAGCAGGTTGATCGACGAGGCACCCGGCCGAAACGCGCGCACTATGATGCGCTTGCCGTCGAGGTGCGCGCCGAGAATCGAATGGGGATCGTGATGCTGCAACGCCAGCAGACGCTCGAGCGCGTCGTGCGAGCCTCCAGCCAGGTTAAGTTCGGCCTTCATTTCAACTTCAAAGTCTAAACGATAGATTCGTCCTACGCGACCCGCCTTCGAAGGGAGACCGACGATGAGTTCAACGCCGACCATCACAGGAGCGAGCAACATGCCGGGCTTCGACCCGATGATGGGACAGCTCGAAGTGCTCGAGCCGGGCATCGCGATGTTTCACGGCTTCGCCAACGTCGCGTTTGCCTACGGGCGCGGCGAGATGATTGTCGTCGATACCAGCTCGCGGCAGATGGGCGCGACGGCGGTGCGCGCGATTCGCGACGTCAGCCAGGAGCCGTTCGCGTTCCTCATCTATACGCATGGCCATGGTGATCATGCGTTCGGTACCGAAGCGTTCATCACCGACGCAATCACGCGCGGGCATGCGCGGCCGAAAATCTGGGCGCACGAGGACGTCGCAGGCCGCTTCAAGCGCTACGCACTAACCCGCGGATGGCAGGCGCATATAAACCGGCTCCAGTTCGGCGGGAGGTTCGCGACCGAGGGACTCTTCGAGCCGAAGTCGTTTGCCTACCCCGACCTGGTTTATCGCGATCAGCAGTTTCTCGATCTCGTGGGCGAGCCGGTCGAGCTTCATCATGCGATGGGCGAGACGGACGACGCGACGTGGGTCTGGATGCCGACGCGGCGGCTCGCGATGGTCGGCGATCTGATCGTCTCGTCGATGCCGAACACGGGCAACCCCAACAAGGTGCAGCGCTACACGCTCGAATGGGCACAGACGCTCGAGGCGATAGCGAAGTGCTCGCCGCGCTACGTCCTGCCGGGACACGGACCCGCGTATCGTGGCGAGAATCTATGCGGCGAAGTGCTTCGCGAGACCGCGCGCGCTCTCAGGTACATTCATGATGAGGTGGTGCGGCGGCTCAACGCGGGCGAATGGCCGGTGGATATAGTCGAAGCTGATATCTCGATTCCAGCCGACCTCGCATCGAAGCCGTACCTGCAGCCGGTTTACGGATGCGTCCCGTTCATCGTGCGCGACGTTATCCGCCGCTACGCGGGATGGTGGTCGGGCGAGCCGTCGCAAATGTTCCCGGCCACGCGCAAGGAACGCGGCGACGACCTCGTCCAGTTATGCGGCCGTGACTCGATCATCGCAAAAGCGCGCGCCCTCAAGGACGAAAACCAGCTGAAGCGCGCGCTGGCGCTGGCGGAGATAGCGCTGAACGCGAATCCGTCGGACATGGAATCGATCACGTTGAACGCCGAGCTACTCGAGGCGATGGCAACGAACGAGCGATCGTTCATCGCGCGCAATTTCTTCGCAGGCGCAGCCCGCCACCTCCACGAACGCGTGAAGTAGGAAATCAGATGCGGGGCCGCGCGCCCCGCACCCGCGGCAGGGGTGACCCCTGCACCCAGTGATCAGAAAAAGACAGGATGCGGCCTTACGGCCTGTTAGAACTATTTCGGGTAAGAGTCGTCGACGTTTTCGGTCGCTCGGTACTGCCTCTTCGCGTCCTCGCGCCCAAACTTCTTAACAGGGACGAAGTCCCGCATCTTTTCTTCTTCTTAATCCCGGGTGCAGGGGTCACCCCTGCCGCGGGCGCGGGGCGCGCAGCCCCCCATTTAATTCAACTCTTTGCTGCTGTAGTTCAGTATCCGCCGCGCGATAATTATCATGTTGATCTGCTGCGTGCCTTCGAAGATGTCGTTGATCTTCGCGTCGCGCATCCACTTCTCGACCAGGATTTTGCGCGAGTAGCCAAGCGGCCCCAGCAACTCGACCGCCTTCTGCGTGATCAGCGTCACCGCCAGCCCCGCCTTGGCCTTTGCCATCGAGGCTTCGAGACTGTTGCGCTTGCCGGTGTCGAGCATCCATGCGGCCCGCCAGGTCAGCAACCGCGCGGCTTGCAGCTGCACTTCCATCTCCATGAAATCGCGCTCGACCGCGGTCAGGCGCCGCGGCGAGATACCGTAGCGAATCGGCACGTTCTGATCTTTTAGAAAATCGCGCACGAAATCCAGCGCCGCGCGCCCTACTCCAATCGCCATCGCCGCTACTATCGGCCGGGTCGCATCGAAGGTCGCCATCACGTCCTTGAAGCCGCCTTCCTTGCGAACCTCGGCGCTCCCCAGCAGATGGTCGAGCGGAATACGGCAGTTGTCGAAGACGATCGCCGCCGTGTCCGACGCGCGAATCCCGAGTTTGTTCTCGACCCGCACCACCGTCATCCCCGGCGTGTTGTGCTCGACGACGAATGGCTTGATCCCGGGGCGTCCCGCGGTCTTGTCGACCGTCGCCCACACCACCACGAAGCCGTCGGACTTCTCGGCCGCCATCTCGCCCGCGGTGCAGAAAATCTTGGTGCCGTTGATCACCCAATGGTCACCGTCGCGCGCTGCGGTGGTCGTGACGGCGGAAGAATCGGAGCCGAAGCCCGGCTCGGTTATCGCCATCGCGCCCCACTTCGGCTTGCCTTCCTTGAACCGCTTGAGAAAGCGCTCCTTCTGCTCGGGTGTCCCCGCCGCCATCACCGCCGCGCCGCCGAGTCCCGAGTTGGGCGTCGAGAGATACAGCCCCGCGTCTCCCCAGCACAGCTCCTCGGTGCTGAGCACGCTCAACAGATTCGCGCGCCGCGGCGCCGCGCCCGCTGCGTCCGGCTTCTTGCTCTTGTCATTGCCGACCTGGATATCGGCCGCCGCCGACGCCGACCACATCGATTCGTAAAACTTCGTCGGCTTGGTGTGCTCATGCTCGTCGCAGTCGCGCGAAATCGGCCGCATCATATGTTCCGAGACGGCGTGGTACATCTGGAGGCGGCTCAGGACCTGGGGTTCGAGTTCAAAATCAATCATGGTTTCATCTCCGTCGCGGCCTGTCAGACCGTTGCGATTCCTTCAATTGCGGAAAACCCTCGCGCGTTGCGCAGCCACATCTCGACCGGATGCTCGCGGATATAGCCGTGACCGCCGAGCACCTGCACGCCGTTGTCCGTCACCTTGAGCGCGCTCGCCGCCACGTAATTCTTGGCGAGGTAACTTTCCTTCAGCGCGTCGCCGCCCTTGTCGAGTTTGAACGCGGCTTCCCACACCAGCAGGCGCGCCGCGTCGATTTCAATCGCCATGTCGGCGAGGATAAACGCGATTGCCTGCTTGGTCGCTATCGGCACGCCGAACGCCTTGCGCTCCTTGGCATACTCGCGCGCATATTCGAACGCGGCATTCATCACGCCAACGCCCATCGCCGCAAACGCCACGCGCGACTCGCTCATCAGGCGCGAAAAATCGATTCCCTTGTCGCCACCCAGCCGCGCGTCAGCACCGACGCGGCAGTCTTTCAGCGTGAGTTCATAAGTCGCGAGCGCTTTGAGACCCATGTTCTTCTCGCGCTCGGAAATCGTGACGCCCGCAGCACTTCGAGGAACAATAAACCCGTCCACGCCAGCAAACCCTTTCGAGGCGTCGGTCGCCGCGTACACGAGTATAGAATCAGACTCGGCCGCGAGCGGCACGTAACACTTGCCGCCGTTCAGGATATATCCCGCGCCGTCACGCTGCGCGGAGACCTGCTGCGCCGAGAGATCGAAATCGAACCGCGGCTCCATCACCGCTGCGGTCGCGGCGACGAAGTCGTTACCGGCAAATTGCTTCAGATATTTGGCGCGCTGCTCGTCGGTGCCCATCTCGAGAATCGGAAACGCGAACAGCCGTGGCGCGAGCACATGCAGCCCGATCGAAATATCGCCGAAGCCGAGTTCCTCAGCGACTATCGCGCCGGTCACCGCCGACCGGGCGTCGCCGCCGCCGCCAAATTTTTCCGGAATAGCGCCGCTGACGAAACCGAATTGCCACGCCTTGGCCAGCAATGGGGCGGGAATCGCGCCACTTTCGTCGGCCGGCCGCGCCGCGGCGCGAATCTCCTCGCGCGCGAACCCACCGACGCTGTCGCGGATCATCTGCTGTTCTTCGCTAAGCTCAAAATCGATCATATATAAGGAAGCATTCCCTCGCTGTTAAAGTAGCACTTTAAGTTTTGACCTGCACCGGGGCGCCGCTGCGCGCCGACTCGTACGCCGTTTCGACCATCCGCTGCGCCGCCACCCCCGCCGCAAATTCAGGATCCGGCTCGCACACACCCTTGATCGCCGCAATGAAGGTCGCGTCCTCCGCCGCGTACGGCACCGTCAGCCGATCCTTCATCGGCGCCAGGTACGGCCGCTCGCGCAGAATCTTCTCAGTAAATCGCGCCATCACCTCGTCCGCGGCGATCGTCTCCTCTTTGGCTCCGGACCCGCGCTGAAAAACGATATCCCCAAGCGTGTCGGCATCGCACGCAGCAAACAGATTCTCGGCGAAAACTTCAAGCCGCCGATTACTCGCACGCGCTATCATCTGATGCCAAATCGACGTGAGCTGACCGTGAAACCCGCCCGCAAATTCCATCGCGGTCGAGCCGAAGTCCTCTACCCCTTCGGCGCCGTTCAAGTTGCGCGTACGGCAATAAAGGCTCGTGACCGGGCCGAACATCCACGTCAGCAGGTCGAAGTCATGCACGCTGTGCTCGATTAGCGTGCCGCCCGCCGTCAGCGACGGATCGTTGCGCCAGGCGCTCGCATGCGCCCCGCGCGTCGGAAAGTCCTGGTCATCGCGCATCGTGACGCTGAGCATCTTGCCAACGTCACGTTCCGTAAACATCTGCTTGATCACGTTGTACACGGGCGAAAATCGCAGAACGAGGCCCACCTGGCTGGAAACTCCCGCCGCCTTGATCGCCGCCGCCATCTCGGACGCTTCCGCCGCGGTCATCGCCAGCGGCTTCTCGCAGAAAATATGCTTCCCGGCACGCGCGGCCGCAATACAGGCCTGCCGATGCATCGCCGTCGGCGTACAGATCCACACCGCGTCGATCGACGGGTCCGCGATAATCTCTTCGGCCGATTCCACGGCCCGCGCACCCTGCCACCGCGCCGCAAGATGCTCCGCTGCCGGATGTGACACGTCGGCGATCGCAACCACCCGCACGCTCTGCTCGGTGCGGCCGGCGACGTACCGAAGCATCATCGAATGCAATTGCCCGATCAGGCCGGCGCCGATGATACCGACGCGAATCTGTCCGTTGACATAAGTTGACATCATCCGTTCCCCGACTTCTCTTCGCGGCGGAGTTTTTCCAGCTCGCGCTCGCGTTTGTACTTGGTCGGGTCCTCGATGGTTTTCGTCGGAGGCGCAAGCGGCTTACGAATCTTCGCGATCAGCCCGCCCGCGCGAAGTTTCTTTGGTTTACGTTGTGGCATTTTGCTAGGCGGCGAAGCCGACAAAACTCATCTGCAAGCCTGTGGTCTTGCCGCCGGCTGCGCGCCGCGAAAAGAACCGATCGGAAGCGCATCGAGTACACGGACCGACGCTCGCGACGTTTTCAGGCGCGAGCCCCGCGCGCTCGAGCTGGTCGCGCACGACGGCGCGCAGGTCGATGAACGCCTTGCCGGGACGCCCGGCCCTCGTATGCTTGCTCGCACCGGCTATCTCGCACCCGAAACGCTCGCCAAGTTCGGCGTCAACTTCGAAGCAGCACGGCCCGATCGACGGACCCATCGCAGCATGAATGTCCGACGCGTGCGCACCGAGCTGAACCATCGCATGGACGCCGGCGCTCGCGATGTTTGCGATCACGCCGCGCCATCCGGCGTGCAACGCGCCCGCAACTTTGTGCTTCGAATCCACCATCAATATCGGCACGCAGTCTGCCGTATAAATTCCCAGCATGACGCCCGGCTCTGACGTGACGAGTCCGTCGCCTGCCGGCCGCACTGATGCAGTGTCGCGAGTCGCGGCATGAACCTCGTTGCCATGCACCTGGTTGAGCCTCGCCACCTGTTTAAGCTCCGGCATCTCGCGACGCAGCCGCTTCCAGTTCGCGTCAACGGCGCGCTCTTCGTCGCCGACCCAGTACGAAAGATTCATCGACGCGAACGCACCCGTGCTGGCGCCGCCTGAACGCCCGATGAAGCCGTGGCAGATTGAGGCGTCAGGCCATGCGCGAAGCACGTCGACGCGGCTCGAGTCTGTCGATAATTCGGTGTCCATTTGCACGCAAAAGCTCGCCGGGCGGGTGCCGGGCTGTTCGCTCGTCGAAGGATAACCTATAATTTGGATCTTTGGAATTTGAGGTTTTGCCGCCTATGAATGGTTACGAATATCTGGTGGCGCGAAATCGCCTGATGCAACAGCTCGAAGACGAGCTGGCGCCCCTCGCGCCCATGCCAATTGCCGAGCGCGAGGCCGAAACCCGGCGGCTGCAGGCGAAGTTCGACGTCCAGCTCGCCGAGTTGTACGCACAAGTGGCCGACGAATATCCGGGCGAACGCAAGAAAAAGGCGCGGCCGATCGTCGAGCCGCAGTAAGTGGCTGGGATCAAGCTTGGATCGCTCAATCAGTATCCGGGGCGCGCGCACTCATAACCTGGCTGATATTTCGCTCGAAATTCCCCACAAGAAACTGACCGTCGTCACCGGCGTATCCGGCTCCGGCAAATCGAGTCTCGTCTTCGACACCGTCTATGCCGAGGGGCAGCGGCGGTATGTGCAGAGTCTTTCGACCTATGCTCGGCTGTTCCTGGAGCGGATGGAGCGGCCCGACGTCGATTCGATTTCCGAGATTCCGCCGGCGCTCGCGCTGCGACAGAAAAATACAATCAAGAACGCGCGCTCGACGGTCGGTACCGTCACCGAAATCAGCGACTATATTCGTTTGCTGTTCGCGACGGTCGGGCGAACCGTCTGTCCGCAATGTGGCGGCGAGGTCAGCCGCGACTCGGTCGAGAGTGCGGGCGCGAAAATCCTCGCGGCGCCCGGCCTCTACGTCATCCTGGCCCCGTTCGAGGCCGGTTCGCGGTCGCTTCCCGATGCGGCCGGCTACCTGATTCAGAACGGGTACCATCGGCTGTACGCCAACGACGCGATCACCGAGACGGCGGAGTTTGCCGCGCGGGCGATTGCGGCTGAGGCGCAGAACGGTCTCGCGCCGAAGCTGGACAGCACAATGATGGTGGTGGTCGATCGAATCTCGGTCACCACGGAAAGCGAAATCGAGCGCGTGCGCGAGGCGCTCGAGAAGGCCTTCTATCTTGGCGCGGGGCGCGCGCGGGCGGTGCGGGTCGAGCGCGACAATGGCAATGGCAATACGCATAGCGTCGGCGCCATCGATTTCGATCGGCGCTTCAACTGCGCGCGATGCGCCACTGCGTTTGCCGAGCCGACCACGGCGCTGTTCTCGTCGAACAGTCCAATCGGCGCGTGCCCCGAATGCGAGGGCTTTGGCCGCACGGTCGAGCTCGATCTCGACAAGGTAATCCCCAATCACAACCTCTCGATGCGCAATGGGCTGATCGCGCCGTGGCGGACGCCGGCGTATCGCGAGATGAACGAGTGGATGCTGAAGCTGGCGCGCCGCAGAAAGATTCGCACGTCGGCGCCGTATAACGAGATGACCGACGAGGAGCGCACCTGGCTGCTCGACGGCGACGAAGGGCCGCGTGCGAAGTGGGACGAAGACAAGTGGCCGGGCGTGCATGGCTTCTTCAAGTGGCTCGAGGGGCGCCGCTACAAGACTCACGTGCGAATCCTGCTGGCGAAGTATCGGCGCTTCGTCACCTGCCCCATGTGCGGGGGCGCCAAGCTCAAGGCCGAGGCGCTCAACGTGCTGGTGGGAGGAGTGTCGATTGCCGACGTCGGCCGCCTCTCGATTCGCGACCTGGTCGGGTGGCTCGGAAAGATCGAATCGATTCCCGAGGTGGCGACGCGCGCGGCGGTCGTGATGCGCGAGCTGCGCAATCGCGTCGGCTACCTGCTCGAGGTCGGACTCGGCTACCTGACCGTGGAGCGGCAGGCGCGCACCCTGTCTGGCGGCGAGGCACAGCGGATACATCTGGCGAGCGCGCTGGGCAGCGTGCTGGTCGGAACTTTATACGCTCTCGATGAGCCGACTGTCGGACTGCATGCGGCGGATGCGCGGCGCCTGCTCGCGGTGCTGCACAGCCTGCGCGACTTCGGCAACACGGTGGTCGTCGTCGAGCACGATCCTGCGATGATCGCGGGCGCCGATTACGTGGTCGAGCTTGGTCCGGGCGGCGGCAGCGAAGGCGGCGAGCTCACCTACGCGGGGCTGCCGGCGAAGGCGAACCTGGACAGTATGGCGTCGTCGCCGGGGCGCGTGCTGCTGATGCGGGCGCTGGCGAAGCAGCGCAAATTCAACAAGCGCGATCCCGCAGTCCGGATAGTCGGCGCGCGCGAGCACAATCTCGCCGACGTCGATGTCGCAATCCCGGCGGGCCGGATGGTCTGCGTGACCGGAGTTTCGGGATCGGGCAAGTCGACGCTGGTCGAGGACGTGCTCTACAACAACTACCTGCGCCGCTCGGGCGACGCGTCGGCGGAGCCGGGCGAATGCGACCGGATCGACGGGCTCGAGCTGATCGGCGAGATGGTGCATATGGGGCAGGAGCTGCCGACGCGCTCGATGCGCTCCAATCCGGCGACCTATCTGAAAATCTACGACGATATCCGCAAGCTATTCGCGGCGAGTCCCGAGGCGCGGCGGTTGGGGGTGCAGGCGCGGCATTTTTCGTTCAACGTCACGGGCGGCCGCTGCGAGAAATGCAGCGGCACGGGCACTGTCACGATCGAGATGCATTTCATGGCCGATCTCGAGGTGAAATGCGACGCGTGCGACGGCCGCCGCTTCCAGAGCCATATTCTCGCCATCAAGCTGCGCAACTACAGTATCAACCAGGTGCTTGATCTCACGGTCGAGGACGCACGCGCGTTTTTCATCCGGCATCCGGGGATCGTCAAGCGGCTCGACGCGCTCATCGCGGTCGGGCTCGGTTACATCCGTCTCGGGCAGACCACCTCGACGCTGTCGGGCGGCGAGGCGCAGCGCCTTAAGCTCGCGCGCTTTCTGCTGGCTGACCTCGAACCAGCGCCGGCAGGTGAAGACGGGGCGCATTTGCCGCGGATGTTTATCCTTGATGAGCCGACCACCGGGCTCAGCTCGACCGATATCAAGCGGTTGATCAAGGTGCTGAATCGGCTGGTCACCGAGGGCAACACGCTGGTGGTGATCGAGCACAACCTCGAGTTCATCGCGAATGCCGACTACGTGATCGATCTCGGACCTGGCGGCGGCGACGGCGGCGGGCGGATTGTTGCGAGTGGATCGCCGCTGGATATTGCGGCGTGTGAGAAATCGGAGACCGGGCGCGAGCTGCGAAGATTGTTCGGGTTGCCCGAGAAAGGGCGGCAGGTGAAGTCCGCATTGCGGGCTGCGGCCGGGGTTTAGTGACTATAGTATCGATGCTGGGGAACCGGATTGCGGTGGCGGGAGCAGAATCTTGAGTCGCGCGAGAAATTCTTTACCTCTCCCTTCGGGAGAGGACGCGCCGCCGGCGCGGGTGAGGGCGCCGGCATTCAGCTCGATGCGAGCGCCCTCACCCGTCGCGCCGCTGGCTGCGACGACCTCTCCCGCAGGGAGAGGTCGGATAGGAGGCAGGATGCTCGGAGTTAAAAGTTTTCCGCGGGGGGCTACGCAGCTTGGCTTTGTCGATATTCTTACCGCGGTCATTCTGCTGGGGATTCTGCTTTACGCTGCTACGCTTCAATTCTCGGCGTACGATCGGCCGCCTGCCACGACGCCAGCCGCTGCCGCTAGTCATTAGTTAATTGCCTGACGCTTTGAAAGAACGGCTTGATCATTACCTGGTGCGGACCGGGTTTGCGCCCTCGCGGAGTGTGGCGCAGGAACTGGTTGAGCGCGGGCTGGTGCGAATCAACGGGCGGCGCTCCAAGAAAAGCGAAATAGTCGGCGCCGAGGATCGGGTTGAGGTTGCCGCGACGAATCGACGCGCCGTGATCGAGCCTAATGCCGACCTGCCGCTCGAAGTTATCCATGAAGATGCGGCCGTCATCGTTGTGAACAAGCCCGGTGGCATGCCGTGTCATCCGCTGCATGCCGACGAGCGCGACACCGTGATGAACGCGGTCGTCGCGCGCTTTCCCGATATCGCCACCGTCGGCGAGAAGCCGCTCGAAGGCGGTCTGGTGCATCGGCTGGACAACGGCACTTCGGGCGCTTTGCTGATAGCGCGCAATCGCGGGACGTTCGAGAAGCTGCGCGACGCGATTCGTGCGGGGCGAATCGCGCGGCGTTACGAAGCGCTGGTTGCGGGCGCGCTTGATGGCAAGATTCAGGTTGATGGCAAGATTCAGGTTGACGGCAAGATTCAGATTGATTCGCCGATCGCCCATCATCTCAAGAACGCGCGCAAGATGGTCATCGGCGATCCTTCGAGTGCCAATCCGAAACGCGCCGGCCGCGCCGCTTCGACGCTCGCCGAGCCGCTTCGGCGCGTCGGTGATTTCACGTTGTTGTCAGTCGCGCCGAAGACCGGCAGCCGCCATCAGATTCGCGTGCATCTCGCGAGCATCGGGCATCCTATCGTCGGCGACACTCTCTACGGCGGCCCCGAGAGCGAAGCGCTCGCGCATGGACGTTTCTGGCTGCATCTATGCGATGTGGCGTTTGATTCGCCGGCGGTTGGTCATCTCAAAGTGACGGCGCCTTTGCCGGGGGATTTGAAAAAACTTATTGATTAGGTTTTCGGGGTCTGTGATGTTGCGGGCGAGTGAAGGCGGGCACGGCGGGCCGCCCCACTACACGAAGTACCTAACCCCTTCCCGCGCGGGTAGGGGAACCGGATTTCGCGACTAGCTGTTCACGGGCCGTTGATCGCTGCTATCAGCGCTGCCAGCGCCAGCATTGCGGACAGCGGTGTGTAGAAGCGCGTGTCCCACCATGCGAACGGCGTTCCTTTTACTCGTTTGAAAATTCCGAACAACCGAAGATCGCCGACTACCCGTCCTGCGAATACTGCGACCAGCGTCCAGGCGCCGAGTACGAACACCCATCGCGGCATCCATGTTCCCCACATACCGATTCGCCCGAGCATCACCAGCGCCGCGGCGAACAGGAGCGCCGCTACTATCAGCGTCGCGACGGGACCCGGCACGAACGCGACATGATCATCGGCATGTTCATCCGCACGATCATGGCGCTGCGGCACGCTGACTCCCGTTGCCCATCTGCCACCGGCCGCCCAGTACGCATGCAGCGCGCCGAGGCCGACCAGCACGGCCGCCGCGAGCATGCCGACGCCGCGCGTCATCATCGGACTTTATTCCGGGCTTACTCGCGCCGCATCAGTTGCACGCGCATTGCGTGCATTGGGATTGCAGCACCGCTTCCTGCGATCGCTGCGAGAGATAGTTTGCTCCCACCGACGTCGCTATCTGCGAGCGCGTCGTAAACGCCTCGCCGTTGTAGATTTGCGGCCGCTGCTCGTTGGCCGTCTGACCTTCCGGGGCAATGTACGGCGACGGCGCATGCGCGTTCACGACGTAGTTGGCGCATTGCGTCTTCGCCGACTGGTCGGCAAGAAAATAGCTCGACGACGAGATGAGACCCACCCATTCGGTCCAATTTCCCGGCGACGAACAGCTGCATCGAAATGATCGCGGCGTCGCCACTGCACTCGCTGCGGCCGGCTGAGTTCCGGGCGCGGCTGCGAGCGACGGCAACGCGCCGATCGTCGAGAACGCCTGCGGCTGACCGGGAGCCACCGGTGCAGTCAGTGGCGCCGGTCCGGGCGCCGCGGTAACTTGCGCGAAGGGCTGGCGCGACAGCCTTGAATCGCTGAGCGCAAGCAGAAGGATCGGCGACACTATGAGTACTGCGATTGCCAGCCTGAGTCCGCGCATATCATCTCCACCTACAAATCGCATTGCAGCGCGCCGGCCCTCGATACTGCAAGACATGGCTGGCGGCCTTGGCTATAATCGCGGGCAATTTGGCGCCGCGCAAGCGCTTCGATTCGGTTCGGCGCCCGCCGATCAATCCAAACTGCAGAATCCAGATGCGTAGTCGGAGGTGCGGATGCGGGCGGGCCATCGCCGTCGATGGCAACAGGTATCAAGGAGGTTCTTGAGAATGTCGAGAAGTAAACACGTTTGGGTTGCGATGCTGACGATTACCCTGCTGCTGCTAGGAACGTCGCTTGGATTCGCCCAGGATCAGTTGAAGGTCACCGGATCGATCCCCAACACGCCGCTGCCGCCGCCCGATTTGAGCGGCCCGATCCAGATGCAATCCGTGCCGATGGAGCCGCAGTCGCCGCCCCATGCGACCGTACCGCCGAGCGACGCGAACCAGTTCGAGCATCATGACGATTTTTTGAATCTGCCGCGCATCTTCGCGCATCAATGGTCGCCCACTACTGAAATCGCGCCCGACGACGTGATCAGCGAGCGCTACCT
>Ga0302325_10012037_pt1 | contig 18601 bp, 14 predicted proteins | sample Palsa_T0_2_FD_201948 | JGI IMG/M metagenome (GOLD analysis project Ga0302325, IMG submission 201948) | Peat permafrost microbial communities from Stordalen Mire near Abisko, Sweden - Palsa_T0_2 | ecosystem: Environmental > Terrestrial > Soil > Palsa > Peat permafrost | place: Sweden: Abisko...
GCTCCTTTTGCAGGGAGTCAAAAAACCACACGACTGCCCCGCCTTCGGCACGCTCTGCACGCCGCTGAATCCGCTCGGCGCGCCGATGGTTTCCGCCGAAGGCGCCTGCGCCGCGTATTACAATTACGGGCGTTTTGTACAGCTCGCCGCCGCGCAATAAAACCAAGAAGCGCCGAGACGAATCTCGGGGCGGCAGGCATGAGTGCCCGCGCCATAGAAGGGAGGCATGAACTGAGCTTCGAAGGTTGGACGTGTCCGCTCGAACTGCGCGACTATCCGTCGATTGTGATTGGGCATGGCGGCGGCGGAAAACTTTCGAGCGAGCTGGTGGAGCATCTCTTCGTGCCCGCATTCCGGAACTCGGCGCTCGAGAACCTGGGTGACGCCTCCATACTTCCCGCCTTGGGAGAGAGGCTCGCTTTTTCCACCGATTCCTTCGTGGTGCGGCCGCTTTTCTTTCCGGGCGGCAGCATTGGCGACCTGGCCGTCAACGGCACCGTCAACGATCTGGCGATGAGTGGCGCAAGACCGCTTTACCTGAGCGCGGGCTTCATTCTCGAAGAAGGCTTTCGCCTGGAGTTGCTGGGAGGAATCGTCGAGCGCATGGCGGCGGCGGCCAGACGCGCCGGGGTGCTGATTGTCACCGGCGACACGAAAGTAGTGGAACGCGGCCATGGCGACGGAGTCTACATCAACACGGCGGGGATCGGGCTGGTTGCGGCCGGCATCGATATTGGGCCCGCGAAAGCATGCCCGGGCGACGTCGTGATTGTCAGCGGCACCATTGGCGATCACGGCATGGCGATCATGAGCGTGCGCGAGGGACTGGAATTTGACACGGTGATTGAGAGCGATAGCGCCCCATTGCATGAGCTGGCCGCGAGCATTCTGGCGGCGGGCGAGGTGCACGTGATGCGCGACCCGACGCGCGGGGGCGTGGCATCGACATTGAATGAAATCGCCGCCAGCTCGCGAGTGGGCGTGCTGCTCGATGAGGCATCGATCCCGGTTCAGCCTGACGTGCAGTCGGCCTGCGACCTGCTGGGCATGGACCCGATCTATGTGGCCAATGAGGGCAAGTTGATTGCGATCGTGGCGGCCGGCTCGGCCGAGGCGGTGCTTGCCGCCATGCGCGCGCAGCAACGGGGCACGCGCGCAGCCATCATCGGGCGCATTGTGGCGGAACATCCCGGTCTGCTGGTGGCCAAGACCGGGATCGGCGGCACACGCGTGATTCCGATGCAGCTCGGCGAGCAATTGCCGAGGATTTGCTGAGGGCGAGACGCTACGCGAAAAACGCTCCCTGACGGTCGCGTCTCGGCTCGAAGTTTAATTCGCGCTGAGAGCTTATCGGACGGGTGACCCACTACTGTTACAGAGGCAATCATCAAGGAACGGCATCTACCCCGAGCCGAGACGCGACCGTGGGGGAGCGTTTGCCTATCGCTTCCGGAAAGAGCAAGACCGATGCGTTACTTCATTACCTTCGCGTGTTACGGCGCCCGCGTGCACGGCGACGATACGGGGTCGGTCGATCCCCGACATAATCTACCCGGAACCCCTCTCGTCGAGCCCGATGAGATACGCGCCAACGCTGAGCGACAGAAAATGGACCAGCCGCTCTTCCTCCTCGACGCAGAGGGCCGAGCAGCCGTCCTCGACACACTGCACGAGGTCTGCGCAAGCCGCGGCTGGACTCTGTTTGCGGCACATGTGCGAGCCAATCACGTTCACGCCGTTGTGGAAGCCGGCGTCTTGCCTGAGTTTGTCATGAACACGTTCAAGGCCTATGCCAGTCGACGATTAAATGTGGCGTCGCGCTGCGAGATCGCCCGAAAGCGCTGGTCTCGCCATGGCAGCACGCGGTGGCTGTGGAACGAACAGGACGTGCGTGCCGCCCTTCAGTACGTAGTCGAGGAACAAGGCGAACCCATGGCGGTTTTCGTTTTACAAAATCGACCCACGCGCGCTTCGTGAGCGCTACCACCTGGACTGCGGCAATGTGATAGCTTGCTTCCTATGCGAAGACGAGAGTTTCTTGCGTTGGCCGCTGGAGCCGCGACACTGAAAGGGTTACCGTCGCCGAAGATCAAGGACGTCTCGGTAATTGCGACGGCTCCGGCGGGGTTGAGACTCGTAGTTGTGAAAGTCACCACCGATCAGGATGGTCTGTACGGATATGGATGCGCCACGTTTACGCAGCGGGCGGAATTAGTGGTCCAGGCTGTCCAGCAATATCTGCGCCCTCTTGTCCTCGGCAAGCCTGCTGACCGTATTGCCGACATTTGGCGGGCGATGTACGCGTCTTCGTATTGGCGGAATGGTCCCGTCCTGAATAACGCCATCAGTGGCGTGGACGAAGCGCTGTGGGACATCAAGGGCCGTCAGGCGAATATGCCGGTCTACCAGTTATTGGGCGGTAAGTGCCGGGAAGGCGCGTTGGCTTACTCGCATGCGTCGGGCAAAGAGCCGGCCGAGACAATTGACCGGGCCAGGGCTATCATGGCGCAGGGTTTCAAGGTGGTGCGGCTGCAGGTGGGGATTCCCGGGATGGCCGGATACGGCGCTGCTGCGGCAGGACAAAAGCCCACAGGCGCCGCCCTGACCGAAGGCCCGGTATTTGAACCCGTTCCCTATATGCAGCGCACGCTGGCTTTGTTTGAACGCGCGCGCAAAGACCTGGGCAGTGAAATTGAGCTGCTGCACGACTGCCACGAACGCTTGCCGCCACGCATGGCGGTCCAGTTTGCGAAGGACATGGAGCAGTTCCGATTGTTCTTTCTGGAAGATCCGCTGGCGCCGGAAGACACTTCGTACTTCCGTCAGATCCGCGCGCAATGCGCGACGCCGCTGGCGATGGGCGAGCTCTTCAACAATCCGAACGAGTGGACTCCACTGATCAAAGAGCAACTCATCGATTACATCCGCTGCCACGTGTCGCAAGTGGGCGGGTTGACGCCGGCGCGCAAGCTGGCCGCCATGGCGGAGGAATGTCAAGTACAAACCGCCTGGCATGGGCCGGGCGACACGTCGCCGGTGGGCCATTGCGCGAACATCACGTTGGATCTGGTCTGCCAAAACTTCGGCGTTCAGGAATGGACTGCCGGAGACGCGCGCACCCAGGAGGTGTTTAGCGGATACCCGGAAATGCGCGATGGTTACCTGTTCGCCAACGAGAAGCCCGGATGGGGCGTCGAAGTGAATGAGAAGGCCGCTGCGAAATATCCATTCGGATACGGGGAAAATGATCAGCGGCGGAATTTGAATGGCGGCTGGGGCGAAGTTCGGCGGCGGGATGGCAGTATCATTCAGCAGTGAGGCGTGGCTGTCGCTAAGGCTGGCAGGGCCCGTAGACCTTGAGGACCTTGTCGACCTGAAACGTAGGAGCTGATTTAGGACCCGACTTATAGCCCTTCAATTTTGCGCGCTGGCCGAGAGGAACGGATACGCCAGAGTCAAGAAGCGATCAGACTCTCTTGCTGGAATCCACGATAGTTCTTTTTCCATCAGCTTCAGCAATACAACTTTCGGCAATTTTCCGGCTGTGAATAGAAGAGTGAACAATTACGAATCCCAGGGCCACGCCAGAGCCCGCAAGCCCCGCGATAATGGCCACGACCTCACCACTGCTCGGAGATGCTTCGGCGCTGACCGGGGTTAGAGCAAACAAAGCCAGAACGAGATAACCCACAGCACGCATATTCCCTCTCCTTTACGGGGCAGCTTGGGGTTGGCAGGGGCCGTAGACCTTAAGTATCTTCTCGACCTGGAACGAACGTGCTGACTTTGGCCCTGACTTATGGCCTTTCAGCTTTACGCGCTGGCCAACGGGCGGTGAAGGACCGGCGTCAAGGAGTGAATAGACTGTCTTGTCGGAGCCCACCAGAGTCCTTTTCCCGGCGGCCTCGGCGATACAGCCTTCGGCAACACTCCGCTCGTGCACGATGAGGTAAGTGATTCCGACTCCCACTCCGACGCCCACCACCACGATCCCCACGATAATGCCGGCAGCCTCGCCGTTGCTAACTATTTGGTACGGAGCAGCCCGAGCCTTCGAGGAAGTCAAAGCAAGCAGCCCAATAACGAGACAGCACACAGCGCGCATATACCTTCTCCTGTAGGTTTGCATTATACCTTCTCCTGTAAGTTTGCGTTCTTGTCTTTCGCAAAGCCGGCGTAAGTGGATGTGGCCTCCACGACTCCCCGGTGCCCGCTAATGCGCCATTACCGCGCGAAGCGCATCAGCCATGGCTTTGTCAACATACCCATTGTGTTTGTGGTCCGGCGGAAAAATCAACGGATCGGTCTTGGCCACCTGTTCAATCGATATCGGAGGAATGCTCGCGGCCAAGCGTCGGTTCATTACCTTGATGAACTCGTCGGCTATGATGGCGTATCCGGTGTTGGTCGGATGAATGCCGTCATAGGAGAACAATCCGCCCAGGAACTCGGTAGTCAGCTTCTGGCCGTTAACGACCCTGCCATGCGCCGCCAGATCGTTGACTAGTGAATAGATGTCCACAAGAGCTGCGTGATTCGATGCCGCTTCCTCCGCGATGATCGCGTTGTAGGCGACGACGGTGTCGCGGATCTGTGCAACGGCCGCGGCGCGAATGATCACCGGGCCGTCTGCGATGGATTCCGGAAGAAGCGTCAGCGATTCGCCCATGGCTTCGATGAGCGCGAATGCGTAAGGGGTCACCAAGTCGGCGTGATTCAGGCCGAACACCGTTTCGACGAAAGGCACGGGCAGACCTAGTATCTGAGCCAGCCTGTCAACCGACGTCAGGTAGGGGAGCAGTGTGACGTCGGGAATATTGGCGACTACCAGAGAACCGCTCGCGCTCGCCAGTGTGGACTCGGCGACGTTCTGCAGGAAGCCGAACGTCGGGAGGTCGGTGGCGTCCTCGCCGAATAAGATCGGTAGAAGCGCGTCGTTACTGCCGATCCAGAGAATCGCTGTGCTCGGCGCCAGCAGCGCTGCCTCTGCCAGTTCAGTTGGGCCGGGATCCACGACGCACTTGGGGTTAAGAATTTCCGAAGCCAGCACCTGGACAAAAACCGGAACGGGAATCGCCGCCGGAGTGCAGGGCGGCTGGAATTCTACCAGCGCGCCAACAGTGAACCCGGGAACGGCGACATCTCGGGTCTGGTTGTTGTTCGTTCGTGCGACAAAACTGAGGCCGATCGTAGCCGGGTACGGCCCCGGGCTAACTTGGGGGAAACCTGGAGCGGGCAGCAAGGGCAAATTCAGATCAACACCGGCTTGTGTGGCAACGACGTTGGCGTAACCGTGGACCTGGCTGGTTTCGATCAGTTGTGAATTTTGATAGCCGGCGCTAAGGGAATCGCCGACGACCACTAAGTTGGCAAGGTCCGCTTTCTTCTGCGCGATGAGGGCTGGAGTCGCGATGAAGGCGGCAGCCGCGAGGAAAGCCGGAAACGAGCGCTTGGACAGAAACATGGAGATCCTTTCTTTGGAAGCGGGCAAGGTTGCTGAGACAGTGGCTGTTACCCCCAGTTACCTGCCGCTCTGCCGTTCTCAATTGGGTTAGCGACGGATTCAGAAAGAGAGGCTCAAAGTTTTTGCATCAGCGGCTAAGTTGTTTCAATAGCCAGGCGCGGCCAAAGGTCCAATCGCGCTTCAAAGTGGCTACGGAGACTTCCAGCACCTCAGCGGCTTCCTTCTCCGTAAGGCCCGCGAAGAAGCGAAGCTCGACAACCCTGCTCACGCGCGGGTCGATAGATTCGAGTCTCTGAAGCGCATCTTCCAGCGCAATGACATCCGCAACCAGACCCTGGCTGTCAGCGTCGGCTGGAAGCGCCTCACTCAATGTCACTTGAACCTGGGCGCCGCCCCGGCGAATCCTCCCCGCGGCGCGGGCATGGTCAATCAGGATGCGGCGCAGGTTCTCCGCGGCGACGGCCATGAAATGGGCCCGGTCCGCGAACTGGACGGGCTCTGCGGCGAACAGGCGAAGGTAGAGCTCATTAACCAGGGCGGTCGGTTGCAAGATGTGGCTCGGAGCCTCGCGCCGTAACCTGGCGGCGGCGAGCCTGCGAAGCTGGGCGTACGCCAAGCCAAACAAGCGATTGCCGGATTCCACGTCGCCCGCGCGCCAGGCTCTGAGGAGAGTGGATGGGAATTCGTCTTCGGAAGCCACAAAAGATGACCTATTTAGTCTATATACGACGCTAACGGAGATTAGGGGAGTAATCTACTACTGTTAGCGGGAGCAACCATTGTCACCTGAGCGCGAACGTCAGCTTCGTACTCTCTTTGAGGCGGCTATTGAGCTGGATACGGCCGCATGGGACGGGTTCGTCGAGCGCGAGTGTGCCGGCGACGAGCAGATGTCATCGGAACTCTCGCTGCTTCTGGCCGCGCACGCGAAGCCGGGCGGGCTGATTCCGTTGTCCCCGACTCTGACTGAGCCGATATGCGATGGCCAGGAACCTGACAGCCTGATCGGAACACAGGTCGGCAACTATCACATCATTCGAGAAATAGGGCGGGGCGGAATGGGCATGGTCTATCTGGCCGAGCAATTACACCCGATCAGGCGGCAGGTAGCCCTAAAGGTTATCAAGCTGGGCATGGATACCCGCCAGGTTATCGCGCGCTTCGAAACCGAGCGGCAGGCGCTGGCCCTGATGGATCATCCCAACATCGCGAAGGTATTGGACGCCGGCACGACACCCGAGGGCAGACCCTTCTTTGTGATGGAGTTTATACCCGGGGCCCCCATCACGGAATACTGCGATAACAACCGGATGAGCAACCCCCAGCGCCTGGAATTGTTCGCGCAGGTATGCCAAGCGCTGCAGCATGCCCATCAGAAGGGGATCATCCATCGCGATATCAAGCCGTCGAATGTGCTGGTGTGGTTGCAAGACGGGAAGCCGGTGCCCAAAGTGATTGATTTCGGCACCGCCAAAGCTGTCGACCGTGGACTGACGGAGAAGACCGCCTTTACGGAGCTTGGCGTCCTGATTGGAACACCGGAATACATGAGCCCGGAACAGGCTCAAATGACCGGCCAGGACGTGGACACCACGACGGACATTTACTCTCTGGGTGTTCTGCTGTACGAACTCCTGGGAGGGGCGCTGCCATTCGATTCCAAAAGCCTGCGCCGCGGAGCGTACGACGAAATCCGCCGGATCATCCGGGAGGAAGAACCGCCCAGGCCCAGCGAGCGCTTTTCGAGCTTGGGGGCGGAGGCGGCTGAGGTTGCGGAGCGCCGGCATACGGATGTGGCGGCATTGGCGAGGGAGCTGCGGGGCGACCTGGATTGGATCACCATGACGGCGATGGCCAAGGAGCGCAACCGTCGCTACGCGTCCGCTTCGGAGCTGGCTGCCGATATCGCGAGGCACTTGCGCGACGAGCCGGTTCTAGCCAGGCCGCCGAGCGCCTCGTACCGCCTCGGGAAGTTCATCAAGAAGAACCGGTGGGCGGTCATGGCGGTGACGGCGGTGTTCCTCTCGCTGCTTCTGGGGCTGGCCGCAAGCACGGCCCTCTTCTTCCGCGCTGAGCGACAGCGAATGGAAGCCCAAGCGGCACGCGTCGAAGCGGAGAGGCAACGCGCCGAAGCCGAGAAACAGCGCGCGGCTGCCGAGCAGGAGCGGGCAGAGGCCCGCCGCCAGGGAGCGCAAGCCGAGAGCCAGCGAATTCTGGCCGAGCAGTCGCGCATGACCGCGGACCAGCAACGCCGGGAAGCGGAGTTGCAGCATGCCGAGGCGGAGCACCAGCGGAAGGTGGCCGAGCAGCGAAGCATCGAAGCGCGCCGGAGGGGCGACGAAGCGCTCGAGCAGCGGTCCGCAGCGGAAAAGCAGCGTGAGATTGCCGATCAGCAGAGCCAAGCCGCCGATGCGCAGCGTGCGGCAGCGGAACGGCAACGGCTCCTGGCTCAGAGGCAGGGCTATGCAGCGAATCTGATCGCCGCCGATCTGCATATTCGCTCGAACGAGATCGCCGAAGCCAGGCGGCGGCTCTTTCTGTGCCCGGCAGGCTTGCGAGGTTGGGAGTGGCGATACCTGTTATGGAAGTGCGACACAAGCCTCGCCACGCTAACCGGCCGCAGCACCGTCGCGGAGGGATCGAGGCCGGCATTGGGTTTCAGCAAAGATGGCGCGCGCATTTTCTGGGCCTCATCGGATGCCATGGATTGGTGGTCGGCCTCGAACTACAAGCCTCTGGCGGAGCGGCGGGATTTCCCTCTGGTTCTCGGAGTGGATCGAGACGGCGGCCGCATCGTATCCGCTTCGAGCCAGGGCGGCGGTTACCCACTACGGGTCTTCGACGCAAGCTCGGGCGCCAATCCGAACAAAGCGCTGGCCACTCTTGACGGGAATGGCGAAGCGGCCTGCGCGGCTTTGGGCCGGAACGCGACGCGGGTTGTTTCGGGCAACGCGGATGGAACCATCCAGATGTGGGACGTTGCGTCCGGCAAGCCACTCGCCAGGCTTTACGGACACAGCGGCGGCGTGGGCGCGGTTGCTTTCAGTTCCGACGGCGAACGAATCGTCTCCGCAGGTGAAGACCGTACCGTGCGGGTTTGGGATGCTGGGACGGGCCGCGCGATGTACGCAATCCCAGGCCATGGAGGCGCGGTGCTGTCGGTAGCCTTCAGCCCGGATCGACACACAATTGTTTCCGGATCCGCCGACAAGACCGCGCGCATCTGGGATGCGGCAACGGGCCAGGCTCTGCACACCTTGACCGGGCATGAATGCGGCGTTCAGGGCGTCGCCATCAGCCCGGATGGATCGACAATCGCGTCCGCGTCCTGTTCGACTCTGCGACTCTGGGACGCGGCATCCGGCAAATTAGCCGCTACTCTGGGCGCCGAGTGGCGCTCTGGCATCGCGGCGGTCTCTTTCAGCCCAGACGGCGCGCGGATTGCGGCCGCCAGCGCAGCGGGCGAGGTCAAACTGTGGAATGCTTTGACCTACGGTGGAGGAATCTTGAGGCGCGCCGGGGCAGACGTGGATCGGATTGCGATCAGTCCCGGAGGCGGGCAGCTGGCGCTGCACGATGCGAGTACGCAGTCCCTCGAAGTTTGGGACATGCGCCAGCGAAACACAGCCTGGACGGTACGCGGCAAGGACGCCCAGGTAACTGCCCTCGCCTTCAGCGCGGATTCCAGCCGGCTCGCTACAGGATCAATCGATAACACGCTGCGAGTTTGGAATGCGGCAACCGGCCATTTGATGAACGGTCCCGCAAGGCTCGCCGCGCGGATTATATCGCTGGCTTTCACCGCGGACGGCGCATGGCTGATTTCCGGCTCGTCTGATCGCGCGGTGTCGGCCTGGGACAGTACGTCGATGCAGCGCGTCTTTGGCGCAACCTCCGCTGGCGCCCTCCGCGTAGTTACCGCCAGCCCCGACGGAAAGCATGTGGCGACCGGCAACACCGATGGAACCGTGGCCATTTTCGACGCTGTGAAGAACGACGCCCCCCTGAAACTAACTCTCCCGCCGGGATCCGGAACCGTTCTCTCTTTGGCCTATAGTCACGACGGCAGAACGATTGCGAGCGGCGCGGAGAATTCGGGAGACATCGGAGTGTGGGATGCCGGCTCCGGGGTTTTGCTGTCTGTGCTCAAAGGGCATTCCGCCTCCGTTGACACACTCATCTTCAGCCCGGATGGAAGCCGCATCGTCTCGGGATCGCGCGACAAAACGATGCGCGTATGGGATGCGGCCACTTACGATCCGCTGCTGGTGATGGGAGATCACGAGGAGCCGATCGCTTCTTTGGCGTTCAGTCCGGATGGTGCACGGATTTATTCGGCTTCGCCGGATGGAACAGTTCGAATCTGGGAAACAAGAATAACTACTGGAGATTTAAGGTAATCAAGAAACGGGGACACTATGCTAAAGCACTTTACGACTGGAATTTGCTTGATGGTCATGCTGGGTTGGGGCACGCTGCCAGCCGTGGCAGCAAGCAATCAGGAACGCAAAGTAACATGGGACGGTCTGTCGGAAATTGTCGGGAAGAACGTGCGGGTGGTGATGCCGGATGGGTCACGTATTGAGGGGCGCGCCACTGAACTCCAAGCGGACGCGCTTGTAGTTAACATCCGCAAAACCACGAATAAAGCGGCTTTTCCAAAAGGGAAGTTTCTGGTGGCGCGCGCTACCTTGAGGGCGCTGGACGTCAGTCGAAACACCATCTACTGGCGGACCACTGGCGTCGTGGTGGGCACCGTAGCCGGCATTGGCCTCTTCGCAGCGCTCTTCGAGACACACGGCTTGTCGACCAGCGGACCAGCGGCGGTAGGTTACCTCGCGGTGGGGGCGGTCATACCCGTTGTTGGTTACTTTGTGGGCAATGCGGCCGACCATCACACGATCACATACGTGATCACACCGTGAGATCTTCGATCAAGAAAGCTGGAGACGACTATGCTCAAGCGCTATGCGGCTGGAATTTGTTTGATGCTAATGCTCGGTTGGTGCGCGCCGCCCGCCGATGCAGGAAGCGAGGACCAGCGCCACGTCGCATGGGACGGCCTGTCGGAAATCGTGGGGCAGAACGTGCATGTGGTGATGCCGGACGGCGCGCGTATCGAAGGCCGGGCCACTAAGCTCGAAGCAGATGCGCTCGAAGTCGAGATCCGCAAGACCACGAATAAGGCGTCTTATCCTAAAGGGAAGTTTCTGGTGGCGCGCGCTACTCTAAAGGCGGTGGATGTCGATCGCAATACCAAGGGCTGGCGGATCACTGGCCTCGCGATAGGCGGCACAATCGGCGCCCTCTTCTGCGCGGTATTTGTGCCGGGCACCGCTAGCCACCGGGCGGCAGCGGACGTCGCCGCGGCGGCCGGCTTAACCGCCGGTGGGTACCTGCTGGGCCGTATGGCCGACCGGCACACAATTACTTACGTGATCACGCCGTAAAGGCCCTCGGGGCGTATTTTTCCCTGCGTCTTAGCGCACACGAATACGAATATTCCGGAACATGGCGGTCGTGAACTGATCGTGTAACTGGAGCCCGATGGGCCCAGACTTCGAGCGCGCAGGATCGCCGGGAAATTCGGCCACTACAACGCCATTGATACGGACACGAATCGCTCCATCGCGCGACTCGATCTCCATGCTGTTCCACGATGACGGCCGCTGCACGCCGGTCTTTGCCGGCACAAAGCTGTAGACGCTGCCGGATTGAAACTTCTCGCGATCGTCGTCGACGATCTGGATTTCGTAGCCGATGTGGGCAGGCGTGCTTTTTGGAAACGCCGCAAGGGCCGGCCGTTCGGCGTCCGTCTCGCCGATGGCGTGATGGGCGCGGGAGCGATCGCGGATGGAGACTCCACTGTTGCCGCCCGGCGGGATCCAGTATTCGACGTGCAGGTCGAAGTCGGTGAACTCCTTGATGCTGTAAAGCCAGGCTTGGCGGTAAAGCCAGTCGTGGAAAGGTTTGGCCTCGATGGGCCAGGGGGAATCGAAGGGCTCGGCGGCATTCGGATGGGCGCGTTCGCCGAGAAGAACGCCATTGTCCATGATGCTCCAGAGGCCCTGTCCACGCACCTCCCATCCATCCAGGTTCTTGCCGTTCAATAACGGCTGCCAGCCGAGATCGGGCGGAAGCGTGACCTTTCCAGTGGCCGCCCATTCGGCCCCGCGCGCGAGCAATGCCTGAAAGTGGACGTCGTCGAGATTCGGGTTGAGCTCGTTGCTCCAGGTGTGGCCGAGCATCGTGGTGTAGACGCGCCCTTTGCCATATTGGCGGACCCAATCCATGGGCTCGCCCTGCCTTGAGATTTCCGAAAAGGCGTAAGTGAGGATAGTCAGTCCCTCGGCCGGGCCGTGCTGGCCGTGAGTGAGTTGCTCAGAGGGATGCGACCAATGGGGCGGTAAGCCCCGGGTAATCGGGTGGCGCGGCTCCAGTACGAAGAGCTCAAAATCATGGCGCGGTCCGTGGCCGGGAGGAAGGCCGTGTCCCTGTGGAATACGCAGAACCGAGTCGCGAGGACCAATGGCGATTCCCGGCCCAAAGGAAGGGTCGCGCCAGCCGAGGCCGATCATTTCGTTATAGGCGGGCCACTCGAGGAAAGCATTGTTAGCGGCGTGAAAGACAACGAGGCCGCCGCCATTACGGATGTAAACTTCAAACGCGTGTTCGGCTTGGGGCCCCCAGCGAGTGCCGGCGCTTGTGTGGCCGCCGTTGAAGTTATTAATTACCACGTCATAGCGGGCAAAGTCGGGGAGCTTCGGGAACGTGGAAACGTCCACCGTAAAGCGGCCGGAGCCTTCGAGAATCGTGCGAATGGCAGCCGTGCCTGCCACCCAGTCGTGGTTGTTCACGCCGTCGATGATGACGGCGGAAAGTTTGCCGCCCGCGGCGAAAGCGCACGAGACGGAGAGGAACGCCAGCGTGATGAGGTTGCGGGCCGGCACAGATCGCCCACCCATTCTACTTCCGCGGGGTGGAGGCTGCGCTTAGGCGTGCGGCCGTCGTCTGCAGAGTCATCTCGACTTTTTCGATTAGTTCGGCGGCCGTAAATGGCCGGGGAAATATCTCAAAGCCTTGGAGCTCCGCCGGAATCCGGAGCCGGTCGTCATCCGGTAAGCCGGCTACGACGAGGACGCCCATTCCCGGGTTTCTTTGGCGCAGGTATTTGGCGGCTTCGTAACCAGGGATCCCTTCGACCTAGGGATGAATAAGTAACAAGTTGATCGCGGGATTAGCTAGCCTGTCGACCGCGGTTCCAAAATCACCTGCCGGCTCGACCACGTGACCCGCCTTTTCCAGTACATCTCTTATAGCGGCGCGAGCGAGGGGCGCTGAGATGAGAAGCAAGATGGTTGCCTTCGTCCGGGGCCGAACTGTGAGAGCCATTTCTCTAACCCACGGACAGTATAGCGCCGCGCGATCTGGGCGCCTTGGAATCCGTTGTGGGGCGGACCCCCCGGTCCGCGGCCGACGCCCTCGTCGGCCTTTTCACGGTGGGTGCTCTTGATTTCATCGGCGAAGAGCGGGTCCAGGGGGACCCGCGCGGACCATGGGGTCCAGCTCCGATGCGTAGAGCGCCCCACAATTTAAATTGCCCTCTTTTCCGAGCTGGCGTGAAGGCGGGAAGCTAACATGTTGATTGGTTCGCAGTTTCGTACTCTTCGTCCTCAGCGCTGCCGTTTTGGCTGCCCAGGCTTCGGACAAGCATGACGCGCTCGATCCGGCCTTCGAAAAGATTCCCCTTGATCAGTGGCTCGGCGAACGAGGCCCGGCACACTTCCATTGGACGGCAAGCGTCGCCCACGCCGAACTCTCGTTTCACCAGCGGCTCATTTCCCGAGTCGAAATCAGATTCGACGGGCGAGACGTGGGGACCCGGCGCGACGGCGAGCTGCTGTTTCTCGTCCAAATCACGGATAGCGCCGGAGCGCGCTATCAGAGCCACGGCAATATCGAACTCAACAAGCTCGCCGAGAACACCAAATCCGCGAGTCTGGAGTCCGCATACACCGCGTTCATTCTGCCGGGAAGCTACCGGCTCGCCGTAGCGGTCCTCGATACGGCGACCGGCGACCACAGCGCCATTCAAGAGCAGTTACGCGTGGCGCCCCCGCAGCAAGATTTGCTGCGGGGCGCCTGGCGCGATCTTCCTCCGGTTGAATTCATCGGCAAAGCGGAATCGCCCGACAGTTGGTATCTGCCCGATATTCGCGGCCGCTTGGAGTGGGCGGCGTCAGTCGATTCCCCGGCCCGGCTCAACATCATCCTCAACGTGGCTCCCTCTGCGGCTGCGCCAGGCTCGCGTCATTCCCCGAGCGGCGAAATGGCGGCTTTGCTTCCTTCCCTCAAAGCGATTTCTGAGGCCGGCTCGTCCTCCATTTCGGAGCACGCTGAAGTACTCGACCTCGCCCGCCGGCGCGAAGTGTTCCATCAGGACGAGGTGCAAGACCTCGATTGGCCCAGCCTGAAGACATCTTTGGGAGAAGCGAATACCGCGTCCATCGACGTTCACTCGCTTTCCGAGCGGCATCATGACGCCCAATTCTTCGTCTCGGAAGTGCGCAAACTTCTTCGCGCCTCGGACAAACCGGACAGGCCATGTGTTCTGGTTGTGCTCACCAAACCCGTGGCCTTCGAGTCGGGCGAAGACCTGGAGCCGGTTTCCCTCGAAGCCTTGCCCGCCTGCCGGGTCATCTATATCCGCTTCCACGCGCCTGTGGAGCGAGTTCGTCCCGTTGAACAGATGGGCGGCCGGGGCCGCGGCGGGCGGATGGGCGGTGGCATGGCGCGCACCCAGCGCTCTATAGAGCCCCTCGATCAGTTGGAGGCGACCCTCAAGCCGCTGAACCCGAAAGTATTCGACGTCGAGACGCCGGAACAGATGACGAAAGCTCTTGCCGAAATAGAAAAGGCGCTTTTGGCGTCTAACGGGCGATCTTCGCGCTGACTGGCTCGAGAACCGGCATCCACAGGCAAAGAAGTGCGACAACTGTGGCACAGCCTCCATAGGTTGCTGGAAGAGGTTGAGAAAATCGGACAAACGCAGGCGAAACAGCCTGCGCCACCACGGCACGTCAATGGCTTGCAAGTATGGTAGGGCAGGCATTCAGCCCGCCGCAGCCTTTTTTCAGAAGCCTCTTCGGGCTGTGGGCTTACGCCAGGCCCCGGCAGGGAAATGGCGAGGCAGGCAAATCTAACAGAGCGCCGAAGCTGGAATCGTTGGTAAGATAACGAGTTAAGTCCTCTGAAACGTGATTGTCACACCGGAAAAGTCACTTTCAGAATGGTTCTACACACATGCTCAAACAGGGACGCCGTCCTGAAGCCCAATGTGAAGTTTCACCGGGCCGCGTCTTCTGGATTACCGGGCTTTCCGGCAGTGGCAAGACAACCTTGGGGCAAGAACTAGCCAGCCGGCTGCGTGGCGGCGGGCGTCCGGTCACTTTCCTCGATGGCGATGCGCTCCGTTCTGTCATCGCTGAGGACCTTGGCCACAGCGCAGGCGATCGGCGGCGATCGGCGATGCGGAATGCGCGTCTGTGCCGGTTGCTGGCCGAGCAAGGCGCGGATGTCGTGTGCGCGACCATCTCGCTGTTTCACGAGGTGCAGCGCTGGAACCGCGAAAACATTCCCGGTTATCGCGAGATCTACCTGCGGGTCCCGATAGCCGAGCTACGGCGGCGGGATAGCAAGGGCCTCTACGCGCGGGCTCAGCGCGGCGAAGCGCGCAACGTGGTGGGGATTGACGTAGCGGCGGAGGCTCCGGAGGCGCCGGACCTGGTGCTCGACAATTATGGGGCGCTCGACGTTGCCACGGCAGTCGACCGCATTTTGGCCTTAACCGCCCGGCGCGATGGCGCAAGCGCCGCGGAGCCGGCTCGTGTGGTCGCCTTCAAAACGAAGGCGGAATCTCTGGAAGCGCTGGCGCCGCTGCTACGCACGGCACGCGTCCTGCCACAAGTCCGTTTCTCGGTTGGCGATTGGCACTCGGACGCCGCTCGAGTGCTCGCTGCCGTCGCCGCTGCGCCCTGGGGTTCAGATCGGGTGATCGTGCGGAGCAGCGCGCGGGGCGAGGATGCGGCCCGGAACTCCCAGGCCGGGCGGTACGATTCCGTACTCGGCGTCGTGGGCAGCGCCGCGGTGGCTCAGGCAATCGACCGGGTGATTGATTCCTTTGCCGATGACGGAAACGACGACAACCAGATCTTCGTGCAGCCCATGCTTGACCAGGTGGCGATGGCTGGCGTCGCGTTCTCGCGCAGTCCCAGCGGCGGCCCGTACTTCATCATTAACTACGACGACCGTTCGGGCTTAACCCAACGCGTCACCGCCGGCGCCGGCGACGATCTCGAGACTTTTTTTTGCCTCAAATCGCGGCCGGATGCCTGCCCGCCTTCGCTGGCGCCGGTCATCGCTCTGGTCAGCGAGCTCGAGACCCTTCTAGCATGCGACGCACTTGACGTGGAATTCGCCGTCGGCGGCGACGGGCACCTCTACCTTCTGCAAGTCCGCCCGCTCGGCATCGAGCGCCATGGGCGGGCCGACGACGCGAAAGTCGACGCCGCGCTTGCCGATGTGGCGCGCAAGGTCGAATTGCTTAGCCGCCCGCATCCCTTCCTGCACGGCAGCCGGGCGATATTCGGCGTGATGCCGGATTGGAACCCGGCAGAAATCATCGGGGTGCGGCCCTGGCCCCTCTCCTTGTCGCTCTATCGCGAGCTCATCACTGACGCGATCTGGGCCTATCAGCGGGACAATTACGGGTACCAGAATCTTCGAAGTTTTCCGCTGTTGGTCAGCTTTCACGGACTGCCCTACATCGACGTGCGTGTCAGCTTCAACTCCTTCGTTCCTCGCGACGTGCCCGACGATCTCGCCTGGCGCCTCGTGAATTACTACATCGACCGGCTCCTGGCCGAGCCGCATCTTCATGACAAGGTCGAGTTTGAAATCATTTTCTCCTGCTACACCCTCGACTTGCCGAATCGGCTCGGCAGACTCGCCGAGAGCGGATTTTCTCCCGAAGATCTTGCCGGGCTTTCCGGTGCGCTGCGGCGCCTTACCAATCGCATCATGCATGGCGAAACCGCGCTGTGGCGGCGCGACCGCGCCAAGATCGATCTTCTGGCGCAAAGAATTCCGGCAATCTGCGACGCGAAGATCGACAAGATCAGCCGCATTTACTGGCTAATCGAGGATTGCAAGCGATACGGCACCCTGCCGTTCGCGGGACTCGCGCGCGCGGGCTTTATAGCGGTCCAGATGCTGCAGTCGTTCGTCGAGGTGGGCGTTCTGAATGCCGACGAGGCTGCGACCTTCATGGCGAGCGTGGATACCGTCGGGTCGCGAATCGGGGAGGATTTCGCGCAACTTCCGAAGACAGACTTCCTGGCGCGCTACGGCCACCTCCGGCCGGGTACTTATGACATTCTGTCGCCGCGCTACGACGAGGCGCCCGATCTCTATTTCGACTGGTCGAGTGCCCGGCCACCGGCATCCGCGGCTCCGCGCTTCGCCCTCTCGATCGAGCAATTGCGCCGCATCGAGGGGCTGCTTAAGGAACATGAGCTGGAAATCGACGTCTTGAGCTTGATCGAGTTCATCAAGGCCGGCATTGAAGGCCGCGAATACTCGAAGTTCGTGTTTACGCGAAGCCTGAGTGACGCTCTGTCCCTGATTAAGCAACTGGGCGAGGAGCACGGGCTGTCGGCGGAAGATTGCGCCTTTCTGAACTACGACACCATCCGCGCGCTGTACAGCGAGAGCGGTTCGGTGCGCGAGGCATTGCTCGAAAGTGCCGCGCGTGGCAGAGAGCATCACGCGCTCACGCGCAATCTGGTGCTTCCGCCGATGATCGCGTCGCCCGGCGAGGTATTCGCATTTCACCTTCCCCCCAGCCAGCCTAATTTCATAACGCGAAAAAGCGTCACCGCGCCGGTCGCCTCCGTCAGCGACCCGCCGGAGACATTCGCCGGACGGATTCTTTTCGTGCCGAGCGCGGACCCTGGCTTCGATTGGATCTTCACTCGCGATATCAGCGGGTTCGTCACTCAGTTCGGCGGCGCCAATTCGCACATGGCGATACGCGCAGGCGAGCTCGGCATCCCCGCTGTTATCGGCGCCGGCGAAACGCTGTTTCTGCGCTGGCAGACGGCCCGCAAGCTGTGCCTCGATTGCACGAATCAGAAGGTCCTGGTCATCGCATGAAGGCGGTCGCCCTTACCCAGCGGGTGTCGGTCATTCCGGGCTACGGCGAGCGCCGCGATTGCCTGGATCAAGCCTGGACCAGGTTCCTGGGGGCCTGCGGACTGCTTCCCGTATTGCTCCCCAATGTCACTGAGGCGGCGCTCGGGTTGTGCGAAAGAACCGGCATCGCCGGCTTGGTGTTCACCGGTGGGAACGATCTTGCGGTGTTGGGTGGCGATGCACCGGAACGCGATGCAGTCGAAAATGCTCTGCTCGATTGGGCCGAACCGCGGGGGCTGCCCGTCCTGGGCGTTTGTCGCGGCATGCAAGTTATTCAGCAGCGCTTCGATATTCCGTTGTGCCGCGTCGAAGGCCATGTGGCGCAGCGCCAGGTGATCCGAATCGAGGGTGAGCGAAAAGAGGTCAACAGTTATCATCGCTTTGCCGCCTTCGACTCGCGGCCGCCGCTCGATGTCTGGGCGGTCGCCGAGGACGGCGTCGTCAAAGCGATTCGCCATTCAGTCCGGCCGATAACGGGGATCATGTGGCACCCTGAGCGGTGCACCCCATTCAGACCTGCCGACGTCGCGCTGTTCCGCCAGGTCTTCGCGGTGGCTTCCGAAGCGATCTCGGGGGTGACCTCCGAAGTGGTTTCAAAATCCGCCTCCGAAGTGGTTTCAAAATCCGCCTCCGAAGTGGTTTCAAAATCCGAATGACGCGCGCAGTGATTCTCGCCGCGGGCCGCGGCAGCCGCATGGGGCATCTCGGCGACGGCCGCCCGAAATGCCTGGTCGAGCTCGAAGGCAAGCCATTGATCGAGCGCCAGATCGCGGCTCTCCGGCGTGGAGGCGTGGATGAAATTGGGGTCGTTCGCGGCTATCGCGCCGAGATGATCGATTTTCCCGGTCTCTCCTATTTCGAAAACCAACGATGGGCCGAAACCAA
>Ga0302325_10012038_pt1 | contig 18600 bp, 10 predicted proteins | sample Palsa_T0_2_FD_201948 | JGI IMG/M metagenome (GOLD analysis project Ga0302325, IMG submission 201948) | Peat permafrost microbial communities from Stordalen Mire near Abisko, Sweden - Palsa_T0_2 | ecosystem: Environmental > Terrestrial > Soil > Palsa > Peat permafrost | place: Sweden: Abisko...
CAGCATCTCGCTCTTTAATTGTTCGCGTTCTGCAGGCTCCAGAAATGGACTCAGATCCTTCACCGTAAATGACTGGCGCGCAAACGGCGGCGGCTTTGACGGGAAGGGCTGCGTCGGCCACGTCTCCTCCCCCGGCATGTCAGACTTCAGAACCGGCCGTTCCTCAATCGGCCACAGTGGCTCGCCTGTCTCACGGTTGAAGACCCACACAAAACCAACCTTGCCGGCTTGTGCCACTACATCGACCTTCTTGCCATTGTGTAGAACAGTGGTCAGCATCGGAGTTGAGTCGTTGTCGTAGTCCCATATGTCATGGTGAATCATCTGGTAATACCAGATCAGTTTGCCCGTGCGTGCATTCAGCGCCAGCAGGCAATCACCATACAAGTTCGCCCCTGGTCGATTGGCGCCGTAGAAATTGTACTTAGGGCTCGCCGTCGGAACATAGACGATGCCGCGCCTTACGTCCAAAGCCATACCGCTCCAGTCGTTGGCGCCTCCGACCGACTTCCACGCATCTTTCGGCCAAGTCTCATAACCAGGCTCGCCAGGATGGGGAACCGTATGAAAGCTCCACGCCAGGCGTCCCGTGCGCACATCGTAGGCGCGAATGTCTCCCGGACCGGAGCTGTACTCCTCGTTCGTGGCGGAGCCCAGTATGAGTAAGTCTTCAAAGATGCGCCCGGGATTGTAGGACTGCACCAGCGTCAGGCTTGTGGGGTCACGTCCCAGTCCGTCACGCAGGTCTACTACGCCATTGGTGCCGAACTGCGAAATGGACCGGCCGGTACGAGCATCCAGTTCCTGCAGCTGGTTGAGAAGCGAAAAGAGCAGGCGCCGATCCGATCCATCGGCACTCTCCCAATAGTCAATTCCGCGATTGGTAATCAGTGTGGTGTTCGGATCCGTCGGGTGCGTCCAGATTTCCTTGCCGGTCGCTGCATCCAGCGCCACGATCGAGTTGTTCTTCGCAAGAACATACATCGTTCCGTCGACCACGAGCGGATTGAACGCATACTTCTTGTCATCTCCGATCCGGTAGGTCCAGGCGACTTGCAACTCTTTGACATTGGAACGATTGATCTGGCGCAATGCTGAATACTGCGCGCCATCCGGGGAACCTCCGTAGCTTCGCCACGTAGTGTGGGCCTCCGAGGATGCACGCGAAGGCAGCTGGCGGTTAACGGAGGGACTGGTTGGATGAGAGGCGGAGGCTGCAACAGGGGCTGGGCCCTGGGCATGGCACATCGCGGCAACAACCAGCAACCAAGTGTTTGCAACCAGACGAATACGGGACAAATCAGCCACCCTCCTTGACGTCCGACTGCTGCGTTTCCCCAGCATTTCCGATGATCGGATGGGACTGATGGAAAGGATGCGTCAAGCCTTGGCCCGAAAGGTCAAGGCTCGCAGTTCCCCCGTGAATCGTCTCGATAATCGCTGTCGTGTCTAAGAGATGATTATAGGCGGCCTGAACAAGCGATAAAGCTGCTTAGGAGATCTCCTGGGTTCGAGCTGTATCGATGGTCATTCGTATCGGAGAGCTGCAGTCGGTTCGACGCGCAGAGCCCGCTGTGAAGGGATGAGGGCAGCCAGGAGAGCGACTGCTACGAACAGGAGCGAGACTCCGCCGAATGAGATACCGTCGATGGTGTGGATCCCGTACAGAACGTGGCGAAGCGAATAAGCGACGCCGCAGGCGAGTACCACCCCCGCGGACAAGCCTGCCAAAACCGGACGGGTACTTTCACTCAGGATGAGGGTCAGAATGTCGCGCTTCTTTGCGCCCAGGGCCACGCGGATGCCGACTTCGCGTGTGCGCAGAACAACGATGTAGCTGACCGTGCCGTAGATTCCGATCGCGGCCAGCAACAGCCCGAGGACACCGGTGGTGGTAGCGATGGCCGCTGCCAGCGTAGAGGCGAGGAAAGGTTCCGTTCCGCGCAGCATTTCCTTCAGCGTGGAGAACCGTCCGGCAAGGTTGGGATCCACAGAGGCCATCACCTCCCCAAGAGCGCTAATCAACTGCGCTGGGTTGGAACGGGTGCGCACCAGGATCGGATAATTCTGCAGATAGCGATCGGAGAGAGGAAGATAAATCTGCGCCGAGTCGCTGCCATCGAGCAGCACGCCCCGCGTGTCGCGAGCGACGCCAATGACGCGCCAGACCGGCCCATCCGGCAGGGGTTCGCCGGTGCTATGAAAGAGACCGTCGGTGCCCAGCCGGAGAGTGCGGCCGACGGGATTTTGTCCGGGCCACAACTTATTGGCCGTTGACTCACTCACGACGATGGACGGTTCCGCTTGGTCGCCCTGTGCCGTGAAGCCGTGGCCGAGAAGCAGCGGAATCCCGAGAGCTTGGAAATAGTTCGGTTGGATCCAGGTGTAGTAGAGATACGCCTTCATGTTCTGGGACGAGGGCGCCTCGCTGTTAAGGGAGACCGCGGCAGAACGAAACTCGCCGTCGTCGGGCGCGCGCGCTGTAGTTACATCCATCACGCCCGGCAACGCGGCAACGCGGGTGCGGAGATCGCGGATGAGAGCATCCTTATGATCCGGCGTATACTCGGCACTCTCAGGAAATTGCAGGCTGAGATCGATGACATGTGCATCGTCATAGCCGGTTTCCATCCATAGCGCACGAATGGCGCTGTGGATGAGCGTGCTGCCCGCAATCACCAGCACGGCCGAAACCGCGACCTGGGTGGCGATGAGGAAGTTACGAAGACGCCGGCTACGCAGGGGCGCTGTGGCGGCATTCGCCTTGAGCGCAGAGGCAACCGCCGAGCGAGAGCTTTCCAATGCAGGCGCCAGCCCGAACAGAACGCCGGCGAAGACCGAAATGAGGAATACGAACGAAAATATCTTGAGGTCGGGAGTGACATGAAAAATAAACGTGCCGTACTGATCGGGGAATGCATTCGCGATCAGTACCACCGCTGCCTGCAGAAAAACCCAGCTGCATAAGAACGCCAGTACTCCTGCTATCAGCCCTAGCAGAGCGCTTTCCGTGAGCAGTTGGCGAATGAGACGCGGCCGGCTGGCGCCCAGCGAGAGGCGCATGGAAAGTTCATTCTGGCGCGAAGCCGCGCGAGCTAGCTGCAGGCTGGCGACATTGGCGCAGGCCACCACCAGCACCATTCCGACGGCGGCCATCACGAACAAAATGCATATTCTCAATTCGCGCATCTGCTCAATGGGAACGGGGAAGGGCGAGCCCGGCCAGACGATTGCGCTCACCGGCTGGGCGAGGTCAGAACCAGGAGGGTGAAGAGAGCGAAGGTGATCGGCGACCAGCGACATTTCTGCCTGCGCTTCACGCATACCGGCGCCGGGAGCGAGACGGGCGAAGAGATGGCAGCAGCCATTTTCGCGGGCCCAAATCCAGTTATTGCCAGGATGAACAAGAGGCTCAAGGCTCATTGGAAGCCAGAAGTCGGGTGCGGCTACGAACGTTCCCACAAAGTTATGCGGCGCCACGCCAATAATCGTGAATGCCGCGCCATTGAGCCGGACCACTTTGCCCAGAATGGCGGAGTCGCCCTTGAATCGTTTCTGCCAATAGTTCTCGCTGATAAGAACCGAGGGCGAGGCAGCCAGTTCCGCTTTATCTCCTGGCCCGAACGTGCGTCCGAGCGAAGCCGCGATCCCCAAGACCGAGAAGTAATTATCCGAGACCACCATCGTCATTGCCGTTTCGCTGTTGCCGATCTGAGGTAGTAGAAGCTTCCCGATCAGCGAGCCGCCGCCTTCATTGTGCTGCTGAACCACCCCGCCCGGCACTGAGATAGTAAGGTACTGAGGCAGACTCGCAGCAATAACCCCGCTAAACGAACGAACATGGTCCCGGTAGGTCTCGTAGTCGGGGTAGCTGAGTATAGATGCGGTCGCGCCCGTATGTTCGATGAGCGCTAGATTGACCATCGTCCGGGGGTCGTGCGCATCGAGCTTCCGCTCGAAAAAAGCCTCGTAAGCGGTGAAAGCCGCGGTGTTCAAGCCAATACCAACCGCGAGAGCAAACGCCGCCATCGCCGTGAATCCGGCATTGCGCAGTAGCACACGGCCGCCGAAGCGCAGGTCCTGCACTATGGTTTGCGGAAAGAGCATCAGGTCGATCTCGCGCATTCGCTCCCGCCAGACGATCGGATTGCCAAACCGCAGCCGGGCGGAGCGGCGTGCTTCAACGTTCGACATGCCCTGTTCTACATTCCGCCGTTCCCGCATCGAAAGGTGAAACCGCAGCTCTTCTTCGAGATCACTTTCCAGATCTTCTTTACGAAAGAGCGATCGCATGCGGCGGATCCATGCCATAGCAAACCCCCTACACCGCTGCCTTGCCAAACTCCAACACCAGGGCAATCGCGCCGGTAACCTTCCGCCACTGTTCGCGCTCGGCTGCCAGCTGCTTGCGCCCCAAGCTGGTGAGGCGGTAGAAGCGGGCCCGCCGGTTGTTTTCGCTGCGGCCCCATTCAGCGGAAATCCAGCGGTCCTGCTCCATGCGATGAAGAGCTGGATACAGCGAGCCCTCCTCGACACGCAGAACTTCATCCGAGACACGCTCGATGTGCAGAGTGATTCCCCACCCGTGCATCGGGCCTTCCTCCAGGGCTTTCAGTATGAGCAAATCCAGGGCTCCCTGGAGTTTGTCGCTCTTTGTCCTGACCATCCCCAATCTCCCATAGCTGTCTATAGAAGACTGCGCCTTCTCCTGCGCTTTGTCAATCTGCCGATGGCCCCCGAAACTCCCGCCGGATCAACTTCTTGTAAGGCAATCTTCGATGGATGAATCGGGCAGCCTCTGCGTGGTATGGAAGTCAAAACGCATCCGTTATTGTCAAAGGAATAGTCGACTATACTGTCGAGGCCGGCCGGCAAGCGAGGATATGCGTAAAGAGCATCGGCTCCAGAGTTCAAGTTGACCCCGCCCTAAAATCAAAAAAATGAAGAAGAATATTTGGAGAGCCGTTATAGAAGTCAGCTTCATCATCTTCTTGTTTTATGCGAATCTCCTTATGGGCGAATTTGAGCGCTCGGGCATGGGAGAGAAGAAAGGCCTCGCTTGGGCGATGGCAGATGTCTTTACTTTTCTCAATTTTGGAATCGCTCTGATCGCGGCGCTCATCGGCTATGTTCTGTTTGAATTTCTGCGAACCAGATTCTAGACAGCCCGCGACGGCAGCTCACCGGGAGGCCAATTGTGTTGGCCGTAGCTTTTGAACTTTATGCGAGCCGATACGCTCGTGATCCAGACTTTTGCATCCTATTAGACGGAAAGCACATGCAGCGTATAAGGCAGGTGCAGGGAAGGAAGCACAATGACGAAAAGATTGTTGTTTTGGGGGACACTGCTTGCTGGAGCTACGGCTGCCTATCTGATGTATCGTCGTGGCGAATCGTTGGGTATGATTGCAGCGCAAACCGTGATCAACCCAGTGGGATCGTTGGTTGCAGAACTGAAGACAGCTTCCAGCTAGCTCAACGCGAGGCACACCTGGTTGTTCTATCAGAGGTGCTCCTGCGAAGGCATCGATAATCTGTCCCAGCGCCAGATCGTCACTTCTTCGCGGCAGCCCGCGCCGCCTCTTGAACCTCCCGTCCTACCAGCTCGTACTGGTCTGACGCGAGGTAATCGACGTGAGCAGTGATGGCCGCTCGCCAGCGCACAAGGGCCGCAGGTAGAGAACCGAAGTTGTAATTATGAAACCAGCCGTTGCAACTGAGCTGTGCTTTGGTCGCTCCGTCGAGCGTATAAAAGCGTATCCACAGGTGGTTGGCGTGGGCTCGTTCTACCAGCGCTTGCAACCGCGTCATCTTCGCCGCCGTCCACTCCCCGGCGTTGGGCTGGCCGCCGGCCTCAACCACCTTCCACGGATTGTTCCACCAGCGCCGGTAGTTCGTGGCCTTCCCCGGGTCGATTACGTCGGGTGCCGCAGAAGGATCCTTTCCTTCTGTATGGATGGCGCCGAAGAGCAGCACACGATCACCGGTCTGCAGCTGATCGTAGAAGACGGTTTGCTGCGCGTCGGCTTCTCCCGTCAACACCAGGATCGGCTTTACCTCCAACGGCTGCACATCCTCTTCCCGCGCACCCTTCGCCGATGTAGTGAGCCACGGTTGATAGGCTCGCAATAACGCCAGGACGGCGGCCAGGTGTTCCGGCTTGTTGTCTTTGAAGTCCAGGTTGAGCGTAATCAGCGGCCAATCGCCACGGTTACCGTCCCCCAGCGCCTTCTCCACAATGGGGCGAACCCGCTTGAAGAAATACTCATCCATGGTTGGCTCCGTTCCGTCGGTCGGCTCCCCATGGGTCACTACAGACCAGCTGCGTCCGGTCTTGGGATCGGTATGCCAGGCCAGATCCTGCTCGATGGCAAGTGGAGTGCCTGCAGAGAGCGCGCGGTCGATGCGGTCGCCCCACCATTCAAAGTAGGGATAGCAGTTATGCGCATCCATTACTGTGCGCGCACCGGGGACAGATTGCTGTGCGCCCAACGGAGACGTGCAAATCGCCAGTGCCACCAATGCTGCGATCATCCGCCGGAGGTCAAAACTGTGCATCGTGGATCTCTTTATTCCTGGGAAAATTATATAGAGCGGACTGCTTATCAACTCCTCAGTGACACTCGCGTCGGAGGAGCCGTTTACCTCGGGCCGCGAAGTCCATCTTGTCCCGCGACCCCGGCGATTAAAGTATGGTTAAAAAAAACCAGGGAGGGAGAGATGTAACCACTCGGGGAGACAAAAGAGCTTTCGTACAATACCAATTTCTCACCAGCGTCTTATACAGTGGAGAGATTGGATCAAGGCGCCGATTGAGAGCGCTCCTTAGCTGGCGACGATCCGGGATAGTCGAAGCCGGGGGTTCTGCTAAGGAGTTTTCGGGGCGAACACCATCATCCGCGGCGCTCAATTCTCTTGCTCTCTGTTAAAGACTCATTTATTAATGAATAATCTGGTTGTGACCGTCTAAACAGAAATGCTGGTGATTTGTACGAACTGACTTCCTGCATTCGGTCCGCAGCAACTACGAAGCATTCCGCCGATAACAGAGCGGAAGCCCACGGTACAGCTTAACTCTTTGGAGGAACTACGCATGTGCTCCATACGCCCGTTCCGGCATTCGTGTGTCTCGCGATCGGTTACTGCAGCCTATCCTGGTCGCAGGCCTCCGTCTCTTCTTTGCGCGGTACCATTACCGATCCCTCCGGTTTCAGCTCGCAATCGAAACAGGCCGACCTTCCGGTGAACCGGCCGGTCACGCTGTTGACCAAGTCCGGAACAAACTAATTTCACGGGGCGCGTGTACAGCCGCAACAGCCCTGGGCCCCAATTCACAAGCTAAGTACGAAAAATATCAACACGACCAGGAATTCCGGGCCATCTACTCGTTTCCTTTGGAGGCAGTCGTGACCAGAAGATATTTGGCAACGGTAGTAGCGTCTCTGCTGATCGGGTCCGCGGCGATCGGCTTTTCCCAAATGGCGAACACATCTCTCCACGGTGTGATCAAGGATTCCAGCGGTGCCCTTGTGCCGAAGGCAAAAGTGACGCTCCTCGACAATGCTACCGGGCACAGCTTTGAGACGACATCCAATGCCGCGGGCGAGTATAACTTCTCCCAGATCCCTCCTGCCAATTACCTCATCACTGCGGAAGCGCCGGGGTTCGCCGACCAGAAAAAGTCCGCCGAGCTGCTGGTGAATCAACCCGCGACCATCGACTTCACTGTAGCTGTCAAATCCAATGAGGTGGTCGTCGAGGTCAGCGCGGAAGCGCAAACCCTAAACACCACCGATGCTTCTCTGGGCAGTTCCATGGACAACACCCTCATCCAGGCGCTGCCCAGCGAGGGCCGCAACGTTCCCGATCTGCTCTCCCTCCAGCCCGGGGTGCTCTACATGGGGCAGAATTCCGGCAGGGCCAGCAATCCCAGCCTGCAGAACGATCCGCGCAGTGGCGCGGTCAATGGAGGACGGTCCGACCAAGGCAACATCACCGTGGACGGGCTCGACGACAACGAACAAGTCAACGGCTTCGCCTTCACCGGAGTGCTGCGCGAAACCCAAGATTCGGTGGAAGAGTTTCGTGTCACCACCGGCCTTGCCGATGCCGATCAGGGCCGCTCGTCCGGAGCCCAGGTGAGTATGGTCACGAAATCCGGAACCAACAAGTTTCATGGCGCGGCGTATGAGTACAACCGCCCCACCCTGACCGTTGCCAATGACTGGTTCAATAAAGCGTCGCAGGTGGGCAGCGGTGAACCCAACATACCGCCCAAGCTCATCCGCAATAACTTTGGAGGTGCAGTCGGCGGCCCTATCTTCAAGGACAAGTTGTTCTTTTTTGGGAATTACGAAGGCCAGCGTCAAGCGGAGAACCAGATCGTCAGCCAGATCGCTCCCACCGCCAGCTATCAGCAGGGAATCATCACTTATGAGGGTGACACCAGCTCCGGGGCTGTCCAGACCACCACTATCTCGGCCAGCCAGCTCGCGACACTTGACAGCGGATGCTCGGCAAACGGAGTTTGCCCCTGGGGTCCGGGCAACAATCCCAACGTGCTGTCCTACTTGAACCAGTTTCCAGCGGCCAACGGTAGCTCGTTGGGCGACGGTCTAAATACCGGCTCGTTCACCTTTGCATCGCCCAACCCCGTCACTCTCAACACATCCATCGCCCGCATCGACTTCACGCCTGGCCAGAACCATCGCATCTTCGTGCGCGGCAACCTGCAGAAGGACACGACGGCAGGCACCGAACAATTTCCTGGTCAAGGGCCCTCTTACTCCCTGATCGACAACACCAAGGGCATCGCGGCCGGCGAAACCTGGTCGCTCTCGCCTAACCTCATCAATGACGTGCGCTATGGCTACATTCGCCAGGCCTACAGCAATCGCGGCCCAGGCACCGGCGATTACGTGGACTTCCGCTTCATGGCGACCCTGACGTCGGAAAATCGCACCACCATTGTCAGCGTGCCGGTGAACAACATCGTGGACAACCTCAGCTGGACCAAAGGCAGACATTCCCTACAGTTCGGAGGCAACTGGCGGCTCATCCACCACAACCGGGGAACGGACGGTAATTCTTACGACTCCGCCAATTCAAATCCGTATTGGTTGGGCGGCAATCCTCCCGATCCCTCAACGGTTGGCGGCCTGCCGGTAGATGCCGGTTTTACGAATTCGTATGCCATCGCCTATGCCAATCTAGTGGGAACCATCCCCCAGGTCACGGACGTCGAAAACTATAATGTCACCAGTGCGACAACCGGATCGCTCCTGTCCGATGGGGCCTTCATCAACCGCCATTTCAAGGCCAACGAATTCGAGTGGTACATACAGGACTCGTGGCGCGCGTTACCCAATCTGACGGTGACCTACGGACTGCGCCATACCATCTTGCAGACCCCCTATGAAACCCACGGCCAGCAGGTTTCACCGACCGTCGACACCCATGCCTGGTTTCTGCAGCGTAATGCGTCGGCCCTGATGGGGCAGGTTTATGAGCCGGATCTGACTTTTGCTCCGAGCGGGCCGTACTACAAGAAACCGGGCTTCTGGCCGAAGCAAAAAGCTAACTTCGCTCCACGCCTGGCCGTCGTTTATTCACCCGATACCAAAACCACTGTCCGCGCGGGTTTCGGTCTCTTTTTTGACCACTACGGGGAGCAGTTGGTAGACACCTTCGATCAGAACGGTTCGTTCGGCATCACCGCTTCGGTAAGCAATCCGGCAGGCACCTATGGCTATGAGGACTCGCCACGGTTTGTCAATCGCCGCACCTTCCCGCCCATCAGCACTCCCCCGGCTGCTGCCACCATTGCGTATCCCTACACTGCGCCTACGGGGAATTTCGCGATTACCTGGGGCATCGACAATCACTTGAAGACGCCCTACTCCGAATCGATTGATTTTTCCATCCAGCGCCAGGTTCCCGCCGGGTTTACCTTTGAAGCCAACTACGTCGGCCGCCTCGGCCGTCACCTTCTGCAAAGCCTGGATCTCGCCGAGCCGGTCGACTTCCGTGACACAGTCTCCGGTGTCGATTATTTCACCGCCGCTGCCAAGCTTTCCGCCGCAGTGGATGCCAACGGTGGAGTCTACCCTGCACCGGTATCTGCTATACCCTATTTCGAAGATGTGTTTCCATTCATGGCCGGCTACGACTATGCCGGAGAGAGCGCGACCCAGGCTATTTACAACAACGAGTGGGCTCCCTACCGGTCAAATCTGGGAGCGTCGACTGCTCTCGCAGATCTTGACTTTTACTGCATTTACACCAACGACGTCTGCCCGCAGGGAAGCCGCTTTTGGCAGGATCAGTTCTCGTCGCTCTACGCGCTGGATACCATCGGCACCAGCTACTACAACGCCGCTCAGTTAATTCTGCGCCATCCCACCACTCACGGTCTCAACGTTGATTTCAGCTATACCTTCTCCAAGTCCATTGATATGGGATCGGATACGGAACGCGGGTCGGAGTTTAACAACATCACGGGCGGCCCAAACGGTGGTAGCTTCAGCAGCATCATCAACACCTGGAACCCCAGCCTCAATCGCGCTGTTTCTGACTTCGACACCCGCCACCTCATTACCGCCGATTGGGTCTACTTGCTCCCCTTCGGTGAGGGCAGGACCTACTTAAACGGCTCTAACTTCCTCACCAACTTTCTGGTTGGCGGATGGCAATGGTCCGGGATCAACCGCTGGGCCAGCAGTCTGCCGTTCACCCTCTTCGATCCAGGTTGGACCACCGACTGGCAACAATCGAGCGCAGGTGTCATGACCGGCAAAGTCCAGATGAAGAAGCAGGTCGTCGATGGGGCCCCGGGGGTCTTTGCCAATGCTAATGCCATCAATGCCGGTACTGCCACGGGCAGCCCCATTCGTCTGTCATACCCGGGAGAAGCCGGAGAACGCAACGCCTACCGTGGCGACGGAATCTTTGGCATCGACTCGGGAGTGGCGAAGTCTTGGCATTTGGGAGAGTTCGGTTCTCTCAAGTTCGACTGGGAAGTCTTCAACGTCACCAACAGTGTCCGTTTCAACAGCAATCCGTCGCTCTTTGGCGTAAGCCTTACAGGGGGAAACCTGGGTACCTACAGCGCGATGCAAAATCTGCCGCGACGCATGCAGTTCGGCCTCCGTTACGATTTCTAAAACCGCGGGCGTGCAGGAGACACCAACGTTCTTATCCACCGTCTGTCTGTAGCTTGGCGCTCGCCGGTGGTCTATGCGGGATACGGTTCAGCGTATCCCGCAGGCTCATCAAGTTTCGGCCCTGCGCGTCTCTTTGCTCCCATCGCCACGATCAGTTATCATCGCGCGGTCTACCCGCTCGTCGACGCGACGCCGCAACATGCTCGCTCGTGAGCGGGAACACCTGCTCATGCGAAGATTTGCCAGGGCAGGAGGGGCGAACATAAAAGGGGAAGACCAAGATGGCAGAAGCGAATTGTGATATCGGATTGATTGGATTGGCGGTGATGGGCCAGAACCTGGTGTTGAACATGAATGACCATGGTTACAAGGTCGCCGTCTTCAACCGTACCGTCTCCAAGGTGGACGATTTCATTGAGAACGAGGCCAAGGGGACGCAGGTTGCGGGGGCACACTCGATAGAAGAGATGTGCGGCCTGCTGAAGAAGCCGCGCCGTGTGATGATCATGGTAAAGGCCGGCGAGGTGGTCGATCAGACCATCGAACAAGTCCTTCCGTATCTGGAAAAGGGTGACATCCTCATCGACGGTGGCAACTCGTTGTACACCGACACCAACCGGCGAACCAAAGACCTTGCAGCCAAAGGCATTCTCTTCATTGGGACCGGCGTTTCGGGTGGTGAAGAGGGTGCGCGCTTCGGCCCGTCGATTATGCCCGGAGGAAATAAAGAAGCATGGCCGCATGTGAAGGAGATTTTCCAGGCCATCGCGGCCAAGGTCGAGGATGGGACGCCGTGCTGCGATTGGGTCGGAGAGGACGGCGCGGGTCATTACGTCAAGATGGTGCACAACGGCATCGAGTACGGCGACATGCAATTGATTGGCGAGGCCTACCAGTTGTTGAAAGACGGGTTGGGACTCACTGCCGATGAGCTGGCCGAAGTCTTTGCCGAGTGGAATAAGGGCGAGCTGGACAGCTTCCTGATCGATATTTCGGCCACCATCTTCGCCAAGAAAGATGACGACGGGCAGCCGATGGTGGACAAGATTCTCGATGCCGCCGGACAGAAGGGCACCGGCAAATGGACCGCCATCTCAGCGCTCGACTTGGGGCAGCCGGTGACTTTGATTGGAGAGAGTGTCTTTGCCCGCTGCCTCTCCGCCTTGAAGAGTGAGCGCGTCGCAGCGGCCAAGGTGCTGAAGGGACCGCGCAAGCGCAAAGTAGTCAATGGCAAGAAGGAATTCATAGAGGAGGTACGGCTCGCTCTCTACTGTTCGAAGATGGTGAGCTATGCGCAGGGTTATATGTTGCTGCGCGCGGCAGAAAAAGATCAGGGCTGGACCCTGAACATGGGCGGAGTTGCCCTCATGTGGCGCGGCGGTTGTATCATCCGCAGCATTTTCCTCGGTGACATCAAAGCGGCATTCGATCGCGACCCGAAGCTGCAGAATTTGCTTCTGGATAAATTCTTCTCGACTGCGATGAACAAGTACCATCCGTCGTGGCGGAGAGCGATCATCTACGGGACCAGGATCGGCGTGCCTATGCCGGCATTTTCGACGGCGTTGGCGTTTTACGACGGCTACCGCACGGCGCGGCTGCCGGCGAATCTACTGCAGGCGCAACGGGATTTCTTTGGCGCGCACACCTATGAGCGTGTCGATAAGCCCCGCGGCGAATTCTTCCACACCAACTGGACCGGTAGAGGAGGCCGAGTGTCCTCCTCCACCTACAACGCCTGATTTAATGCGGCGCTGTCGCAGCAGGTGCGGCCTGCTGCGACTGTTGCCCGCTGGCCGGCTGTCCGTTGGTCTGGGGCTGTCCCGTATTGTTGGTTACGTCCTGCCCCTCGAAGATCACCTTGACCGTCGAACGGAATTGCTTGTAGTCGGTGTAGCGCACAATCTGCCGAATGCGGACATCCTGGCTCATGTACCCATTTCCCCCCGAAAAATGCAGCTCGGCATCGGCCTTGGTGTACACCGGGAACCAGTACTTCCCGTCCACCTGCTCCCGGTAAGTGGTAAAGGGCGGCGACAAATCCTCGTGGCCTTTGCGCATATCGTCGGGAACGTTCTTCGCGCTGGTGATCACGATCTGCAGGTCCTTCTGGTCCACCCAGATGCGTCCTTTTAGGTAGCGCTTGCCCTTCTCCATCACCTTCGGCGCCACGTCAAAAACGTAGCAGTCTACCTCGTCCACCTTCTGCCGTCCCACGTAGTTCAGGTTGTATTGCCCTACATCCTCAGTGGTCAAAACGAACGGCAGACGCTGTTCGATATCCGAAACATCGGCCGGGCTCATCTGAATGCGTTCCAGCGTATTCTGCGGCGCGAAGGTTACGTGCTCCGACTTGCGTCCCTGGCTGTCGAAGGTAATCTGCACCACTTGCCGGTACTCCCCATCTACCTTGCCGTCATCGTTAATGGTCTGGATGCGCACATCACGCTGGTAGGTGTAGTTGTCCAGAGCGTGGCGGAACTCGCTTTCCTTGGCCGCAAACTGCTTCACGATCTGGTCCGGCGCTGTGGACGGAGCACTGGTGTCGACGGGGCCAAACCCCTGGTCGGGCTGGTCTTTCGATTGGGCCAGCAGCGCTGGAATGGGCACAAGCGCCAATAAAATCAGCAACTTAACCAAGCCTTTACCCACAGGGTCGCCTCCCGTCCCGTCTCCCGGACATGACTGTATTATGCGCCTCGGCGGCCCCGGATTTCCCGCGCTCCTTGTGACTTCGACTGACTTCAATGCGGCTTTCCTTAATGAAAGCCGCACACTCGGTCATCTCCGGTGCAGCGTACGGGAAATCCGGGTTCGCGCTCTCTCCTATAGACGCAAGCCGCTCCCCAGACGGCTATTCCGGGCCCTCGCCCAGCGCCACGCGGAGCCGTCCGTGCGCTTTATCCAGCCGTTGCACGGCCTGCTCGCGCTTGATTCCCAGCTGCTGCATCACGATCGCCACCCGCACCGTGCCTGCCTCATCCAGCAGTGCCTCGGCCTGAACCTCGTCCACCCCGGTCGCGGCAGCAATGATCCGTATGGCCCGATTTCTCAGCTTCTCATTGGTCGGCTGCACGTTCACCATCAGGTTGCCGTAGACCATGCCGGTGCGGATCATCGCGCCGGTGCTCAACATATTCAGCACCAGCTTGGTGGCTGTTCCGGCGCGCATGCGCGTGGATCCCGTAATCACCTCCGGCCCCACCGCCGGTGTGATGGCGATCTTCGCCCGGCACTCCACTTCGGAGCCCGGGACGCAGCTCAGCCCCACCGTGAGGGCGCCCAGCTGGTTTGCGTACAGCATTCCGCCCAGCACGTAAGGTGTGCGCCCGCTGGCGGCAATCCCCACCAGCGTGTCCCCGGCCCCCAAGCCGTGGGCCTTCAAGTCCTCCGCGCCCTGCCGGGCATCGTCCTCCGCGCCCTCAATCGAATGGCGCAAGGCATGGTCGCCGCCGGCAATCAGGCCCACCACCAACTCGGGATCCACGTTGAAGGTCGGCGGGCACTCCGAGGCATCCAGCACGCCGAGGCGGCCTGAAGTCCCGGCTCCCGTATAGAAAAGACGGCCGCCCTTCTCCAGCCGCTCCGCGATGCCATCAACCGCCTGCGCAATCCGGGGCAGCTCGGCGTGGACCGCGTCGGCAACGGAGCGATCGGCGGCGTTGATAACCTCCAGCATCTCGAGCGTAGAAAGTTGGTCGATACGCGCCGTATCCGGATGGCGCGCCTCTGTTAACAGGTGTTCAAACTTCATGATCGGCAACCATGTGAGTCTGAGTTTAACTGAGGGATGTTACGCTGTGCCGTAAGAGAAAAAGCGTTGGATTCCCCCGCGACAGCCGAACCCGAACTCCCCCGTCACCCGCGGCTGAGCCAGATTCTGGAAAAGAACTGGCAGGCTGAGATGGCCGGCTATTACACCTATCGAGCGCTCGCCGAGCGGGAGCCGGAGGCCGGGCGCAAGCAGACCCTCGAGCATATGGCCCTCGCGGAAAAGGAGCACGCCGCACTGTGGGCGGGCCGCTTGCGGGAACTTGGGGAGCCGGAGCCTGTCTACCGCGGAAGCACCGCCGGCGAGGCTGATAGTCTCAAGACCCGCGTCGGCGGCGACGATCTAGCCTTGCGCCGCCTGGAGATCGACGAGAGCCGCGACATTGCCAAGTACAGCCAGCAGCTCAAGGCGCTCGGCGACACTCCCAGCCTGGCCATCCTCAACCGGGTGATTGAAGACGAGCAGGATCACTATCGCGAGCTCAGCGGTCTGATCCGCAGGCAGAAGCCCATGGGCGGAGTCCGCGCCGCGGCGTCCAATCCACAAGCGCTTTTGGACCAGATGCTGGCCAAGCGGAACAAGGGCCGCGCCCATGCCGCAGGCTGGATCGGCGACGCCATCTACGGTGTCAACGATGGATTGGGCTCCATCTTCGGCATCGTCTCCGGGGTCTCGGGTGCGACTTTGGGCAACAGCAAGTGGGTTCTGCTCTCCGGTCTCGCCGGCATGATCGCGAGTGCTCTGTCCATGGGGTCGGGCGCCTACCTCGCTTCTAAGAGTGAGCGCGAAATCTACGAGGCGGAGCTCGCTCGCGAGCGTGAGGCCATTGCCATGAACGGTGCAGAGGCCCGCGAGCTGCTCTCGCTCTACTACCAAGTCAAGGGCCTTCCCCCACAGGACGCCGATCACATGGTGGATCACATCGCCAGTGATCCGGAACAGATGCTGCGCGCCCTCGCTGCCGAGCGGCTGAACTCGACTGAAGATGCGCTCAGCAATCCGCTCACCTCGGCGATTACGGGCGCGCTTTCGACGGCGGCCGGAGCGTTCATTCCCATAGTGCCGTTTTTCTTCCTCAGCGGTTACAGCGCCGTCATCGTCTCCGCGGTAGTGTCCCTGGTGGCCCATTTCGCAGTGGGCGCGGCCAAGTCATTAGTCACCGTGCGTTCCTGGTGGAGCAGCGGTTTCGAGATGACCTTTGTCGGCGCGGTGGAAGGGGTCGTGACTTATGTGATCGGCCTGGGTCTCGGCCGTCTTGGCGCATAACAGCCTGAAAACTTCAGCCTCATATCAGGGCGCGACCTTACAGGCTGCAGGCAAACTCGTCTTGTGTCAGGCACGACCTTACAGGCTGCTGAAGAACCGGCGTTGGGTAGGTCCGGGCTTTAGCCCGGACATCAATCGGCAAATTATGATGGCTTTTAGGCCCTGAGGTACGGATTTCCTTAAATTTCTGCGAACACCCAGTACCCCAATAGGAGCAGGACGGGTGCCCCTCGCCAAGGCGTACCTGGGCCGAGAACGATGGGGCGTAGCCCCTTCAAGGCTTTTAATGTTCGACCCAAGAGGTTCGCCCTGACGGGTCAGAATCCGGACCGGGTTCGGTCACTCCTCAGGTGAAAGCATTCGAAAACACCATTTTTCGGCCCACGTACGCTGGTGCGAACGTGGGGCACCCGTCCTATTCCTTCGGACTTTGCTATGACACACACTCCCCAATTCCGCAGCCTGATAATCCTCTCTCAAACGCGGAAGGTGTCAGCGCGCCACGATTGAATCGCGGTTTTTATCTGCTTATTGCTGAGGCCTTCCTTCAGCGCGCGCATGGCAAGTGTCGGCAGCTCCGCATCCGACGCAAAACGCAGCCCGATCAGTTGCGGCTCCGTCAGGTCTGCGATGCGCGGTCGGGCTGCTTCGGGCAACAGCATGGAGAGGCGCTGCCGCTCCTCCAGCCGGATGACCCGGTCCTGGACCTTGAGCGCGTAGCTTCTGGCTCTTTCGGCGGTCAAGAACAATGCGATAGCCAGCAAGAGCCACAATATGGAGTGGAGGCCAGGATGCCGCACCACAGAAATAATGCTCAGAATGATCGCAATGATCAATAACGGCGCAAGAAAAAAATGGAAAGCCGGGTCCAGCCTCGCATGATTTGCGTAGGACTGCGGCGTCGTATTTGCCATCGGTAAAGCCTCCTTCAGGAACCAAACCATCATCCATCTTCCAGGGCTTTCGCGCCACCGCATGGCGAACGGTGGCCGCTATGAAATGATCATTGGATGAAGAAAAGCTGTTTGGGCCCCATCCTTTGCATCCCCCTGCTCCTCCTGTCCGGCGGACACTCTATCGCCCAAGGACCCCCCGCCCCGATCGTTCTGCATGTGGATCTCACAGATGCGCCGCGCCGCCTGCTGCATGCTCATTTGGAAATACCAGTGAACCCCGGTCCGCTGACCCTCGAGTATCCGCAATGGATTCCCGGCGACCACCGCCCTACCGGCCCCATCGACAATCTCGCCGGCATCTTGATTCGCGCCAACGGTCACGATCTGCCTTGGCGCCGTGACGATGTGGATATGTACGGTATCCACGTCGAGGTGCCGGCCGGCGCGAGCCGCTTGGAGGTCTCGCTCGACTTTCTCGCCACACCCGGCAGCACCGGCTCCGATCAGGATGGGGCCACCAGCGCCAACATGGCGGTGCTGGAATGGAACTCTGTGGTTATGTATCCGGCGCACATCCCGGTGGGGCAAATTCCCATTGCCGCTTCGTTGACCATGCCGGCCGCCTGGAAGTTTGGCACTGCCCTCACCGTCGCCACTCAGCAGGGAGCGGAGGTTTCGTTTGCGCCGGTTTCCGTGGAGCAGCTGGTGGATTCGCCGCTCATCGCCGGCAGATACTTCCGCGAGTTTCCCCTGGCTCCTGAGGTGACACCGAAGCACTATCTGGACGTGGCCGGCGATGCCGCGGAGGATGTCGATCTCAAGCCCGAGTTTCTCGCCTCGCTCAGCCAGCTGGTGCGGGAGGCGGGCGCGCTCTATGCGTCGCATCATTATGAGACCTACCATTTTCTTCTCAGCCTCAGTGACGTGGTGCGCGAGGAAGGACTGGAGCATCACCAGTCGAGCGACAACGGGGTGGAGAAAAACGGCTTTTCCGATCCCAAGCTGGCCATGCTCAACGCCCAGTTGCTGCCCCATGAATTTACCCACTCCTGGAACGGTAAATACCGCCGGCCCGCCGGCCTGGCCACGGCAGATTACTCCGCCCCCATGAAGGGCGATCTGCTCTGGGTCTATGAAGGGATGACCGAATACTGGGGTAACGTCCTGGCCGCGCGTTCTGCCTTGTGGACGCCCGAGCACTACCGCGAGGCGCTCGCCTGGAGCGCCGCCAACCTTGACGTGAAACCCGGGCGCACCTGGCGCAACCTGGAAGACACGGCCATCTCCTCCCAGATCTTGCGCGAAGGCATGTCCTACTGGGCAAATTGGCGGCGCGGGCAGGATTATTACGACGAAGGCGAGTTGCTCTGGCTGGACGCGGATACCACCATCCGTCAGTTGACTCATGGCAGAAAATCGTTGAATGACTTTTGCGTAAAGTTTCTCGCTGTGGGCGGCAATACCCCGCCCAAGGTAGTCCCCTACGATTTTGACGATATCGTTG
>Ga0302325_10012041_pt1 | contig 18596 bp, 21 predicted proteins | sample Palsa_T0_2_FD_201948 | JGI IMG/M metagenome (GOLD analysis project Ga0302325, IMG submission 201948) | Peat permafrost microbial communities from Stordalen Mire near Abisko, Sweden - Palsa_T0_2 | ecosystem: Environmental > Terrestrial > Soil > Palsa > Peat permafrost | place: Sweden: Abisko...
TCGGCATAGAAGGCCGCGTCGTCGTCCGGGTCCTGCTTGTCCAAGGCCCAGGGCGGCAGGTCGGAAAGCGCGAAGGGGGCAGGCATGTCCCCATGGTGGGTCATGGGGCGCGGCGCCGGCAAGGGCGCCGCCGCAGAAAACGCTTGGCTCACCTCGCGTCCCCGGGTGCTATCAATCGGCGACAAGAAGAGAAACGAAACCGGAGGAACGCAGATGATCCGCAAGCCGATCTCGGCGGACTCGCACATCACCGAGCCGCCCAACTGCTACGTCGACTTCATCGACCCGAAATTCCGCGATCGCGCGCCGCGGATCAAGCAGCTCGAGGGCGTGGGCGACGCCTTCGTCATCGAAGGCATGCCGACGCCGGTGCCGCTCGGCCTGCTGGCGGCGGCGGGCAAGGACCCGAAGGACATCACCACCTCGGGCGTCGCCTTCGCGGACCTGTGGCGCGGCGGCTGGGATTCCAAATACCGCCTGGCCGACCAGGACCGCGACGGCGTGGCCGCCGAGATGATCTATCCGACGGTGGGCATGCTGCTGTGCAACCACGCCGACTTCGATTTCAAGAAGGCCTGCTTCGAGGCCTACAACCGCTGGCTTGGCGAATATTGCGCCGAGGCGCCCGACCGGCTGCACGGCCTCGCCCAGGTCTCGATGCGGACGCCCGAGGACGGCGTCGCCGAGCTGAAGGCGGTGGGGGCCGCGGGCTTCAAGGGCGTGATGATGCCGGGCGATCCGGCGGTGGAAGACTACGACAGCGCGATCTACGATCCGGTCTGGGCGACGGCGGTCGAACTGGGGCTGCCGCTCTCGTTCCACATCCTGACCACCAAGTCCGGCACGCTGGCGCAGAACCCGCGCGGCCCGCGGATCAACAGCTTCCTGTCCATCATCCGCGGCTGCCAGGACATCATGGGGATGCTGATCTTCAGCGGCGTGTTCGACCGGCATCCGGGGCTGAAGGTGGTGTGCGTGGAGGCCGACGCCGGCTGGGTGCCGCACTACATGTACCGGATGGACCACGCCTATAAGCGGCACCGCTACTGGATGAAGGCGCCGCCGCTGCAGCGGCTGCCCAGCGAGTACTTCGCCGAGCACATCTACGTGACCTTCCAGGACGACTGGGTGGCGTTCAAGACCAAGGATCTGTGCAACGTGCGCCGGCTGATGTGGGCCAGCGACTTCCCGCATTCGGACTCCACCTGGCCGCACTCGCAGGCGATGCTGGGCGAGCACACCAAGGACCTGTCCGAGGACGAGCGCAACTGGATCTGCCACGACAACGTGGCGGACCTCTACGGGCTGACGATCAACTGAGGCCGGCGCTCTTGCCTAGCGGCCGAAGAGCGCGATCAGCACGGCCGCGGAGAGCCCCGCCAGTCCCAGCGCCAGCGCCAGGCGCTGGCGGCGTTTCTGCGTCGATAGCCGCAGCGCCTCGTCTGCGTCGGCGGCGGCCCCAGGCGCGCCCCGCGCCTGAATCTCGGGTGTGTTCGAACCCATGGTTACCGGTCCTGAACGAATAAAACGGAGCGACCGACATGGTGTTCCGCCAGCAGACCTCAGTATCGAGCGAGAGGTAAGCAGAACGCCATGTCGCGCGCCCGATGTTAATTGCAGGTTTCTGTACCGAAAACGACGCTATTTGCATCCCCAAATGGGGTAGGCGCGGATCACGACTTTGACGTGAAGCTTATTCGAGCTGGACCCCGGCCTGTTTGAGCCGTCGGAACAGCCGTCGCAGATTGGCGAGATTGGCCAGCATCGCCGCCTCCTCGGCGGGTCCGACCAACCGCTCCGCCGGCGCGATCACGCCGGTGCGCTCCATCCGGCAATGCCCTGACGCGATCAGCTTGCGAACGTGGCGGCGCGCCGTCTCGTAGGGCAGTCCGAGCGCCCCAGCCACCGACAGGATACTGACCGGCCGGCGCAGATGGTCGGGCGGCACGGTCTCGACGTCCGCGTAGAGCGCCGCCTCGGCCGCATGTTCATCCAGGTAGCCGATGTTGCCGGCGACCACGGCGCGATAGACGATCGCGGTGATGATGTCGCCGTTGTTCAGGTCGGCGATGATGCGAAGCGCGCGCAGAAAATATTCGTCGCTCAGCCGTACCGCCGCACGCGCGCCGTGGGCGCCCAGCTTCGGCTTTGCTAAGGGGCTGACGACGTCGTTCACTGGCGCACTACCTCGGGGCGTAGTTGACACGTAACCAAGACCGCGCCGCCGCCACAATTTGTCGGGCCTACGATTGCGGGCGGGCCACTTGAGCCGATATAAGCTCGGATGACTACTCATTTTGGGTAGTCGAGTCGCGAAATGCGGCATTTTGTGGCGCGGCCGAAACATCGGGGCCGGTTAAGCTTCACACATGAAATGCCGCCGCTTGGGTAGGGGAAGGCGCGCCGCGGGCGCGCGCTTGCAGGGGCCTTTGGACACACGAGCCAGCACAGGATCTAGGGATGGTGCACGCATCGGACAAATCCGCGCCGAATGAGGTCGACGTCCACGTCGGCAAGCGAATCCGCGCCAGACGGCGTCTCTGCAAGATTAGTCAGGTGGAGTTGGCCGACTCCATCGGCCTGTCGTTCCAGCAGATCCAGAAATATGAGCGCGGCCTCAATCGGGTCAGCGCCTCGAAGCTCTATGCGATCGCCAAGCGCCTTGGCGCGCCGATCAACCACTTTTTCGACGGCCTGGCCGACGCGGACGCCGAGGCCGGCGACCACGCGCTGGGCGAGCAGGCGTTCGCCGACTTCCTGGCCAGCGACGAGGGGCTGGAACTGGTCAACACCTTTCGCCGCCTGGACAACGAGCGCGTCCGCCGCGGCTGCCTCGATTTCGTCAAGCTGATCGCCGCCGAGACGCGCGCCGAACGCCCCGCCTGACCCGGGCGGCCGCAGACGGCAACGCCCCTGGGGTGTGGAGGCCCAGGGGCGCTGTTCGACGCGCCATCGGGGAGGAACGCCGGCGGCGAGGCAGCGGACGAATGATCAGGCCGTCCACGCTCCCAGCAAGGCGAACGTCGTGACGGCGCACGGCGGAGTCAATGCGGCGCGGCCAATTGCGCGCCCGCAATGGCTCCGGCGCCCGAAGCCTGCGCATCCGCTTCGTGCGCCAGCCCATGAGCGAGGTGTTGGGGTAGAATAGGCGAGTCGCACGGAGGAGTTGATGACGCGTCTGCTCGGGCTGGCGCTGGTCGCCACTATGCTGGCCGGGTCGGCGAGCGGCATGCCGATCTGTCACGATCCGCGCTCGGGGCGGCTGGCCAACTGTCCGCATACGGCGCCGCTGCCGCGCTGCCTCGGCGGGCGGCTCTGCGGCACGGCCTGCATCCCCCGGGGCAAGTTCTGCTCGGCGCTGAGCCAGCGGCCGAACATCGCGCCGCGTCGCTAGCTGCGCTCGAGTTCGGCGGCGCTGCTGACCGTGACGCCGAGGTCGTTCACCAGGCCGGTGGCGAGTGAATAGACCCATCCGTGGACGGAGAGTTCCTGGCCGCGCGCCCAGGCGTCCTGCACGAACACGTCGGCGGCGACGTTCTTTACCTGGCGCATGACGTTGAGCTCGCACAGCCGGTCGAGGCGATCGCGCCCCTCGGTGAAGCCGCCCAGCTCCGCGCGGTGGTGGTGAGCCACCTCGCGGATCGGGTGCAGCCAGTGGTCGACGAGGCCGAGCCGCTGGCCGCCCACCGCCGCGGCGACGCCGCCGCAGCCGTAGTGGCCGACCACCAGCACGTGCCGCACCTTCAGCACCTCGACGGCGAACTGCAGCACCGACAGGTAGTTGGCGTCCTGCGGCGGGGCGAGGTTGGCGACGTTGCGGTGGACGAAGAGCTCGCCCGGGTCGAGGTCGACGATCTCGTTGGCCGGCACGCGGCTGTCGGAGCAGCCGATCCACAGATACTCCGGCGCCTGCTGGCCCTCCAGCCGGCGGAAGAAGCCGGGGTCGGCGGCGACCTTGCGCGCGGCCCAGGCGCGGTTGTTGGCCTTGAGGTGATCGAGCATACGGACGCCCTAGCCGCTGCACCGCCCCGCCGTAAAGCCCGGAGGCGGGCGCTACGGCCTCGCCGCGCTCCGCTGCCCCCGCACCGGGCCGCCGTCCAACCGGATCATCGCGCCGTTGGTGAAGCTGGCGGCGTCGGAGGCGAGGTAGAGGGCCAGGCCGACGATCTCGTCCGGCTGGCCGACGCGCAGGCCGGCCTTGGTGTAGCCCGGATGGTCGTGGTCGGGCGGGTCGGCCCAGTGCTCGGCGATGTCGGTGGCGAACGGCCCGACGATGATGCTGTTGACCCGCACGGTGGGGCTGAAGGCGGCCGAGAAGCCGAGGGTGAGCGCGTTCAGCGCCGCCTTGGCGCCGGCGTAGGGGAGGGCGTAGGGCGCGGCGTCGAGCGCGGCGGTCGAGGAGATGTTGATCACCGAGCCGCCGGCGCCGGCGACCATTCGCTCGCCGATGAGCGCCGTGAGCCGGAACGGGCCCTTGAAATTGACCCCGATCACCTTGTCGAACGCGTCCTCGCTCACCGCGCCCAGCGACGGATAGAGCGGCGACATGCCGGCGTTGTTGACCAGGATGTCGACCTTGCCGAGGCCGTCCCAGACCGCGTTCGCCATCGGCTCGATCTCGTCCCAGCGGCCCATATGGCAGGCGTAGGGGAGGGCGCGGCGGCCCAGAGCCTCGACCTCGCGGGCGGTGGCCTCGCAGGCGTCCAGCTTGCGGCTGACGATGGCGACGTCGGCGCCGGCCGCGGCGAACGCCAGCGCCATCTGCCGGCCGAGGCCGCGCGAGCCGCCGGTGACCAGCGCCGTCCGCCCGGCGAGGCTGAATCGATCGGTCATGCGCACGTCCTCCCTCTCGTCTCGCCGCCAGCATGTCCCCCCGGCGGCGATTGTCCACCGTGACCCCGCGAGAGTCCGCATGGGAAAGGCTGGACCTTCCCGCGAGGAAAGGCGCTAGAGCATCCGCATGGACACGGTTCCCGACCTCAGCCGCTCCGTCCGCGGCCTCGCCGTGCTGGTCACCGGCGCCGCCAGCGGCATGGGCCGCGCCACCGCCCACGTCTTCGCCCGGGAGGGCGCCAAGGTGGCGGTCACCGACGTGAAGCTCGAGGCCTGCGAGCCGGTCGCCGCCGCGATCCGCGCGGAGGGCGGCGAGGCCGTGGCCTGGGCGCTGGACGTGTCGGACGCCGACGCGATCACCCGCGTGATCCCCGAGATCGCCGCGCGGTTCGGCGGCCTCGACTGCCTGGTCAACAACGCCGGCGTCGGCGGCTTCGCGGCGATCGATGCGGCCAACTACGAGGACGTCTGGGCCCGCGCCGTCCCGGTCCTGCTGACGTCGCACCAGCGGATCATCCGCGCCGCGCTGCCGTTCCTGCGCAAGTCCGCCAGCCCGCGCATCGTCAACATCGCCTCCACCGAGGCGCTGGGCGCGACGGCGCGGGACTCGGCCTATGCGGCGGCCAAGGCCGGCGTCACCGGCCTGACCCGGGCGCTGGCGGTCGAGCTCGGCAAGGAAGCGATCACGGTCAACTGCATCTGCCCGGGCCCGATCAACACCGGCATGACCGCCGGCATCGCCGAGGCCGACAAGGCCACCTACGCCGCCCGCCGCACGGCGCTGCGCCGCTATGGCGAGCCGGAGGAGGTGGCGCACATCACGCTCAGCCTCTGCCTGCCGGCGGCCAGCTTCATCACCGGGGCGACGATCCCGGTGGACGGCGGGCTGATGGCCCGCAATGCTTGAAAAACAAAAGATTCAGGGGACGAAGCGCGTGGGTTGGAATTTCGGAGACATTCTCGACGCCATATCGCCGGTGCTGCCGCCCGACGCGCCGGCCTTCCTGCACGGCGAGCGGGTCATCACCTGGAGCGAGGCGACCAAGGCCAGCAACAACCTGGCCCGCGGCCTGATCGCGCGCGGCGCGCGGCCGGGCGACAAGCTGGCGATCTATATGCGCAACCGGCCGGAGTACCTGCTGGCGCTGGCGGCGGCGTTCAAGGCGCGGATGACCCACGTCAACGTCAACTACCGCTACACACCCGAAGAGGTCTGGTACATCTTCGACAATTCCGACGCCCAGGCGGTGGTCTACGCCTCGGAATTCCGCGACGCGGTGGCCGAGATCCGGCCGCGCCTGCCGAAAGTGAAGACCTGGATCGAAGTCAGCTCCGACGGCAAGACCCTGCCCTTCGCCGAGCCGTTCCGGCGCGTCGCCGCGGACGGCAACGGCGGTCCGCTCGACATCCAGCGCTCGGGCGACGACCAGTTCTTCATCTACACCGGCGGCACCACCGGCATGCCCAAGGGCGTGATGTGGACCCACCACGACCTGCGCGAGTTGACCCTGGCGGCGGCGCGCAAGATGGGCCCGGTGCCGGAGACGCTGGAAGAGCTGGCCGCCGCCACCGCCAAGGCCGGTCCCGGCATGCGCACCCTGCCGGCGCCGCCGCTGATGCACGGCACCGGCCTCTTGACCGCCATGGGCTCGCTGCTCGCCGGCGGCTCCGTGGTGACGCTGGAAGGCGATACGTTCGACGCCGAGGAGCTGCTGCGGACGATCGAGCGGCATCGGCCGCAGACCATGGCGATCGTCGGCGACAGCTTCGCCCGGCCGATCCTGAACGCGCTCGAGGCGTCGCCCGGCAAGTACGACGTCTCCTCGGTGGCGATGATCATCTCGTCGGGGGTGATGTGGAGCCTGGAGGTCAAGCGCGGCCTGCTGGAGCACATGCCGCAGGCGATGCTGAACGACGGCTTCTCCTCGTCGGAGGCGCTGGGCATGGGCGCCTCGGTGATGACCAAGGGCGGCGAGGTCCAGACCGCCAAGTTCGTCATCGGCGAGCGCTGCAAGGTGTTCGACGAGGACGACAACGAGGTCGCGCCCGGCTCGGGCGTCGCCGGCATGGTGGCGATCAAGGGGCCGAACCCGCTCGGCTACTACAAGGATGAGGCCAAGACCGCGCGCACCTTCCGCACCATCGGCGGCGAGCGCTATTCGATCCCGGGCGACTGGGTGGTGGTCGAGACGGACGGCTCGCTGACCCTGCTCGGCCGCGGCAACGCCTGCATCAACACCGCCGGCGAGAAGGTGTTTCCGGAGGAGGTGGAGGAGGCGCTGAAGACCCATCCCTCGGTGGAGGACGCCCTGGTGGTGGGCCTGCCGGACGAGAAGTGGGGCCAGGCGGTGACCGGCGTCGTCCAGCTCGCCGAGGGCTGTGAACTGGACGAGGCGACGCTGCGCGCCCACGTCCGCCGCTCGCTCGCCGGCTACAAGACCCCCAAGCGGATCTTCCTCGCCGACCGGTCCCTCCGCGCCGCCAACGGCAAGGCCGACTACCCGGCCGCGAAGGCGGCGGCGGAAGCGGCGGCGAGCGCTTAGGCCGTTGGCCCCCTCCACCGCTTCGCGGTCCCCCTCCCCCAAAGGGGGGGGAGATTCTGTGATCGTCGTCGGCGCCGGCAACGCGGCCCTCTGCGCGGCGCTCGCAGCCGCCGAATCCGGGGCCAAGGTCACGGTGCTCGAACGGGCGCCGGAGGCCGAGGCGGGGGGCAACAGCCGCTTCACCGCCGGGGCGTTTCGCTGCGTCTATGACGGCGCCGACGACCTGCGCGCGCTGATGCCGGATCTCACCGACGCCGAGGCCCTGAGCGCCGACTTCGGGACTTACACCGAGGCCCAGTTCTTCGACGACATGGGCCGCGTCACCGAATACCGCACCGACCCCGAGCTCTGCGAGCTGCTGGTCACCCGGAGCCGTCCGACGATGCGCTGGATGCAGGGCCAGGGCGTGCGGTTCATGCCGATCTGGGGGCGGCAGGCCTATCGCATCGGCGGGCGGTTCAAGTTCTGGGGCGGGCTGACGGTCGAGGCCTGGGGCGGCGGGCCGGGGCTGGTCGAGACGCTCTACGCCCTGGCGCGCGCCGCCGGGATCGAGATCGCCTTCGGCGCCCACGTCACCGCGCTGCTCGCCGACGACGACGGCGTCCATGGCGTGCGGATGCGGCAGGGTGGGCGCACCTCGGAGCTGCGCGCCAAGGCGGTGGTGCTGGCCTGCGGCGGTTTCGAGTCCAATCCCGAATGGCGCACCCGCTACCTCGGCCCCGGCTGGGACCTGGCCAAGGTGCGCGGCACCCGGTTCAACACCGGCGAGGGCATCCGCATGGCGCTCGACATCGGCGCCGCGCCCTACGGCAACTGGTCGGGCTGCCACGCCGTCGGCTGGGACCGCAACGCGCCCGAGTTCGGCGACCTGGCGGTGGGCGACGGCTTCCAGAAGCATTCCTACCCGCTGGGCGTGATGCTGAACGCCCGGGGCGAGCGGTTCGTCGACGAGGGCGCGGATTTCCGCAACTACACCTACGCCAAGTACGGCCGCGCCATCCTGGCCCAGCCCGGCCAGTTCGCCTGGCAGGTGTTCGACGCCCGGGTGACGCCGCTGCTGCGGGACGAATACCGGATCCGCCAGGCGACGCGGGTCCGCGCGGGCAGCCTGGAGGATCTCGCGGCGGCGCTGGAGGACGTCGACGCCGCCCGGGCGCTGGCGACGCTGACGGCGTTCAACGCGGCGGTGATGAGCGACGTCCCGTTCGATCCCAATGTGAAGGACGGGCGCGGGACGGTGGGCCTGGCCGTGCCGAAATCCAACTGGGCCAATCCAATCGATGCGCCGCCGTTCGAGGCCTTCGCGGTCACCTGCGGCGTCACCTTCACCTTCGGCGGGCTGAAGATCGACGCCGCGGCGCGGGTGATCGACGCCGACGGCGCGGCCATCCCCGGCCTCTACGCCGCCGGCGAACTGGTCGGCGGCCTCTTCTACAACAACTACCCCGGCGGCTCGGGCCTGATGGCGGGCGCGGTGTTCGGGAAGATCGCCGGGGCCAGCGCGGAGGCGTTCGCCAGCGCCGCTTGAAGCGCGGCCGGCCAATCGCCACCTATCTTGTTGCGCCGCACCACGCCGCCTCTCGAGGGGCATGAGGCGGCCGAGTCGCTTCACGCCAGGGCTCGCAAATGAACCGCACGCTGCTATTCGACAGCCCCTTCCTGCTCGGTTTCGACCACACCCGCGCCCTCATCGAGCGCGCGGCCAAGGCCGCCGGCGAGGGCTATCCGCCCTACAACGTCGAGGAACTCGGCGACGGCGGGGTGCGGATATCGCTGGCCGTGGCCGGCTTCACCGCCGCCCAGCTCGAGGTGACGCTGGAGGACAACCAGCTCAACATCGTCGGCCGGCGCGACGGCGGCGAGGGCGAGCGGGCCTATTTGCACCGCGGCATCGCGGCGCGGGGTTTCGTGCGCAGCTTCATCCTCGCCGACGGCCTGGAGGTGGATGGCGCGACGCTGGAACACGGCCTGCTGCACATCGATCTCTTCCGCCCCGAGCCGGAGAAAAAGGTGAAGCAGATCCCGATCCGGACGGCGGGATGAACCCGCGGACGTTCGGAGCGTTGGTATTTTCAAGAGGAGGTGGTCACCTATGACGCCGCATCATCTTTCGACCGAAGCCTTTGCCGCCCTGGGCGCGCCGAGCCTTGTCTATGTGCGGCCGGTGACCGGCGCGCAGATCTTGGCCGATACGCCGGTGGAGCACATCCGCGGCTTTCACATCGAGCCCGACCAGATCCTCTACGCCCTGCACGGCGCCGACGGCGCCCGCCTGGCGGTGATGAGCGACAAGGCCGCCATCGAAGCCGCCGCCCGCACCCACGAACTGGCGGTCGCCTCGCTGCACTGACGATCGAAATTCTACCTCCGGAGCCGATGTTCCGCGCTTGAGTCGAGCGGGCCGCGCGCTTGGTGGCCCCTTGCGTGTGCCCTACGCCGCGCTGGAGCGGGCTTCGCGGACCAGCAGGGCGTGGATTGCGTCGGCGCCGTGGGCCTGGCGCAGCTGTTCGCGCAGGTCCGCCTGGCGCAGCACGCGCGAGACCCGGGCCAGCGCCCGCAGATGCTCGGCGCCCGCGTCCGGCGGGGCGAAGAGAGCGAAGATCAGGTCGACCGGCCGGTCGTCCACCGCCTGGAACTCGATCGGCTGCTCCAGCCGCACGAACACGCCGCGCAGCCGCGTCAGGCCGGCGACGCGGGCGTGGGGCACGGCCACGCCGTAGCCGACACCGGTCGAGCCCAGCGCCTCGCGCTCCAGCAGCGCGTCGAGCACGCCGCTACATTTGAGGCCGAAGGCGCGCGCCGCCAGTTCCGCCGTCACCGCCAGCGCCTGCCGCTTGCCCGGCGCCGTGACGCGCGGGGAGATGGCCCCGCGATCCAGGAGATCACCGATGTTCATGTCACCCGACGCAAGTCACCCAGGCGCTCCGCGGCCCCGACGCGGCGTTCAACTCGCGGGGCCGAACAAGGCTCCCGCGGGGCAAAAGCTGAATTCAACGTCGACCGTTCGCGCCGCCCCCATTGGCCTTGGTCAGCTCCGGATCGATCCAGCCGATGTTGCCGTCCGCGCGGCGATGCACAACCGAGAGCCCGCCGTGCGCGGCGTTCCTGAACACGATTGCCGCCTGCTCGGTCAAGTCCAGCTCCATGACCGCCATCGAAACGGTCATCGTCTTCAGCTCGGACTGCGACTCGGCGATCACCATGGCGGCGGGCGGCCGATTCTCCGACTCGCCGTCCCATTCCTCCACCTCCACGTCGTCGACCGGCGCGCGCAGCACATAGGAGGCGGCGACCTCGGCCGCCTTGGCCCCGGCGGCCACCGAGTGGCTCTTCAGCCGGCGTTTGTAGCGGCGGATGCGGGTCTCGATCTTCGCCAGCGCCTGGCCGAAGGCGCCGTGCGCATCCATGCCGAGGCCGTGGCTTTGCAGCTTCTGGCCGGAGGCGAGGGTGACCGCGCAGTCTATTCGGAAGCCGTGGCCGTCCTTCGACAGCACGACCGCGGCGTCGCCGCCGCGCCCGAAATACTTGCCGATGCTGGTGAGAATATCGTCGGAGATGCGCGTCCGCAGCGCTTCCCCGACAGCGACGTGTTTGCCGGAAACCTGGACCTGCATATCGCTATCAACGCGCCGCCAGCCCGATGGTGTCAAGCGGCCCTTTGATGGCGCCTGGAGCAGGATGGATGCTCCGCGAATCCACTCTTCCCCCGCAAGCGGGGGAAGGGTTTCTGTGACCTAGGACACCTCGCGCAGCCTCCGCTTGCGCTCCACCGACGAGGGAATGCGCATGGCCTCCCGGTACTTGGCGACCGTGCGGCGGGCGATGTCGACGCCCGCCTCCTTCAGGATGTCGACGATCGAATCGTCCGAATGCACGTCCTTCTCGCCGCGCTCGGCGTCGATCAGCTGGCGAATCTTGTGGCGCACCGCCTCGGCCGAATGGGCCTCGCCGCCGGAGCTCGACGCGATCGAGGAGGTGAAGAAGAACTTCATCTCGAAGACGCCGCGCGGCGTCGCCAGATATTTGTTCGAGGTGACGCGGCTGACGGTCGATTCGTGCATGCCGATGGCGTCGGCCACGGTCTTCAGGTTCAGCGGCCGCAGGTGCTCGACGCCGAAGGCGAGGAAGCCGTCCTGCTGGCGCACGATCTCGCTGGCCACCTTCAGGATGGTCTTGGCGCGCTGGTCGAGGCTCTTCACCAGCCAGTTGGCGCTGGCCAGGCAGTCGGAGACGAAGGTCTTCTCCTGATCGCTGCGCGCGCCGGCCGAGACGCGCGCGTGGTAGCGGTGATCGACCAGCAGCTTGGGCAGGGTGTCGGTGTTCAGCTCGACGTGCCACATGCCGCCGGAGCCCTCCCGCACGAACACGTCGGGCGCCACCGATTGGGACGGCTCGCCGCCGAAGGCCGCGCCGGGCCTCGGCGTCAGCGCCCGCAGCTCGGCGATCATCTCCTTCAGGTCCTCGTCATCGACCTCGCAGACCCGCCTCAGCCCCGCCATGTCGCGCCGGGCCAGCAGCTCGAGGTTGCCGACCAGCGCCGCCATGGCCGGGTCGAAGCGGTTCTTCTCCCTCAGCTGCAGCGTCAGGCATTCGGCCACGTCGCGGGCGAAGACGCCGGTGGGCTCGAAGCCCTGCAGCTGACCCAGCACCGCCTCGAGCTTCGCCAGCTCGCAGCCCAGCCGCTCGGCGATCTCGATGAGGTCGGCGCGCAGATAGCCGCCCTCGTCGACGGCGTCGATGAGCTGCAGGGCGATGGCGCGCTCGGCGTCGGTCATGCCGGCGACCGCGAGCTGGGCTTCGAGGTGTTCGCCCAAGGTCAGAACGCGGCCGCTGGCGCCTTCGCGCTCGCCGTCGCCATCCTCGAAACTGCCGCCGCGCCCGGCCTTCGACCAGTCCACCGACCCGCCCGCGTCGGCGCCGCCGCCGGGGGCGCCGGCGTCGCCGGTGGCCAGGTCGCCGGGCGAGGCGCCGTTGTAAAGATCGTCGTGGCGCACATCGAGGTCGGCGGCGGCGACGCTGTCGCTAACCCGGTCGGCGTCGAAGGCGCTGTCGCCGATCTCCGCCTCGGCGGCCGGCGCGTCGGCCTCGGCCCCGGCGCCGTCCTCACGCTCCTCGCGCTGCAGCAGCGGGTTGCGCTCGAGCTCGCCCTCCACATAGGCCTCGAGCTCAAGGTTGCTCAGCTGCAGAAGCTTGATGGCCTGCTGCAGTTGCGGCGTGATGACAAGGCCTTGGCCCTGCCGAAGCTCCAGTCGCGGACTGAGCGCCAACGCGCCCTCCAAAAGCCAATCAACGCACCGTTCTAGGGCCGATGGAGGTTCCGATTGGTTAATCGGCGGCGGGAGGATTGTCGCAAGCGCGGCGCATGCGGCTTTGACAGGCCGGGCGGCATCCGATACCCGCCCAGCCCCGGTCTGGAGGCTTTGCGCCATGGCGGCTGACGGCGGACGTTCGTCCGAGCACGACATCGACCCGGCGTTCCTGCGTCGCTGGTCACCGCGCGCCTTCACCGACGCGGAGATCCCGCCGCCGGTGCTGATGAGCCTCATCGAGGCCGCGCACTGGGCGCCGTCGGCGTTCAACCTGCAGCCCTGGCGCTTCATCTACGCGCGGCGCGGCGGCCCCGGCTGGGACGACCTGCTCGGCCTGCTGATTCCCTACAACCAGGCCTGGGCGCAGCGGGCCTCGGCGTTGGTGTTCATCGCCTCGGCCAGGTTCCGGACCACCTCGAAGGGCGAGCGCGAGGCGATCTACAGCCACTCGTTCGACGCCGGCGCGGCGTGGGGCTACCTCGCCCTGCAGGCGCACCACCTCGGCTGGGCGGCGCACGGCATGACCGGCTTCGACCACGACCGCTGCTACGCGGCGCTGAACGTGCCGCAGGGCGACTATCGCGTGGAAGCCGCCGTCGCCGTGGGCCGGCTCGCCGACAAGAGCGTGCTGCCGGAAAGCTACCAGGCGCGCGAGGCGCCCAGTTCGCGCGAGCCGGTGGCGAGCCTGGTGTTCGAGGGCCGGTTCCAGCCTTCGGTATCGACATGAGACTCGCCGCCGCCCTTGCCTTCGGCCTCGCCTTGGCCGCGCCGGCCTTCGCCGCGCCGGACGACGGCTTCGCCGCCTTCTGGAAGGTTTTCGCCGCCGCCGTCGCCAAGGACGACGCGGCCGCGCTTGAGAAGCTGACGGTGCTGGGGCCCGGCCTCGACCAAGACGACAAGACCTTCGCCGGCTTCCATGCGCATGTCCTGGACCGCAAGGCCCGCAGGTGCCTCGCCGCCGCCAAACCCAAGGGCGACCCCAACGGCGCGGGCCAGATGGAATACGCGGCGTTCTGCGGCCAGCTGATCTTCGGCTTCTCCCGCACCGCGGGCGGCTGGAAGCTCACGGACATCTCGCCGGACGATTGACAGCCGGGCGGCCGCGCGTGACTGTATCGTTGATCGGGACGGTGTTCCGCTGAGCGAAACATGAGCGCGTTGGAAAGCCTTGAATCCGTCGATCTGGTGCTCGACCTGATCGAGCATCTCGCCGCCGCGCCGGGCGCGGTGGGGGTTTCGGAGGTGTCGCGGGCGCTCGGCATCTCCAAGGCGCGGGCGCACCGGCACCTGCGGGCCCTGGTCCAGCGCGGCTACGCCCGCCAGGACGCCGCCACCGAGCGCTACGAGATCGGCGCCAGGCTGCTGCCGCTGGGCGAGATGGCGCGCGAGCGGTTCGGGGTGCTGGACGCGGTGCGGCCGGAGATGGCGCGGTTGCGCGAAGCCACCGGCCAGGCCGTCACCGCCTCGGTGGTCGCCGACGGCGGCGTGACCGTGCTGGAGATGCTGCCCGGCCGCACGCTGATCGAGTTCGGCGTCCGCCCCGGCGCGCGGCTGGAGCTCGGCGCCTCGGCGCAAGGCCTGGTGGCGCTGGCGTTCGGCGATCCAACCTTGCAGGCGCTGGCCGAGACGGGCGAGGCGCTGCGGAGCGAGGTCGAGACCGTGCGGCGCCAGGGCTGGGCGACGGCGGCGGACCGGGTGATGGGTGGCGTCAACGCCCTCGCCGCGCCGGTGTTCGACCATCGCGGCCTTTGCCGCGCCGCGCTCGCCATCGTCGGCTCGACCCAGCTGATCGCCGCGCAGCCGACGCCCGAACAGATCGCCGAGGTCACACAAGCCGCCGCCCGCGCCTCGACCCGGCTCGGCTGGAGGGCCGCCGCATGAGCTATTCCCTCGCCGTCGACATCGGCGGCACCTTCGTCGACGTGGTGCTGCGCGCGCCCGACGGCACGCTGACCGTCGACAAGACCCTAACCACCCACCACGACCTGCTGGAGGGCTTCTTCCGCGCCGTCGACCTGGCGCTGGGCAAGGCCAAGGTCGAACCCGGCGCGCTCACCGGCGTCGTGGTCCACGCCACCACGGTGGTGACCAACGCCCTGATCGAGCGCCGCGGCGAGGCGACCGCGCTGGTCGTCACCAAGGGCTTCGCCGACGTGCTCTCGATCCGCAACGAGCACCGCTACGAGATGTACGACCCGCAGATCGAGTTCGCCCCGCCGCTGATCCCGCGCGCGCTGACCTTTGAGCTGGACGAGCGGGTGCTGGCCGACGGGACGGTGCAGAAGGCGGTCGATCCGGCCGAGGCCGCCGCGCTGGCGGCGCAGCTGAAGGCGCGCGGCGTCGTCTCGGTCGCGGTCTGCCTGATCAACGGCTTTCGCAACGGCGCCAACGAGCAGCAGGTCGGCGAGGCGCTGCGGGCCGCCGCGCCCGGCCTGCACGTCTCGCTGTCGTCGTCCGTGGCGCCGCAGATCCGCGAATATCCGCGCACCTCGACCACCGCGATCAACGCCTACGCCGCGCCGATCGCCGAGCCTTACCTCACCGGCATGTCGCAGCGGCTGGCGGCGATCGGCGCGCCCAACCGGCCGCTGATCATGCTGAGCTCGGGCGGCGTCATCGGCGCCGACACCGCCAGCCGCAATCCGGTGCGGATGATCGAGAGCGGCCCGGCCGCCGGCGCGCTCGCCGCCGCCCACTACGCCCGCCGCCTCGGGCTCGCGCGGCTGATGTCGTTCGACATGGGCGGCACCACCGCCAAGGCCTGCCTGATCGAGGACGGCAAGCCGATGGTCACCGGCGCCTTCGAGGTCGACCGCAAATACCGCTTCTGCGAGGGCAGCGGCATGCCGGTGACGGTGCCCTCGATCGACATGATCGAGATCGGCGCCGGCGGCGGCAGCATCGCCCATGTCGATGACCTCGGCCTGCTGAAGGTGGGCCCGCGCAGCGCCGGCTCGGAGCCGGGCCCGGCCTGCTACGGCCGCGGCGGCAAAGATCCCACGGTGACCGACGCCGACCTGGTGCTGGGCCTCTTGGACGCGGCCAATTTCCTCGGCGGCGACATGGCGCTGGACAAGGCCGCCGCCGAAGCCGCGCTCGCCAAGGTGGCCGAGGCGCTCGGCTGCGGCGTTCCCGAGGCGGCGGCGGGCGTCTACCGCATCGTCGCCGAGACCATGGCCGCCGCCACCCGCGCCCACGCCACCGACCGCGGCGTCGACCATCGCGGCCTCGCTTTGCTGGCGTTCGGCGGCGCCGGGCCGGTGCACGCCTGCGCCGTCGGCGAGCTGCTGCAAAGCTCGGCGGTGATCTTTCCGCCGCAGGCCAGCGTGCTCTCCGCGGTCGGGACGCTGGTGACGCCGGTGCGGCTGGACCTGGTGCGCAGCGCGCTGGGGCCGCTGGACGCGCTCGACTGGGGCCTGGTCGAGCGGCTGCTGGGCGAGATGTGGGACGAGGGTCTGGCGGCGCTGGACGAGGCCGGCTGCGGCCGTGAGAGCGTGCGCGTCAGCATCGGCGCGGACCTGCGCTACCAGGGCCAGCAGAACGAGGTCGGCGTCACCTTCGATCACGATCCGCGCCAGGCCCGCGATCCGGCGCTGATCCGCGCGGCCTTCGAGACCGCCTATCTGGCGCTGTACGGCGTGACGCCCTCGCACGTGCCGATCGAGATCGTCAGCTGGCGGATGACCGTGCAGGGACCCGAGATCGCCTTCACCCCGACCGCGAGCGGCGCGGTGTCGCCGGGCGCGCCGAAGACCCGGCGGCCGGTGGCGCTGTGGCCCGGCGTGTCGCGCGCGGAGGTCTACGACCGCGCCGCGCTCGCCGTCGGCCAGCGCATCGCCGGCCCGGCGATCATCGAGGAGCGCGAGACGACGCTGGTGCTGCCGCCCGGCTGGACCGGCGTCGTCGACGAGCTCGGCTGCGTGGTGGCGAGGCAGGAGGCCTGAGCATGGACGGCATCGAACTCGAGATCCTGTGGTCGAACCTGATCGGCATCGTCAGCGAGCAGGCCAAGGCGCTGCAGCGGATCGCCTTTTCGCCCATCGTGCGCGAGGCCGGCGACCTCGCCAGCGGCCTCTTCGACGCCCGCGGCCGCATGGTCGCCCAGGCCAACACCGGCACCCCCGGCCACATCAACTCGCTCGCCGCGGCCGGCGAGAGCCTGCACAAGCTGTTCGACGGCAAGCTGGTCCCCGGCGACATCGTGATCACCAACGACCCGTGGATGTCGGCGGGGCACTTCTTTGACATCACCGTGCTCTGCCCGATCTTCTGGCATGAGCGGCTGATCGGTTACATCGGCTCGACCATCCACCACACCGACATCGGCGGCTACGGCATCGGCGCCGGCGCGCGCGACATCCACGAGGAGGGCCTGTGGATCCCGCCCTCCAAGCTCTACGAATCCGGCCAGCCCAACGCCCTGCTGCACGAGATCATCGGCCGCAACGTCCGCACCCCGGACAATGTCTTCGGCGACCTCGCCGCCCAGGTTTCCGGCGGCCGCGCCTGCGCCGAGCGGCTGATCGCGCTCTGCCGCCGTCATGGCCTGCAGGACATCGAGCACGTCGCCGACGAGATCATCGCCCGGTCGGAAGAGGCGACGCGCCGCGCCATTCGGGCGCTGCCGGCCGGGGTCTGGCATGGCGACTGCCGCTTCGATGTGCCCGGCGGCGACGTGATCGAGCTGAAGGCGGCGGTGAACATCGACAATGAGGCCGGCGAGGTGCTGATCGACTTTGCCGGCTCGTCGGGCGCCAGTCCGCTCGGGATCAACGTGGTGATGAACTACACCCACGCCTACGCCACCTTCGCGGTGCGCAGCTGCCTCAACCCCGAACAGCCGAACAACTACGGCTCGCTGGCGCCGATCAAGGTCGCCGCGCCCAAGGGCTCGATCGTCAACGCCGCCTACCCCTCGCCGCTCAACGCGCGCCACGTGGTCGGCATGTTCGTGCCGATGCCGATCCTGAAGGCCCTGCACCAGGTGATGCCGGACCGGGTGCTGGCCGAGGGGTCCGGCGCGGTCTGGACCATGCAGATCCAGGGCAAGCGCGCCGACGGCGAGGCCTTCACCTCCTCCATGTTCAACTACTCGGGCGGCATGGGCGCGCGGATGACCAAGCCCGGCCCCAGCGCTACCTGCTATCCGACCGGCGTCGCCGCGGTGCCGGTGGAGATCCTGGAAGCCGCGCTGCCGATCGTGTTCGACCGCCGCGAGCTGCGCCCCGGCTCCGGCGGGCGCGGCCGCCAGCCCGGCGGCGATGGCCAGATCATCGCCTTCCACATGCGGACCGACCAGCCGTGGCTGCTGAACGCGGTGCCGAGCCGGCTCGATCGCGGTCCCGACGGCCTGGCGGGCGGCGAGGACGGCGCGGCCGGGCGCTTCCTGGTCAATGGCGTTCCGATGAGCCAGGCCGGCAAGATCACCATGCAGCCCGGCGACCATGTGGTGCTGGAGACGCCGGGCGGCGGCGGCTTCGGCCCGTACTAGGAGAGAGATCATGGACATCCACGCCATCGACTGGAGCCAGACGGAGTGGGAGCCGGTGCGCACCGGCGTCGAGCGCAAGGCGTTCTCGGGCGAGGGCGCGACCGTCTCCCTGAACCGGCTGCAGCCCGGCCACGAGCCGCGGCCGCACGACCATCCGCACGAGCAGATCGTCTACATCCTGGCCGGCCAGATCGACTTCCACATCGAGGACACCGTCACCCGCCTCGGCCCCGGCGGCCTCCTGGTAGTGCCGCCGAACGCGCGGCACTGGGGCGTCGTGGTCGGCGACGAGGTGGTGCTCAACCTCGATGTGTTCACGCCCAAGCGGGCCGAATACGCGGCCTGAGCCAGAGGAGCCGAGACCATGGCCTATCCCCACACCCTGATCTTCGTCGACCTCGCCTCCGACGATCCGGCCGC
>Ga0302325_10012042_pt1 | contig 18594 bp, 16 predicted proteins | sample Palsa_T0_2_FD_201948 | JGI IMG/M metagenome (GOLD analysis project Ga0302325, IMG submission 201948) | Peat permafrost microbial communities from Stordalen Mire near Abisko, Sweden - Palsa_T0_2 | ecosystem: Environmental > Terrestrial > Soil > Palsa > Peat permafrost | place: Sweden: Abisko...
ATTGTTGATGGAAAGGAGATATGAATTATCGATATAAGCCCCGGACGGCCCGGGGCCCTGTTTTGAATGGTCACTCATAGGATGCTATCAATTTTCACCTCGACCTTCGCCGTTTCCCCATTGGTGTGTTTGACGAGTATTTTTACCTTGGGGCCAATCGTCCGCAACAGGTTCTGATAGACCTGTATATTCTGACGGTCGTCGCCGTCGATCTCCAGGATCATGTCGCCTTCATGGAGGCCTGCTCTCTCGGCCGGCGACTCCGGCATGACGTCGGTGACCAGCACCCGCCCATCGATGAGCCCAATGGACAGACCCGAGTAGCTGTAGTCGAAGGGGGTATTATAACTGGTATTGGGAAGGATATATATTTCCGAACGCGCATAGTTGACGATCAGGTTAAAGCGACGGAGCAGATCGTTACCGATCAATCCGCCCAACTGCGGATAGCTGGTAACATCATAAGAGTCGTCGAAGATGTAGGTCGGGATCTGCCGGAAATGAAAGGGGCCGATAGAAAAGGTCTTTAGCGTGGTGAGCTGCATATCGGTCTTGCCGCCGAGGCCCGCACCCTGGGTGTGAAAGGGTTTCTTTCGTTTCGGGCTAAAGACGGCGCTGTCGGACGTGAACTCGGAGGAAAAGAGCAGGCAGAGGCCAGCCCCCGTATCAAAATAGAACCGGGAACGAATGTCTCTCGCATCCGTTAGCCGGCCCTCAAGCATGGGCAGGCCGTAGAGTCTTGGGTGGAGCAGAAAGCCGCCCCTTGGATAGCGCACAGCTCCTTTTGTGTAAATGTCCATCTTCGAGCTATCATAATCGATGAAAACCAGGTAGCGGCTAAAAAAGCTGTAGCCGAGAATGCCGTCGATCTTTTCGCCGTACACACTGCTGAGGATGTCGTAGTCGCTGACCTGCATGGTCAGGCTGTCGAGCGTAATGCCCGCCACCGAAAGGGACATCCCCTGGAGCAGTTTTTGGTGACACTTGCCCGCGATACCCCGGATGTAATTGGTGTTGGTCTGGGGGATCAGGTGATAGTGCTCGGCCGTGGCGGAATCCAGGGAGACGCCCCCGCAGCCGGTGTCGAAAATAAAATTGAGGGTGTCGGGGAAGCCTTTGAGGAGGGCCTTTCCCAGGATGATGCCGCCGTTGAGTACACCGAACCGGACGGTTCCCAGATATCGGTTGGCAGGCATACCGTTGGTCGGTTGGGCATTAGCGGGCCGGAGAAGGGTGCCCATGAGCAAGCAAAGGACTAAACTTCGTACACGCATAGTTTAGCATTTTGTGTCTTTTGCAAGGCGTTTTGGGGCGCCAAACATATGACGATAAATTACGTTAACTTGTATAAAATTGAGATACTAACGAAGAAAAAGCGAATCATAGCCGATACAAGTTGGTACAATTTGGTACAAATCTGCTAGCGCGGCAAAGGGATCGATTTTTACAGGAACTTTATTGTTATTCATTTAGCTATGCCTACTGACGAGATCCTGATCCGACAGGTAAAAAGACTCTTCGAAGAAAAGACCGGCTGGGGAGACAGTGAAAAATGGAGCAACCAGGACTTCCTGCAGCTTAGTGAGCTGATCCGGGAGCGAACCGATGTTACGATCAGCCATGTCACCCTAAAACGCATCTGGGGCAAGGTGAAATATGATAGCCTGCCCAATACGCATACATTGAACACCCTGGTCCAGTTCCTGGGATATGAGAACTGGCGCGATTTCAGCGTCCGTAGAGGCGCCGGTGAGGGGCTAAATGGCGGTGCGGGTTTTGGAGGCGCTTTAAACGGGGGCACCGGGATGAGTGATGGGTCTGGTGCGGAAATCCCCCAGGTCAACGCGATCAAACTGCAGGCGCCGCCAGGGGACGAGCCGGCCCAGGAAAAAGAAGACCCGGAGACAGTGCGGGAGAACCGCATGCGGACGATCATTTGGATGGCGCTACCGCTGGCGGTGATCCTGCTGATCCTGCTTTTTCTTCATGGCCAGCAGCCTGCCCCCCAGGCGCAGGATTATACCTTCAGCAGCAAGAAGGTAGTCAGCACGGGCGTACCGAACAGCGTCATCTTCGATTACGAAGCGAGCCGTGCTCCGGATGACTCGGTGGTCATCCAACAGTCCTGGGATACGACCCGCAGGGTAAAGGTTCCAAAGAACGCCCGTCAATATACCTCCGTCTATTACTATCCAGACTTTTATCATGCTACGTTGCAGGTCCACAACAAAGTGGTAAAAAGTCAAAATCTGCTGATCAAATCCAATGGCTGGCTCCCGCTGATCGTGCAAAACCCGGTTCCGGTCTATTTTACCAAAGAAGAAGCCATCTCCGGGGGGAAGATGAGCCTGAGCCTCGATCAGATCCGGCAGAAGAATATCCCGATGCAACCCGAACCGCCGACGGTCATGTTCTCGAATGTGAACGATTTTGGGGAGATCTACTCGGATCATTTCGTCTTCGAGACCTCGTTGAAGAATGACTACGCCGAGGGATCTTCGGTTTGCCAGCTAACGCATGTTTATATCCTGTGCGAGGGCACGGCGATCTGGGTGCCGCTGGTGGCGAAGGGCTGTGTGTCTACGGTGGATATGTTCTTCACTTATTTCTATACCAGCGGTACGCGGGAAGACCTGAGCAATTTTGGCGTCGACTTCAAGGACTATGTAAAATTGCGCATCGAGTCGGACAGCGGCCGCGCGAAGATCTTCGTCAACGATAAACTGGCTTATACCGTCCCGCGGCATATCATCCGGTCGAAGATCATCGGCTTTGACTTTGCTTTCCAGGGTACGGGTTCCGTGGATTACGTGACCCTGTCCAACGGGAAGGTTTCCTACAAGGATAATTTTTAGCGAGCCACCTCCCCCCGTCTCTCTTTTTTAATCAAATGATTAAATCGTTTGTTTAAACCAAAAATCCGCTTTACTTTTGTTTCATGGCGAAGGCAAAAGCAAAGACTGGACGAGGCAAGGCAAAGCCAGGGAAGGAGGCGACGACAGAACAAAAGATAAAGGAAGCGGCGCGTAAACTATTCACGCAGAAGGGCTTTGCCGCCACCCGCACCAGGGATATCGCGGAGGAAGCCGGCATCAACCTGGCCCTGTTGAACTACTATTTCCGCAGCAAGCAAAAGCTATTCGACCTGATCATGATGGAGAATTTCCGGCAGTTCTTACAAGGGGTCACGGTCCATTTCCGCGATGAGAACATGACGATGGTCGAACGGGTGGAGCGCATCGTGGAAGCCTATATCGATTTCCTGACCGAATTCCCGGATATCCCGCTTTTTATCCTGAATGAGATCCGGGGTAATCCTTCGAAGATCGTAGCAAAGATCCATGAGGAGGCCGGGCCCATGCGCAGCAGCTTTCTCAAACAAATGCAGGAAGCCCATAAAGCGGGCAAATCCGCGATGGACCCTTTTCATTTTGTCGCCAACCTCGTCGGCCTCACCGTTTTTCCATTCATAGGGCGGCCGGTGCTGCTCCGGGTGACGGGCGTCAGCGACGAAAAATTTGACCAATTCATGCAGGAACGGAAAAAGCTGGTACCGCAATGGATAAAGATGATGATGATGACGCTGCCGGACAACAAATGAGTGCCCTGCCGCCCACGATCAAAAAAGTGATTTTTTTTGACCCCATGTTAATCAAATGATTAAATCAAAATAATAATGTTATGAGTAAACGGACAAGCTGGCTTTTGGTAGCTACTCTGTTCTGGTGTGGGGCACGCACTAAGGCGCAGGGGCCGGCGGCACAGTTGACGCTGGAGGAATGTTACCGCCTTGCCGAAGCCAACTACCCACTGACGCGCCAGCGGGCGCTCATCGACAAGACGCGCGATTATACGATAGTCAACATCGCAAAAGGCATTTATCCGCAGCTGGACGTCAATGGCACGGCTACCTATCAGTCGACAGTGACAAGCCTTAGTCTCCCACCTAGCCTCGGAATCCCGCTCAATATCACCTTACCCAAAGATCAATATAAGGTTTACGGCGAGGTTTCGCAAACGCTCACAGGATTCGGCATCAACAAACAGCAACGCGAGATCAGCCGGACCGATGCCGAATTGCAGCAGGCCAACCTGAACAGCGATCTATACACTCTGAAAGACCGGATCAACCAGTTGTATTTCGGCGCCCTGCTGATCGACGGGCAGCTCGAGCAGAACAGACTGGCCGAACAGGACATCCGCACCGGCATCAACAACGTCCAGGCGGCGATCGCCAATGGCACAGATTTCAACAGCAGCCTGAACAAGTTAAAGGCCGAGCTCCTGAAAACGGAACAGCATACCATCGAGCTGGCCGCATCACGCGATGCCTATACGGATATGCTTGCCCTGTTCATCAACGAGACCGTAGACAGCACCACCAGGCTCGAAAAACCAGAGCCGCCGGCCGCCGTCGACTCCATCAACCGGCCCGAGCTAAAAGCATATGACCTGCAAACGCAGTCCTATGCGCAGCAGCTCCGCCTCACAAAACTCAACCTTTACCCTCAGCTCAACGCATTCTTCCAGGGCGGCTTCGGCCGGCCAAACCCCATGAACTTCCTCTCCACGGAATTAAGCGCATATTACCTCACGGGCCTGCGACTAACCTGGACGATCGGGGGCGCCTATACCTATCGAAAGGACAGGCTCATCAGCGCCAATAACCAGGAGATGGTAAAGGCCCAGCGAAGCACCTTTCTCTTCAATACCACCCAGACAATGCATCAGGAGAACGCGGACATTCGAAAATATCGCCAGCTTATCCGGTCGGACGACGACATCGTCAGCCTAAGAGAATCGGTACGTATCAGTTCTGCGGTACAATTACAAAATGGGGTGATCAGTGCCAATGACTATGTGTTGGACGTGAACGCGGCCACGCAGGCCCGGCAGGACCGGGTCGTACACCAGGTACAGTTGCTCATGACACAGTACAGTTACAAAAACACATCCGGCAATTGACAAAACATAAAACAATGAGAAATGTATCTTTTTGGCGTACTCGCCCCATACCCAACCCCTTCCCCACCCCCATCCTGGTCCTCATCCTGGTCCTGGCGGCGGCCTGCAATCAACATAAGATCGATACCGATGCCTCCGGCGTCTTCGAGTCGGATGAGGTGATCGTTTCCGCCGAGCAAAACGGAAAGCTGTTGTCTTTCCCCATCCAGGAGGGCGACACCTTGTCGAAGGGTGCCCTGGCAGGCAATATCGACATGTCCAATACCGTCCTGCAAAAGCAACAGGTACAGGCGACGATCTCCGCGCTGCGCGAAAAAACGACCAACCCAAAACCGCAGATGGAACTGGTGCAACGCCAACTGGCGGTCGAGGAAGCTCAACTCGCCCAACAGTTAAGGGAACGAACCCGCACGGAAAACCTGCTAAAGGCCGATGCGGCGACCCAGAAGCAGCTCGACGACATTAACTCCGCGATCGATGTACTGCAAAAGCAGATCGCCGTCAGCAAACAGCAGATCGCGCTGGACAATTCCAATATTTCCACGCAGAACCGGACGATCTATAGTGAACAGGCGCCGCTGGAGAAGTCGGCCGCGCAGATCCAGGACAATATCGACAAGGGGCAGGTCATCAATCCCGTCAAAGGAACGGTGCTGACCAAATATGCTTTGCAGGGCGAGATGACGACGATGGGAAAAGCATTGTATAAGATCGCCAATCTGGACACGCTGATCCTGCGTGCCTATGTGACGGGCTCTCAACTGACACAGGTTAAGCTGGGTCAAACCGTAAAAGTTTATTCCGATCAGGGCTCGGATCAGTATCGGGAGTATTCGGGGATCGTTTATTGGATCTCGGATAAGTCGGAATTTACGCCAAAGACTATTCAGACCAGGGACGAACGCGCCAATTTAGTATACGCGGTGAAGATCCACGTCAAAAATGATGGTTTTCTCAGGCTAGGTATGTACGGCGAAGTAAAATTTTAATCATGATCAGTCTCGACAAGATCACCAAGACATACAACAAGGGGCAGGTACTGGCCGTGAAGGAGGTCAGCCTGGATATAAAGCCGGGAGAGTTGTTTGGCCTCATCGGCCCCGACGGCGCCGGCAAGACAAGCATCTTCCGCATCCTGACGACATTGCTGCTCGCGGACAAAGGAACCGCCACCGTCAACGGGTTCGACGTCGTAAAAGACTACGCGAAGATCAGGAGCAGCGTTGGCTATATGCCCGGGAGGTTCAGCCTATACCAGGACCTGACCATCGAGGAGAACCTGCATTTTTTTGCGACGGTCTTTGGAACGAGCATCAAGGAGAATTACAACCTGATCAAGGATATCTACGAGCAGATCGAACCATTTAAGGACCGCAGGGCGGGGAAACTATCGGGAGGCATGAAACAAAAGCTGGCTTTGTGTTGCGCGCTGATCCATAAGCCCGCGGTCCTTTTTCTCGACGAGCCGACCACCGGCGTGGATGTGGTTTCGCGAAAGGAGTTCTGGGAAATGCTCGCCCGGCTAAAGGCGGAGGGCATCACCATCTTAGTCTCTACTCCATACATGGATGAGGCGAGACGTTGCGACCGTATCGCCCTGATGCAAAAGGGCAGCCTCCTCTCAGTCAACGACCCGGAAGGTATCATCCGCAACTTCCCCGGCGAACTCTATGGCGTACAATCCGCCAACACCCACCGGCTCCTGACCGCAACCCGAACCTACCCCGGAACCGCCACCTGCTTCGCCTTCGGCGACGCACTACACGTAACATTCAAAAACGACGCGAACGGCCTCCTCCCGTACTTAAACTCAAAAGGCATCCAGGACGCCAGCCTCGAAAAAATCACGCCCGGCATCGAAGATTGCTTTATTCACCTTTTAAAGGATTAATCATGGAAGCGGTCATCCGAACGGAGAAACTGACGAAACGATTTGGCGATTTTGTCGCGGCAAGTGAGCTTACCTTCGAGGTCTGGAAGGGCGAGATCTTTGGCTTTCTCGGCGCCAACGGAGCCGGTAAGACGACGGCCATGAGGATGCTTTGCGGTTTGCTTGCCCCGTCCTCGGGGAAGGCTACCATCGCCGGTTTCGACGTATACACCGAAACGGAAAAGATCAAGCGCAATATCGGCTACATGAGCCAGAAGTTCTCCCTCTATGACGATCTCACGGTTGCCGAGAACATCCGCTTTTACGGCGGCATCTATGGCATGACCCGGCCGGCCATAAAAGAAAAGACGAGGACACTCCTGGACGAGCTCCAATTACAAAACGAAGCCAAGACCCTGGTAAGAGAGCTGCCGCTGGGGTGGAAACAAAAGCTTTCCTTTTCGGTGTCCATCGTCCACGATCCCGGGATCGTATTCCTGGACGAACCAACGGGCGGCGTAGACCCGGTGACGCGTAGGCAGTTCTGGGATCTTATCTATGCCGCGGCCGACAGGGGTGTCACCATCTTCGTAACGACCCATTATATGGACGAGGCCGAATACTGCAACCGGGTCTCGATCATGGTGGATGGAGTGATCGCCGCGCTCGACAGCCCCGCACGCCTCAAACAAAACTTCGGCGGCGCCTCGATGGAAGACGTCTTTTACGATCTCGCGAGAAAGGCAAAACGAAAAGGAGACTAGTATGCAACAATTATTTACATTTATCCGCAAGGAATTCCTGCATGTCTTTCGCGACCGGAAGACGCTGCTGATGCTGTTTGGGCTGCCCATCGCGCAGATCGTGCTTTTCGGCTTTGCCTTGTCCAACGAGATCAAAGACTCGCGGATCGTGCTGGTAGACTATTCCAAAGATGCGGTGACGACGAAACTGATCGGAAAAATAGAAGCCAGTCATTATTTTGATATCAGGCGCAGCCTGGCAAGCGGCGAGGAACTGAATGCCGCTTTTAAACGCGGCGATATCAAAATGGCGGTGATCTTCCCCGCAAACTTCGGCGACGACCTCATCCATACGGGCAAGGCCACGGTGCAGGTGATAGCCGATGCCTCGGACCCCAACCAGGCTACGACCATTACCAATTACTTTCAATCGATCGTTGCCGATTACAATGCGGAACTGGCCGGGACCGCCGAGCAGCCGATGCAGATCACGGCCGAAATGCAGATGTTATATAATCCCGAGCTGCGCGGCGCGCCCAATTTTGTGCCCGGCGTCATGGCGCTGGTGTTGATGCTGGTGTGCACCATGATGACCTCGGTGGCTATCGTCCGGGAAAAGGAGCTGGGTACGATGGAGATCCTACTGGTCTCGCCATTCAAACCCATCTATATCATTATCTCCAAATTAGCACCTAACCTGCTTATATCCATCGTGAACCTGTTCATTATCCTCATACTGAGTGATGTCTTTTTGGATCTGCCGGTGCGGGGGAGCGTGCTGTTACTGGTATTCTGCAGCATACTTTTCATCATGACCTCCCTCTCGATCGGGTTGTTATTGTCTATCAATGCGAAGACGCAGCAGGCGGCGATGATGGGTTCGCTGATGGGAATGATGTTGCCGACGATGCTGCTCACGGGCTTTCTTTTTCCCATCGAGAACATGCCGATATTCCTGCAGGTGTTGTCCAATGCGGTCCCTTCGCGATGGTATTTCATCATCGTGAAACGGGTGATGTTGAAGGGGCTGGGATTCGCCGATGTCTGGAAGGAGACGTCGATCCTGGCCGGGATGTGCTTATGCCTATTTGCTATCAGTCTACGGAATTTTAAAATTAGACTGCAATGAAGACCTTACGATTCTTATTGGAAAAAGAGTTCCGGCAGCTTTTACGCAACCGGCAACTGATGCGGACGCTGATCCTGGCGCCGATCATCCAGTTGATCCTGTTACCCATGGCAGCAGACTATTCTGTAAAGAATATCGCCATAGCCGTCACGGACAACGATCATTCCACGACCTCTCGCAGGTTGATAGAAAAGATCGTGTCTTCGGGTTATTTTAAGCTGGCGGCCTATACGGACGCCTATCCACAGGCATTGAAGATGGTGGAGCAGGATAAGGCCGATCTGGCCTTGCAGATCCCGGAACATTTCGAGCGGGATCTCGTGCGGGAGAACAAGAAGCAATTGTTCGTTGCCATCAACGCCATCGAAGGGACCAAGGCCAATTTGGGCGGCGCTTATCTGGCGAGCATCGTCGGCGATTTCAACAATGATGTGCGGGTTCAGTTCGGCATGATGACGACGACCTTGCAGGGAGGGGCCGCCGCCGCCATCGTCACGCAGATCGATCCGCCCGTCGTGAGCGTGGCTTCTTCGAACTGGTACAACCCCTACCTGAAATATCCGCTCTATATGGTGCCTGCCATCCTGGTGACGCTGGTCACGGCCATAGCGGCAATGCAAAGCGCTTTCAACATCGTCCAGGAAAAAGAAAGCGGGACCATCGAGCAGATCAATGTCTCGCCGATCCGAAAACATATCTTTATCATTGGCAAGATGATCCCCTTCCTGGTGCTGGGTATCGTGCTGTTCACCATGGGGCTTCTTATAGGCAGGTTGTTATATGGCGTCAAGCCGCTGGGGAGTTTGTGGGTGCTCTATGGTTCGCTGGTCATCTATCTTTTCGCCATGCTGGGGCTGGGTCTTTTGCTGGCCACCTATTCGGGCACACAGCAACAGGCCATGTCGCTATCCTTCTTTTTTATCAATATCTTCAACATGATGAGCGGGGTCTTCACTTCTGTCGACAGTATGCCGGGATGGGCGCAGGCCATTGTATCGACTTTTCCGCCGAGCCATTTTATCCGCATCATGCGGGCTGTGGTGCTAAAAGGCAGCGGGTTTGGCGATATAAAATATGAAATTGCCTGGATGGTTGGCATCGGCCTGGTCCTAAACACCTGGGCGGTCCTAAACTACCGCAAAACGGCCTGATTTGTGGTGGAAAACTATGAGAAACCAAAACTATCTATTATATTGGATGCCTAAACGATCTTAAACCGAATCCATCTATGAGACACTTCCGTAAAGCCCTATGCTGCCTCGCAGCCAGTGCCATCCTTTCTGTTGGCTGTATCAAGACATCCACCATCATTCCACACACTCCGGCGCTCGTCGGCTCGCTGAGCCCCAGTCACGGGCCGGACTCCACACTTGTGACGATTTCCGGTGCGGCCTTTAGTGACACGATCGCAAATAACGCCGTGTTCTTCAACGGCAGACAGGCCGTGGTGGTGAGTGCAAGCGACACCGCCCTGGTAGCCGTGGTCCCGACTTTAGCCGGTTCCGGCAGTGTAACCGTAACCGTTGACGGCCTTAATACGACGGCCGGAATTTTCACCTATGATACCACCTGGCGGGTTTCGATGGTTACCGATAGCATCTATCAAAATCCCTGGTATATAGCCCTCGATGCCAACAACGAACTGTATGTGCCGGCCTATGGCGGCCAGACATTATTCAAGATCAATGATACAACGGGTTCTATCAGTCCGCTTGCCACCATGTATGCGACTGGTGCCGCAATTGGCGGGCCGGGGAACGCGCTTTATGTAGTAGCCTTTACCGGGGCAACGGCCAATTTTGAACGTGTGGATCCCGTGTCGGGCAGCACCACGTTGATCGCCCAGGATTCCGGCTTTGTATTGGGTCTGGCGGTAGATGCGTCCGGCAATCTTTACGCGGGTAATTCCACCCGGAATCTCGTGGAAAAGATCACACCGGCTGGAGACATCAGCGTGATCGATAGCGGTTTGTTCAGCGTTAGCGGGGTGGCAGTCGCTTCCGATGGCACCGTATATGCCACAAACTATAGCGTCAACGCTTATGACAATTCTGCCGGGGTCATAACAAAGATCACCCCTGCCGGAGATACAAGCACTTTTGCGCACTTCTTCTATGACGGCCAAGCAGGCATAACCATCGATGCCAATAACAATCTTTATGTGACCAATTTCAGCCAGGAATATGCGCTTGGTGATGTGATAAAGATCTCCTCATCCGGCACCGTGACGCCCCTGATCTCGCCCACCAATCTGATGTTCCCTGCGGGTATCGTGCGGGATGCAAGCGGCAATCTCTATGTAGTGCAGAGTGCTGATGCTCCCGGCAGCTACTTCGGCAGTGTGGTCAAACTTACGATGCATTAACCTGGCTCCGGCTCGCCGATCTAACGTTTTCTATAAATAACACATATGAAAAACCTCCTATCAAAAACACTGACCTTCGCAATGCTCTGCACATTTTTTGCCAGCGGTTGCAGCAAAAGCTCCGGTTCTTCCAACTCTTCAGGAGCGGACCCGACGATTGCAGCGGTCAATCCCACCAGTGGACCCGACTCGACCATCGTTACTATCTCGGGAACGGGCTTTGGCGCTACGGCGGCTGATGACAATGTCAGCTTCAACGGTAAGCAGGCCGTCCTTGTCAGCGCGAGCACAACTCAGATACAAGCGATGGTCCCTATACTGGCGGGTACCGGCGCCCTTACGGTCACGGTAAATGGCAAGACTGTTACGGCTGAAACTTTTATTTATGATACGACCTGGCATCTCACCTCCATTGTACATAACCTGGTCGTCCCTTTTGGCCTTTCGATCGACGCCGGCGGATACCTGTATATTGGCACCTCGGTTCCTCAGGCGATAAATAAGATCAGTTCCCAGGGGGTCGTCAGCACTTTCGCGCCGATAGTCTCTACTACTGGAACGGCCATAGATGCGACCGGTAATTTGTACGTCTCGGCTATTGTCAGCACCGATAGCAGCACTATCTTTAAGATCAGTCCTGCGGGAGTCGTCTCGCTTTTTGCAGCGGACTCCGGCGAAGTAAGCGGTCTGGCTTTGGATGCGGTGAGCGGCAACCTATTTGCTGCCAACTATGCAAGAAGTTCGGTGGATAAGATCACACCGCAGGGCGTAGTCAGCGTATTTGCCCGCAATCTGTATATCCCCAGCGGCATAACGGTGACTTCCGACGGTACCGTTTACGTGAATAATTATTCCAGTCCGGGCTATACACCGGCAAATGGCGTCATTACAAAGATCACCTCGTCCGGAACAGCCAGCACATTGGTCGCCATCGGCAAATATGATGGCGAAAGCGGGATGACCAACGATGGCACCAATCTTTATGTAACCGTATTTGATCAGGGTCCGTCCGTAAGTTCCATTGCCAGGGTCTCGCCTTCCGGCACCGTATCGACCTTAATTACCGGCGATGGAGTATCCGAGCCTACCAGCATAGCCAGGGACAACAGCGGCAACCTGTACGTAGCAAATTATATAGATACCCTCTCCGGAGGCACCACCGGCAGCATTGTCAAGCTATCGGCGTACTGATCGGATGACCCAGGCCGCCGATCACAACGACACTCCGCGCTTCCAGGGGATGAAGTCATCCTGCACATGGCGGACGGCAGCCACCTGGATCTCGCCGCTGGCGACACCGATCACATAGTCGAGGATCCGGGCGCCGGCCTCGGGTATCGTCTCTTTTCCTTCGATGATCGTACCCGTATTGATATCGATGATATCCCGCATCCGCTCGAACAGGGCGGTATTGGTGGCGATCTTGACGACGGGCGCCACGGGATTACCCGTTGGCGTCCCCAGCCCCGTCGTGAACAAGACGATGTTCGCGCCGGATGCAACTTCTGCCGTTGTCGATTCCACGTCGTTGCCGGGTGTGCAAAGCAGATTGAGACCGGGTTTGGTGACCTTTTCCGGATAGTCGAGCACGGCAGTAACGGGTGAGGTACCGCCTTTTTTGGCGGCGCCGGCAGATTTGATGGCATCGGTGATCAGGCCGTCGCGGATATTGCCCGGGGAAGGATTCATGTCGAAGCCAGAACCCACTGCCTTGGCGCGGTCATTATAGGTCCGCATCAGGTGCGAGAAACGTTCGGCCGTGCCGGTATCCATACAGCGGTCGCTAAGGTTTTGCTCCACTCCGCAAAGCTCGGGGAACTCGCTCAAAATGACAGACCCGCCCAGCGCCACCAACATATCCGACGTATACCCGATCGCCGGATTGGCGCTGATCCCTGAAAAACCGTCGGACCCCCCGCATTCCAGTCCTATACAAAGTTTACTAAGCGGCGCGGGTTGGCGCTCCTGCCGGTTGGCCAGGATGACCCCGGCAAAAGTCTGTTTGATGGCTTCCGAGAGGAAGGCCGATTCGGTTCCGATCTTCTGTTGTTCCAGGATATAGAGCGGTTTCGAGAATTGCGGAGAACGTTTTTTTATCTCTTCTTCCAGCATCGAGACCTGGGCATTCTGGCAGCCAAGGCTGAGGACGGTCGCACCTGCGACATTGGGGTGGGTGATATAGCCGGCTAAAAGTCCGCAAAGCGCCTGTGCATCCTGCCGCGTGCCGCCGCAGCCGCCGTCGTGATTGAGGAATTTGATCCCGTCCACATTGGGGAACAGCCTTTGGCTGGCATTGTTCTCGTAGTCGGCGCGGAGGTCGGTCTCCAGGATCTGCTCCACGCTCTTGCCGGCCCGATACAATTCCACAAGCTGCTGGCTTTGCAGTTGATAACTGCGGTTGCGGCCATAGCCCAGGTCGGTGACGAGCGCCTGTTGCAGCACGTCCAGATTCCGGTTCTCACAAAAGACCATGGGGACGACGACCCAGTAATTAGCAGTGCCCACGCTGCCGTCGGCGCGGTGGAATCCATTGAAGGTCCTACCATTGAAACCGCTGGTGTCGGGTTTTGTCCATTCCGTTTTACGTTCGCCCACGATGAAATCATTGGCAGCATGTTTGACATTGGCCGTGCTGATCAGACCGCCCTTTTTTATCGGCTCCTGCGCCTTGCCGACGAGGACCCCATACATGATGATCGAATCGCCGGGGGCGAGGTCGACGGTCGAAAATTTATGTTTCGCTTTTATAATTTCCTGTATGGTATAGTCCCGGCCATCATAGGTGACTTTCGCGTCCTTTGCCAATGGGGTAAGGGCCACCAGCACGTTGTCGGCGGGATGGACCTTCAGTATTTTGTGTTCGGTACTCATAAAACTGTTTTTTTTGTTGTGGCCTGGGCCAGCGTCGCCGTGGCCCCTTTATTCATCAGGTCGTCGAGATATTCGCGGACCGCGTTCTCGAAACCGGGTAACTGTGTGAGGTCGGTGCCCCAAAGCGACATGTCACTTAAGCTTCGGCGAACGACCTCCGCCGGGGTGCACTCTGCCCATAGTCTTGCATAATATTCCGCTTTATCATCGTTCACGGGATGCGATCCACCACGCGAGAACAGCAGGTAGGCGGCAAAACCGAGTGACATAAGCTGCGGCGGGCTGTTGTGCAGCTGGTAATGGCGCAAGAGCACGGGGATGTCGCGGCTTTTTATTTTGGAGGAATATTGCATGGTGATGCTCAGCCACTGGTGTTGCAGGTGCGGGTTGCGAAATCGGTCGAGGACGCGGAGACCGAAGTCACGCGCCTCCTGCAACGGAATGGCATAGGGTATGGCCGGGGCGATCTCCTTAAACATGAGGTCGGCGACAAAGGTGCTGAAGTTTCTGTCATCCATGGCCTGTTTAACAGTCGTAAAGCCGCAGAGCCAGGCCAGGCCGCAGCTGAGTGTATGGGTACCATTCAGCAGGCGCAGCTTGAGCTCCCTGAAGATCTCGATGTCCGGCTGGATGATGACACCTTCGTCGGCGGCGGCAAAAGAGAGAACGGAGCGTACGCGTTCATCGCCTTCGATGGCCCAGAGCCGGTAGACTTCGGTGATGGCCAGCAGGTCGTCGGTATACCCCAGGTCATGCGATAATTGATGAAGGGAACTCGCATCGGGTCTTCCCGGAACGATACGGTCGACCAGCGAAGAGCAGAAGCGGCAATGCTGTTCGAGCCACTGGGTAAAATCCGCGCCCAGTTCGCCGAGGCGTGCCAGTTCTTTTACGATGCCCGCCAGTTTTTTGCCGTTGTCTACGATCAGTTCGGTGGGAACGATAACTATGCCGCTATCCGGGCTGCCGCCGAATGCGTTAAATCGTTCGAAGAGAAAAGCGAGCAATTTTCCCGGAAAAGAGACGGGCGGCCGGCGGCGGATATCGTCCTCGACGAGCTGAATGCCTACTTCGGTGGTATTGGAGATGATGACCTGCATCTCGGGACGGTGGGCCAGTTCCAGGATCTGCGTCCATTGATCCCGGGCCGAGAGCACGCGGCTGATCGCCGAACAGATGACGTTCTCTTCGATCTTATGGCCGTCCTCGATGCCGCGGACACAAAGGGTATACAACCCGTCCTGGCGGTCGAAGGCGCCGGCGTCGCCGGTGTCGGTGGATTTGACCACGACGATGCGGCCATTGAACAGCCCCTGCCGGTTGGCCTTGTCGATAAAAAAGTCTGGGAGCCCGCGTAACAGAACGCCGGTCCCGAACTGGAGCACTCTTTCGGGGAGTGAAAAGAGCTCATCCGCCGGCTTGATGACGTTGGCCGTCTTTATTGTCTTTAGATTTTCCCGGGATAGGTTCATTTTATTTCGTTTATGATGGTTCTCGTCAGCTTTAACGCTTCAAGCGTATTTACATACAACAGATCATAATTCTCCGTTTTCAAGATATCCTTGCTGATCAGGCGGCTGCCGAAGCCGACCGCGCTGACGCCTGCCTTTATCCAGCCGCGGATATTGTCCTCGTCGATCTCGACCCCGCCGGTAGGAATAAATATCTGATCCTGGAAAAGTTCGCGGATGGAGGACACGAACTCGGGGCCGAGAATATTGGCGGGGAATATTTTTATAGCGGCGGCCTTTAGTTCCTGTGCGCGATATATCTCCGTTGGTGTCATACAGCCAGGTATCCAGAGGAGACCGGCAGCATCGGCGATCGCCGCGACTTCGGCGCTCACAATGGGCGCCACAATGAAGTCGGCGCCGGCCTTGACGAAGGCGGTTGCTTCCGCGGCAGATTTGATCGTACCGATCCCGAGGTAAAGATCGGGCGCCTCGGTGGCCAGGGTCTTTTTGAGCATCGTGAAATTATCGAGGGCCGCCACACCGCGATTGGTGTATTCTACGGCCCGGACGCCTGCACGATACATGGTCTGGATGACTTTCAGGCAGACCGAAGGACTTTCCCAATAGAAAAGCGGAAGGATCCCCTGGCCGAGAATGCTTTGCAGAATTACTTTCTTATCGTTCATATGCATGCATAAATTTGAGGATGTCTTCCGCGCGCTGGTCCGTGGCATCGCTGGGAATAAATAGTTTCTGATAGGCCGCGGCCGTGGCAAATTCGAGGGTGTCCTGGATTGGGGCATTTTTTGCAAGGCCGTGGATCAAACCGGCCATAAAACAGTCGCCGCTCCCTACTTTGTCCAGGATGCTTTCGGATTGGTACTCTTGCGAGTGGTACAGCGTCCCGCCCGTGTACAACGTTGTATAATACCGGATACCGGTAGGTCCATGGTCGAAACGAAATGTTTTGGCGACGTGTTTTACCCGGGGGAAAGCTGCCATTATTTTTTTGCTGCTGATGCGGGCGTGTTCGAGATAATTGTCTTTGCTGCCGGTAGTGAGTGCCGGATCGACGGGGATCCCCAGCATTTTCTCCGCGGCCCAGAGGTTACCCATGACAAGATCGCAATGCTGTACCAGCGCGGGCATAATGTCCGTCGGCAGCGCCCCATATTGCCAGAGTTTGGCGCGATAGTTCAGGTCGACGGAGATGGTAATGCTTTTTTGGCTCGCTGCCTGGAGGAGTTCCATTGTTACCGCGGCCGCATTGGCGTTCAGCGCCGGTGAGATCGCGCTAAAATGCAGCCAGCTTATATCATGGAGGACGCTGCCCCAGTCGATCGCGCCGGGTTGCAGGCCCGAGAAAGACGAATGTGCGCGGTCATAGATGACGCCGGCGTTCTTTAGGTCTTTTCCTTTTGGCAGGTAGTAGAGACCGAGACGTTCGCCCTGGTACATGATCCGCGTGGTATCGATGCCGATAGATGTTAAGTACGCCGATAATTGGCGGGTCATGGCGTTGTCGGGCAGCGCAGTGAAGTAGGCCGAGGGCGTATCCCAGCGGGCCAGAGCGGTGGCCACATTCGCCTCCGCACCACCGACGTAGAAGGGCAGGGCGTTGTCGTGCAGCCAGCTGCCGTCGGCGTCGGGACAGATGCGGAGCAATAATTCGCCGTATGACAATACCTTTTTATTCATAGTTCAACCATTGCTTTTGTTTCCCCTTGATTCACATTTCAACCATCGCTTTTATGACGCCCGATGCCGGATCGAGCCAGGAGGCAAACTGATCTTTTACCTGGTCAAAGCCGACGCGGTGGGTGATATAGGTCGTCGGGTCGATAAGGCCTTTTTCCATGGCGTCGATCACTTTGTGAAAATCTTCGCAGGTAGCATTGCGGCTGCTCATCAGCGTGCCTTCGCGTTTATGGAATTCCGGGTGGCTGAATTCTATGGTTCCTTTTTGGAGCCCGACGAGCACATAACGCCCGCCATGCGCCATAAACCGAAAGCCGTCGTTGATCGCCTTGCGGCTGCCCGTGGCGTCGATGACGACGGTAGGCATATCGCCGCGGGTGATATGACGCAACTGCTCAACTGCATCGACCGCGCCATGCATGACACCGGCAGCAGTCTCCACCGGACCGGCCCCGACCTCAACAGTATGCAGGATCTGCAAATTGTCACGACAAAACCTGAGTCTGTCCGCATTCATATCCATGGCGATGGCTTCGCCGCCGGCAATACGGACCGCTTCCAGACAACCCAGGCCGATCGGGCCTGCACCCACCACCAGCACGAATTCCCCGGGCCGTACAGCTGCGCGACGGATGGCGTGAGCGCCGATGGCCAGGGGCTCGATCAGCGCCAGCTGGTCATAACTGAGACCGCGGCCATGAATGAGGGCAGTCGAAGGTACGGACAGGTACTCAACCATACCGCCGTCCACGTGGACACCGGCGACCTTCAGCGCGCTGCAACAATTGGGTTTACCCGTACGACACGCAATGCAGGTCCCGTCATTATAATAAGGGATGATGGTAACGGCCTCGCCGGGTTGGAAGCCCGGCGCCTGATCGAGGTCGACGAGGTCACCGGCCAGTTCATGACCCAGGATACGGGGGTACTCGAAATAAGGCTGTGTGCCTTCGAAGGCGTGAAGGTCGGTGCCGCAGATGCCGATGCGTTTGATCTTTATGATAGAATGGCCGGGTCGCGCCAGCGGTGCTTCCGCTTCGCGATAAGCGAATTCGCCAGGTTGTATGCAAACTAAAGTTTTCATGTTTTCACGTTTTGATTGCGCCATACCCCCGACACCCGGGCGCAAACTCGCCCCCCGGCTCAGGCATTGGCCAGCGCCCGATCGAGATGCACGTATCCGCCGTCGACGTGGATGAGCTGACCCGTTGTATGACTGGAACATTGCGAGAGCAGGAAGGCCGTCATATTGGCGATCTCCTCGGATGTCGTCATCCTGTTCTCTAACGGGATCTTTTTTACGATGGTTTCGAGGGTTCCCTTCGGGTCAGGCAGGGTCTGGACCCATTTTTCATACAGGGGTGTCCAGCATTCGGCGACGACGATGGCATTCACGCGGATGCCGTACTTGAGCAGCTCGACGGCCCATTCCCGGGTAAGTGCATTGCGACCGCCATTGGCAGCGGCATAAGCCGAGGTATGGCCCTGTCCCGTCTCGG
>Ga0302325_10012045_pt1 | contig 18590 bp, 14 predicted proteins | sample Palsa_T0_2_FD_201948 | JGI IMG/M metagenome (GOLD analysis project Ga0302325, IMG submission 201948) | Peat permafrost microbial communities from Stordalen Mire near Abisko, Sweden - Palsa_T0_2 | ecosystem: Environmental > Terrestrial > Soil > Palsa > Peat permafrost | place: Sweden: Abisko...
TCACCACGCTCGATGCCGACGTCCAAAAAACGATTAAAGCCGGTGCGAAATTACTCACCGGCGGAAAGCCTTTGAACCGCCCCGGAAATTTCTATGCTCCCACGGTGCTGAGCAATATCCCCGACGGTTCTCCCGCAGCTTGCGACGAGCTTTTCGGCCCGGTCGCTTCCCTGTTTCGCGCGACAGATATCAGTGACGCGATTCGCATCGCCAACGCCACGCCTTTCGGATTGGGCGCCAGCGCGTGGACAAAAGAAAAAAGCGAGCAGGATCAGTTCATCAACGGCATCGAGGCGGGCATGGTGTTCATCAACCGCATGGTCGTGTCTGATCCGCGCCTTCCCTTCGGTGGCGCCAAACGGTCGGGCATCGGCCGTGAACTGGGAGTCTATGGAATTCGCGAGTTCACCAACATCAAAGCAGTTTGGAATCAGTGATAGCTGCTATAAATCGGAAAGGTGACCTCGCAGAACTATGAACCTCTCCACATTTCCCTTGAAGCTATTTAATTCACCTGGCCCGATCCATCAGACATTTTCACCGCCCGAAGTTTCCAGATTAGGCTTGGCGCGCGCTGGATTGACACCAGCAGTTAGCTGCGGTAGGGTTTTTCGGAAATGAACGAAACTACCTCAACGCCGAATCGATTCTACCGGGTGCTGGATTTCGTCCCCACGTGGCTCGCGGCAAAAACGCTGCGAATGGCCATGGTTATGGCTGTAGTGGCTATATTCGGCGCCGTCACCGCCTTTCAAGCTGGGAAAGCGGAGCTGGATGCTTCGCTCCACGAGCGTATGCTGGAACACGGCCAGTTGCTCGAATTGAAATACTGGCAGGAATATCTTTACGATCTTTCTCAGTACAATAAGTATTGGGCCACCAGCGACCTCCACTATCAGGAAAGTTACAACCGCAGGCTGAACGCCGAAGATCTTCGCCGGAACCATGATCTTGCCGGCGCCGCTCTTCAGGATCTCTACTCTCAGCAACGTTCCGCCATGGGCAAATCGCAGATCCCCTTCTATAAGAACTTCACTAACCTTGGCTTGGTATATCAGGACACCAAGGTATTTCCGGCGGCCAAAATCCAGCTGGCTATTGCCAACACCCTCGCGGGCTTTGGCTTCGAAACCAACGGCCCACAGCAATGCTCGGTTGAAAACGCCGGCATTTGGAACGGCCTGGAGTGCGAAATAAGAGCTGCCCAGGGACGCGTAAAGCGCTTGGCAGTTTCTGTTGTGCTCCTCGTCATGTCGCTGGCCCTGTTTACTTTTGCCCAACTGTATAGGGACAAACCCCGGGTTATGATTTGGCTTCTACGCCTGGCATGCGTCACTGCTATTGCCGGAATTCTACTGTCCGTTTGGGGCGACTTGGATTCATGGAAGGTGTTCGGAAGATATAGTTTAGTGATTGCCGTACTAATGATCCTGGGATATTGGCTTTCTACCACTTCCAGAATCAAAGAGTTTTTCCTGCTGGACAAGGAACTGGAAGACGACGAAGTCGTCCACGCCGGAGAAATTGGGCCGCATTCGTATTGCGCCGAGCACGTCCACGTCGGCCTCGATAAGCACCGATTTCACGTATGGATCGTGGCTGCCATCGCCATCACAGCCTCACTGAGCGCCCTCGATGGCGTCTTGTATAGCGTCGCGGGAATTCACCAGAGCCAGACTGCAGGCGAGGCGCTCCGCTATCAGATGGAGATGGTGAAGAGCAGTACGCGAAGGACCGCGCAGAATAACCAGATGCTGCAGGAGTTTGCTGAGGGACAGGAATATCGTGCGCAGTTCAGGGCCGGTCAGCAGCGGTTGGACCTCGCCCAAAATCGAGTTCCCGGCGCCGATATCGAAGACGGCAAACTCGCTATGGAGCCTTGGCAGGACTTTACCGAACAGCCGGACCACAAGTCGCTTACTGCCTCGCTCGACGGGCCCCAAGGCCCGGATAGTGACGCTTTTTTCCCCAGGCAGCTCATGGCCAAGGATCTAACCATAGAACAAACCGACTTTGCTAAGTGGGACGGCAAAAACGAAATCAGCTTGGCCTGGAGCAAGGCCTCGACTCGTTACCTCCGGGCCCTCACTCTCTTTGCCATTGCCCTCTACTTGTTCGGTCAGGCGCTCAGCATGGGACGCACGCAGGAGGCGTTCATTTTATTCTGCTGCGGGTCCTTTTTGGCGCTCGCCGGCCTTTGCTGGATGGCTGGGGTGACTTATTTCAATCTCCGAATTCCCCGCGGCGATAAAGTCGAGCAGGCGGCAATCCTCTATGGCCAGGGCATGGAAAAATTCAGGGCCGCCGGCACTCCGGAACAATATGGCGAAGCTGTCAAAGATTTCCAGCATTCGCTAAATGCGCGCCCCACTTTCGCCTTAGCCAACTACTACCTCGCTCTCGCATTGTCGAACCAGATGACTCCCCAAAAAGAGGGCTATCAGAGCCTGCATCTCAAACAATCCCTCCAGGAGATTGTCGATAAGGAGGAGGACGCCATTGTCGCGCTAGGAAACGAAAATCTTACGCCTCCCATGGATTTCCTTCTTGATCACGGCTACGACAGCACCGATCTCGGGCTGACCCAAAGACAACGCGACCGTGTGGAACACGGTATTGTTGAGGAGCAGAAAGCGCTCGGTCGGGACAGTACCAATACCATGCTGCTCTTCAACACAGGTATGGCCCTATTGGCGGACGGCCCGCAAAGAAAATCGGAAGGTCTCAAAACTTATGACCAGGGCTTCGACAGCCTTAAATCTGCCGGCAACCGCCCGGGGCTCGCTGCCGGCGTAATCACCGATCTTGAGATCTTGCGCAAGTATTGCTTCGCGCTTAATACTGCGACCTACTGCGATGAAATTGACCGCGAAGTGAAGAAGCAAAAAAGCCGCATGTCGATTGCGGGATGGATGCCTACAGATTGGTCCGCACCGGCGAACGCGGGCAACTCTCAGATCTCTGACGTGAACCTGTTCGCCTCCCCCGCTGGACTGGGGTGGGAAGCCCGCGTGCCAATGGACTTGAGCGACAACAGTTTGGTGGTTGTCTGGTACGCCTGCGATACGGCCTATCCTGAGAGGCGCGCTTGCGACTCCGCTACCCTGGACACTGAAACTGGAGACGGCAACTGGGGAGTCTGGTGGGTTTTGCCTGGCATTTCGGGTCGCGTCCTACCCGCCGACTTGCTCGATATATCCGATGGAAAGAAATATGCGTTCAAATCATCGTTACAGTCCAGCAGTGTAAATAGCTGTCTTCCTCCGGGAGAATTTCGCGCTGAGTTTTATCTCAATGGGCAGCCTCTCGATCTTGGCTCGAACGGCAGGATTTCTTTTGGCCAGGCCTCTTCGCACACCGATTCGCTATACAAATCCGCCATCCTGCGCGACCTTGATCTCGAAATGTGCTACCCCAGCGACTGGGTCACCTGGACTTCCAAAGATAAGCCGGATCCCGGATTGATGGCAGGCTACTTCGCCCCCGATCGCAGCAGCGGTGCGTTTTTGTTCAGTTACTACTATCCTACGCCGGACGCCCAGACGTCCGGGTCCGTAAGAAGTGCGCTCGTCGAGAAGTCACTCAAATCCCTGGCATCCGAGGGGTTTATCTCGCATGGCGTTATGTCCCCGGAACCGCTCTCCTGCACCGGTTATCTGGAGGATTCAAGCATCTCGCGCGTTCGCTACCGAAGCGCGGAAGGAAGCGTGCTCGCCAAAGTGTGGTTTGCGAACGATGGAATCGCTCACGTCGGCTTGGTGTTTCGCCGCGACTCTGAGGCCCAGGCATCGCAGGAATCTGCGGTTACGGGGATCCCTGACCATCAAAGTTGCGACGTATTCGCCTCGATCCGAGTCTATTATGCGAGTTGGCTGTTCCCCAACCCGCATTAGTGATCTGTCGCATCACCGTGCCATGCGGGGCCCCGAAGCGCCCGGCCCGATTTCGCCCCGGTCAGCGCCCCATGGTCAAATTCGAGTTGCCCGTTCACGAAAACGTAGTCCACGCCCTCTGATACTTTTGTCGGCTCTGTGTAGCTAGCCCGGTCGATAATCGTTGCCGCATCAAAAATCGTTATATCCGCATAAAAGCCGGTCTTGATCAGCCCGCGATTCACCAGGTGTTCGCGCTGCGCCGGCATGGAAGTAATCTTTCGAATCGCCTGCTCCAGAGGCATTAGGTGCTCATCGCGAACATAGTGCCCAAGGAATCGCGGAAACGACCCAAAAGAGCGCGGATGCGTGTGCGGTTCAAACAGCGGACCATCCAGCGAGAGCTCGCCACTGTCCAGGCAAAGTGAAGTCCAAGCCTGTTTCAGCCCGTAAACTAAATCCTGCTCGCTGGCCATGAAATAGATCGCGCCGGTCTGCGCCCTGTCCGCCTTGATGAAATCAAACAGCGCGTCGAGTTCCGGTTTGCCTTCTGCCTTGGCCATCTGCGCCACAGTCTTGCCGTCGTATTTCTTCAACTCCGGGTTGACCACGCCCGATATCATCACCCCTTCTCCGCCCCCGCAATCGAAATAGAGGTTTTCCCAGTCGGCGTGCTCCGTTGCCATTTCATTCTTGATGCGCTCGCGAATCTTCGGATCCTGCAAACGGCCGAGAAGTTTGTCCACTCCGCCATCCGCAACCCATGGCGGCAACGACGAGGCCAGCGCTGTCGCACCTGCGACGTACGGGTATTGGTCCGCGCGAATATCGAGCCCTGCGTCTCGCGCCGCCTGAATTTTTGCTACCACTGCGGGCATCGTTCCCCAGCGCGGCTTTCCGCTCACTTTCAGGTGGAAAATCTCCACCGGAATCTGCGCCTCGCGCCCGATTTCTATCGCTTCATCCAGCGCCGCCATTTCGCTGGCCCCCTCGCTGCGCATATGCGACGCATAAATACCGCCGTACTGCGCCGCAACTTTCGCCAGCGCAATCAATTCGTCCGTCTTCGCATAATGTCCTGGCGGGTAAATCAGCGCAGTAGAGAGTCCCAACGCCCCATCCTTCATGGCTTGCGCCACGAGCGCTTCCATCTGTTCCAGTTCGGCGGGAGTCGGGGCACGATCGTCGTCGCCGATCACGCTCTCGCGCACTTGCGCCGCCCCTACGTAAGTGCCCAGATTAATCGGCGTGCCGTCTTTGTCCAGCCTGCGGAAATAACCATCGAGCGTCGTCCAATCAATTGTCAGGTGATAATTGGCCAGGAACGGAGCCATCGGCGCCAGCGTCTTTTCGTTCTGCGGCGCGATGGAACTGCCTTCTCCTGTAATTTCCGTCGTAATTCCCTGCGAGAGTTTGCTCAACGAGCGATTGTCGATCAGCAAAGACATTTCCGATTGCCCCAGCATGTCGATAAATCCCGGCGAAACGATTTGCCCAGTGGCATCTATCACTTTCTTGGCTTGCGCGTCGCCTAGCTGCCCAATCGCCGCGATTCGATCTCCGCGTATTCCGATGTCGGCGGAATACCAAGGCCCGCCTCCACCATCCAGAATGTGCCCGTTCTTGATGATCACGTCGAAGGGCGCCGCCTTGTCCGCCGGCGTGGAATAAATCGCCCCGGCGATTTCGCCCAGCGCCTGCCCCGCGATCTTCTGCGCGGCTTCCGGATCGTCCATCGAAATCGGAACACGGTTTACGAACGCTGCGAACGCCAGATGCCGGCCGTCAACCGTGGTCATATACCCCGCCAGGCCCTTTCCGTTGAGCATCAAGTCCTTGTTCAAAGCGTCGTACGAACTAAATGTGCCGGTCTTGGCGAACACGTGGCCGGCAGCCGGCGAATTCACTTGGATATTCCAAAGCGTGCCGTCGCGTCCGAGAACCGGCAGCGCCTTCTCGAAGAGCGCAAAATCTTTTTGTTTCGCCATAAAAGCCAGGTAATGGACCATGAAGTCCGGCGTGTAATACGCCGATTGCGCGCCGCCCGCGCCGTCGCCTTGTGAGGCGCCGCTCAAGTCCAGTCCGGCCTTGGCCAGAAAATCATGCTCCAGATCGAAACCACCCTGATCGATCTCCTGCGTCTTATGGCCCACGACTGCCCCCAAAATGAACGGCATCATCGTGGCGTGCAAATTTTGGCTGACCTTCAACGTCACTTTTGTTTCTTCGGAAAGCGGCGGAGAAATATGCTCGGCTACCATATTTTCCTGCGTGTAATTGCCTGAGACGGATTTGAAGTCATCCTTCCCTGCAAACGGAGCGACGTCCACCTTTATCAGCTTTTCACGCAACGCATCAACGAATGTCGCCTCCGCGAATCGGCTGGGCTCCGGGACGGTGTAGGTGTACAGAATCCCAGGGCCGCCCAGCGGAAATTTCCCGGTCAACGTGACCGTGTGCGACCCGTCTGCATTCGTCACATCGGCTGGCGGTTTTATGTCCGGCTTCGAACCGGCTGGCCCGGTGGTGATCTTGTTGACGAACGAAACGTATGAACTTGCAGGCGAAACACTAAGCCCCACCGAAGCGTCTTCCTTGCTCCCCGGCGAAACGGTCAGGTCCACGACATTGTCATTCACTGAAATCGGTGAAACCACCACGTTCGTTCCGAGTTCTCGATCACCCTCCGGAAATAACGTGGCGTCTACCAGCACGCGCCCTTCGATCCGCTTCACACCATGCGCCGCCACCTGCGCAGCGAGGTCGCGAATCACGAGCAGCGGATCGCCCGCAACAGCTTTCGTGTCCGGGCTTCCATCGTAAGAATGGTCTTCGTTTTCAAAGGCGAGCGTGCCGTCCGGCTGGATCCGGCCGGAGAGATTGGGATCGCCGCTCGCCACTAGAATCAGATCTCCTTTCAAGATGCCATTTGCGCTGAGCGGGCCCGTGCGGTACACGCGCGTGTGAAAGCGGAAATCCGATCCCAGCAGCTCAAGCCCCGTGCCTTCGGTCAGAAGTTTGGTCGTCGAACCCGGCGTGAAAAGATCCTGTCCATGAAGCGCAAATACAACTTTCTCTTCATCCAGCGAATACACTTCCACGCCGAAGGTCGAATGCTTGTACTCCGGCCGGCTTCCGATCTCGTGAATTTGCTCGGCAAGCGCGCTGTCCTTTTGCGCGGCCGTTATGTGTGCCGGCGATAGCAATGCAAAGACGACTCCAGCCGCGAGCACGCACAGCAGAGCTGCTTTCCTGCGATCCATGATTGACCCTCTAGAGTGAAATAAGTGGTATGACAAAGTGATGTGAAAATTGGGAAGTGATGTCGTCCCCCGCTAAATTGCCTCCGCGCCGTCTTACCCGCATCGCGTCTAACGCATCTGCAAGAAGCTGGAGCCGAGGAGAGAACTTGAATTTCCGACCTGTCGACCGCCAAATGGATGTTTTTCCTCTAACTCGTTGGCGCTCAGTGTACAACATCCCACTCCTTTCGGCGTCATTCACGGTACGCTAGCGCGCTTAACATTGTCTTGACAATTCTTTACATAACGGTGTACACCCTCACGAGAACCAATACCGAGATTATCCTCCCAGGAGGGAAACCCGTCGGCGATTGTACTAATGCCCGGACGGCGCCCATATGGAAACTTCAATCGGAGTGTTCAGTTCGCGTGATCGAGCGGAAGAAGCGCTGAAAGAACTACTGCACCATCATGTCCCGGAAGACTCCATTGTCTACCTCACTCGCTCTGAAAGTGAAGCAATAGCATTGGGCAAAGAGATCGGTACGGTGGCCGGGGGCTTTACCGGCGGCGCCATCGGCTTGGGTGCGGGAATGGTAGCCGCATCCCTGGCTCTGATTCCGGGTATCGGCCAGGTCTTCGCCGTGGGTGTCGGAGCCGCTGCATTGCTTGGGTTTCTTGGAACCAAGACCGGCGCCAAGGTCGGCAAGTCACTCGCGAAGGAGACCGAAATTCCGGCTCCCGCCACCGATGAAAAGGCCCCTGAGGACGTGCAACTCTTCCTGGAAGTTTTGAAGATGGGGCGATCCCTCGTTGTGGTCAGGACCGAGTCGCCTGAAATCGCAAAAGTAGCCTCCGGCATCCTCGACCGCGCCACTGTGACAGCGCAACCAAAGACAACCACAAGGATGCAGGCCGGTGTTCGCCAAGTCTCGGCGGGTGTCGCTGCCGTGGACGTGAAAGGCAGAATTGTAGTCGGTGAAGGTAATATCGTGCTTCGCGAGACCATTCAGAAATTAGTGGATGATGGGAACATTAAGGTTCTTTTGGTCATGCAAGAAGTGGATCATATTGACAGCTCCGGAATTGGAGAAATCGTGAGGGCTCACGCCATGATTCGCAGGGTGAGCGGCCAGTTGAAGGTCGTCAATCCCAGCGCAAAGGTCCAGGAATTACTTCAGATGACCATGTTGCAAAAGGTTCTTGACGTTCACAAGGACGAAGCCAGTGCTATCAAATCGTTTGGCGCTTCGTCCGCAGCACCGGGAACCAGCTAAAGGTCCAATCGCGACGTATTTTCGAATTCGGATTCCCGCCTGCTAGCGCCATCCTGCGTGTTGAATTTGTTTCGCTTGCCGTAGGCGAAGAACCCGATGCCCGTCGAAATGAAAAGTGGAGGAAAGAGCAGAATAAGAATGCCGTGCCTCAGCGCCTGGGCGCCCTGAGCCCCGGACGCAGCTGCACTCTGGTAACACATAGCGCAGCCCTGGCCGAAAAGCGGCATGGGAATCGCGAAAACAACAAGCAGCAGCGCCAGAATTGGCCAGCCTGTAGAGTCTAACCTTCTCATTTTATTCCCCGCAAACTTATCTTGCCCGGCCAACTGCTGCGCTTCCTGCTTTCGAAAAATCAAGCTCCCGGGGCTAGTGCAAAAACTCGCCCAAACGCTCGATCCGAACACTATCCGGGAAAAAGACCACCATCATCACCAGCACAAAAACCATTGCTGGCAAAAGGGTCCAGGCCAGAGTACTTCGCTCGTATCGCAAGTGCATGAAATAGGCGAGGATTAAAGCGGCTTTGATGATTGAGATGCCCATCAAGAGGATGAGCATGATATGCAGCGGGAGGTCTTCATAAGCCAGAAACACTTCTATAGCCGTAAGGAAAAGCAGGACCCCCCAAATCTTAAGAAACCAGCCCATCCCTGCTTTACTGAGGTCGTGAGAAGTGCTCTCACTCATCTTTGGCTCCTCGCCGAAATTCTAGTGCATGCGCGCGGACAGCAAATACACGAGCGGGAAAACAAACATCCAAACCAGATCCACGAAGTGCCAATATAGCCCGCTGATTTCCACGTCGTCGGATGTGAATTTGCCCCGGCGAAACCCGATGGCTACGATACCCAGATAAATGACGCCAACGGTGACGTGGGTCATGTGCAGGCCTGTCAGCGTAAAGAATGCCGCCCCGAACAGCGATGAACCCCAGGGGTTTTGATACAACCGCAGGCCCTCGTGAATCAAGCCGAGCCACTCGCGGATGTGCAGAATGTCGAACACAACACCGCCGAGCATCGTTGCCGAAAGCCAGCGGACGCTGGCGGCGATGCGCCCGTGCTTGGCTGCTTCAACGGCTGCCACCATGGTGACGCTGCTGGAGAGCAGCACAAACGTCATGATCGCCCCGTTTACAATGCTCGAGAGCCGGAAGGGCGTGGGCCAATTCGGGCTTGCCAAGCGAAGATAGGCGTAGCAAACCAGCACGGCGCCGAATGTAATCGAGTCGGAGACGATAAAGAGCCACATCCCCAGCTTCTTGGACGGAATTGCATAGGGCAGTTCCCCGCCCAGCCAATCCGCCCGTCCGCTCTTCAGTGTTATGTCAGATTCGCTCACCGCGTCTCCCCCGTGGGTTAAGACTGTGCCAGCTTTTCCGGCGAATCCTGCATCACGTAGTCGCCTTTCGCGCCTTCAACTCCAAGCTCGTACGGATCGTGGTACACAATTGGATGCCGGCCGCCAAAGTTGTCGAATGGCGGCGGCGATGGAATCGTCCACTCCAGCGTCGTCGAATCCCAGGGGTTTTCCTCCGCCTTCTTGCCACGGTACATGCTCCAGAAAAGGTTGAACAGAAAGAGAAGCTGCGCCGCTCCCGTGACGAATGCCGCGATGGTGATGAATTTGTGCACCGGAATCAGCGGTATCAGATAATCGTCCACAAAAGCTGAATACCGCCGGACGTTTCCGGCCAGCCCTATGTAGTGCATTGGCATAAAGATGCAATAGACGCCGATGAAGGTCACCCAGAAATGAATCTTGCCCATAGTTTCGTTCATCATTCGCCCGAACATCTTGGGAAACCAGAAATACGTTCCCGCGAACATGCCAAAAATTGCCGCGACTCCCATCACCATGTGGAAATGGCCCACCACGAAATAGGTCGCGTGGAGGTAGATATCGAGCGATGGTTGCGCCAGGAAGAAGCCGCTCAGCCCGCCCGTCACGAACACAGAAATGAACCCGATGGCAAATAGTCCCGGCGTATGGAAACGCAGCCGCGCTCCGAAAACCGTGGCTATCCAGTTCAAAGAGATGATCGATGCCGGAATTGTGATGATCAGCGTCGGCACCGAGAAAAGCAGCGACGAGAAGGGGTTCATACCACTGATAAACATGTGATGACCCCAAACCGTGAAGCTCAAAAAGGCGATCGCGACCATGCAACCGACCAGAACCCGGCTGCCCCCTAGCAGCGGTTTGCGCGCCGTAGACGCCAGTATGTGAGACGTAATCCCGATGCCCGGTATGATCGCGATGTAAACCTCCGGGTGGCCGAAAAACCAGAACATATGTTGCCATAGCAGCGTGGAACCACCGGAATGCGGCTGGAGCTTATCGCTCAGCACCAATCCCCCGGGGATGAAAAAGCTGGTTCCCCCAACGTGATCCAGGACCAGAAGAACGCATGCCGGCAGTAACACGGCGAAGGCCAGCAGGCCCAGCACTGCGGTGATAAACCAGGCCCACACCGTGTACGGCATGCGAGCGAGCGTCATTCCCTTGCAGCGCAAATCCAGAGTCGTGGCGATGAAATTAAGAGCGCCCAAGAGCGAGCCGATGCAGAAAATCCCGATAGAGATCACCCAAAGAATCTGACCTCTGCCTAGGCCCGGCCCTGCGTCGTTTCCCAAGGCGCTCAGCGGCGCGTACGCCGTCCATCCCGAGATGGGCGGGCCGTCGCTGATGAACAGCGTGGAAACTAGGGTCACGAAGCCCACGAACGTCACCCAGAACGAAAGCATGTTGAGCCGGGGGAATGCCATGTCTTCCGCCCCTATTTGAATGGGAAGGAAGTAGTTCCCGAATCCGGCTTGGGGAGCGGTGGTGAGCACAAAAAAGACCATCAGCGTGCCGTGCAGAGTCAGCAGGGAAAGGTAATACTCCGGAGTGATGATCCCGCCGGGCGCCCCTACCTGCGACAGATGCTGGAGTCCGGGAATCGCGGCTGCAGCCCAGGCCAGATGGAAGCGCATGATCCACGACAACACCATCCCGATCACCACAGCTGCGAGCGAGAGGAAGTAATACTGCTTACCGATGACCTTGTGGTCTAGGCTGAAGACGTGCGTCCAAAGGAAGCCCTTCGGCGGGGCGTGGTGATGAACCGCTGCTTGGTCCGACGTGTCGTGCATCTGCCTGCCTCGCATGGAAGAGCCAGCCGCCAATCGTGCTTGCGCGCGTCGGAGCGGGCCGATTGCCTATTGCCCTGCCTGAGACTTCAGCCACTGATCGAACTGATCTTGGGGCAGTACCTCGAGATACGCCTTCATGTTGTAGTGACCCAATCCGCAGAGCTGCGTGCATACGATTTCAAACTTTCCGGTCTGCGTGGCTGTGAAATGAACCGGGATGACGATTCCCGGCACGAAATCCTGCTGAATCCGCAGTTCGCGGACGTAGATGGAATGCCCCACATCTTTGGAGTGGATGGTCAGCAAGATAGGCTGGTTCACTGGAATCGTTAGCGAGCCCACCACGATGTCGTCTCGCGCCGGGATATCGTTCTCGGGATCCAGACCAAAATAATTCCCGCTGCCATCGTTGATTTTTTCCGGATGAATTGTGCCAAACTGCCCGTCCGGGCCCGCATACCGAAAATAAAAAGCAAACTGCTCGGCCTGAACGTCAATGTGCATCGCATTCGGCGGAGCCGGATCCAGATTCACCGATGCCCAAGCTTTTTGCCCTACGAATGACAGCGCAAGAATCTCAAGCCCCACCAGGACTACTGCGGTGATGATCGTCACTTTCGGTCCGCCGGGGAATTCACGTACCTTGCGGCCATCACCCTTATCGGCGAACTTCCAAAGAAAATATGCCAGGCTCAGCTGCGCCACCAGGAAACCGAACCCCGTCCCCATAAGTGTTTCGCCAAACTGCTTGTCGAGGGCTGGCCCGTGAACCGAAATGTCCACAGGCATCCACCAGATGTGCATGGCAAAAATCGATGCGGACACCAGAGTGATCACGGTCAGGACGATCGCAAAAAACTTACCCATCTTCCGCCCCTCCGATGTCCTACGGGTGGTAATTCAAAGATTTAGGGCAACAGCCTTCCCTCGCTAACTAAAAATACGGCCACGACGGTGCCAGATGCCCTAGTAAGGCAAAACCTTGAACACAAAATTGGCTGTCTTGGCTTCGCTTCCGCTGATTGTTACTTCCTGCGATTGCGCGGGATACTGCTCTTGCCACGCTGTCACCGTATATTTCCCGGGAGGAAGGCCCTTGATGTCGAAGGAGCCATCCTCGCCGGAAACCGCGTAGTGCGACGTGTTCAGCACTGCGAAGTACCCGTGCATCCATGGGTGAATGTTGCACTTCACCGGGATGAACTCGGCCTTGTCATACTTTGTATCAATCGGTGGCGAGCCAGGCGGCTGAGACTTGTTCCACTCGGGGTTGGTTTTCGAAAGCGGGTGAATATTGTGCGAGGTCTGATCGTCATTGTAAATCTGAAGTTGTTGAGCAACCTGCATCGGCAGAACGTGAGGCAGATATTCGCAGCCCTTCTGATCGTATCTGGCGCCTTGAGAAGGCGCTGAAGAACCCTCATCGCCGGCCGAGATATATACAACCACCCATTGGAGGGCATTGCCGGGCCCGGTGGTCACATTTTGCGTCATGACCGGAGTCGCATGTTGCTTTGCGCATGACGGTTCTTTAGACATATCAATCGGCTTCATCTTCGGAGGCGTGCCGGTGTAAGTCACCTTGCCCGTTATTGATCCGGATCCCGCAGGGGGCTTCGCAAACACCAACATTCCGCTGCCCAGCAACACTGCCACCGCGAGAGCTGTGAAATACCCACTTCGCATAGGATTTCTCCTCGGAATATAAAATAGACTACTGCCCGCCCGGTGCCGCGTCCGGACCTATCGGCTTCAGGTCCGCGCCATGCGCAGCCCTGTAAGCCATCCAGAGATCTGCCTCCTGCGTCTTAAGCGGTTGCAAAGTCCGCAGAAAGTGCACCAGATCCCACGCTTCGTTCGGCTTCACCACGTCGGCAAAAGACGGCATTGGCGATCCGTCTAGTCCCGTCATGAAAATGCGGTACAAGTCCCGATTGGTTGTGCCACACATGAACCGCGATCCCGACGAAAAATCGTACGGCCGAATCGGATTACCTTTGTCGTCGGTAAGCGTGATCGCCGAAGGACCGTCTCCATGCCCTTCCGGACCATGGCACTTCCAGCATTCCAATCTCTGAAAGAGTTCTCTCCCGTGAAGGATGCTCTCGATCGTGATGGGCGTTTCGGCCGGGATGTCCAACGGCGCCCCAGCCTTCCCCTTCGTCCACCGAGGAGACCATGTTTTCACGAACGCAACCAGGTCGGCTCGCTGTTGCGGCGTTAGCGGTTTCCAGGCCGGCATATTCGTCGTCACGAATCCACGAGTGATTGCGTCATAAAGGTCTTGATCAGTCGGCAACGTTCCGGTGGGCGTCGACCGGCACTTAAAAGTAGCCTCGGTGAAATCCCGCGGCTTGGGATCGATCCACTGAGCATTCATGCCCTCGCCGTTCCCGTCCGGGCCGTGGCACCCAATACAATACCGGCGATAAAGCTGCTTGCCCTCTCCGGCGTGCCCCGTCATGTTCCCGATGTGGCTCTCTGCGGATGAGACGCTAGGCGCCCCAAGCGATGGGTCTGGCGAGTTTACGTGCGACTGCGCGAGGACGGATGTGGCTCCGACTGTTACCAGAGCCATCGACCCCAAAGCAAATGTCACAGCAAGTTTCTTTAGTGTCATTGTGGGCCTCTTCTCTAGAAGTCGAAATCAAATCCGATAAATACGCTGCTGCTCCAAACACCGTTGGTAGGCAAAAGCGGAGGCAGCCCTGTGCCATCGCCGCTCTCCGGAACGTTACCTATGGTCTTAACTATTGAATACTCATTGTGCCAAGCGACTCCCGCGCGGCTAAACATGATGGGATACCACCGGTAACCTACGGAGTAGGCTGTGACGTTGCCGAAATTGCCCGGAACGTTGCCGCTGGCGAACGCTTGCTGCCCCACGTCTATTTTCTCGAACCGGCCAAGGAGCACAAGTTGCGGGCTCACGAAGTATTGACCTTCAAGAAAGCCACCGTTAAACGTCGGCGCGTGAGCTCCTGCCGGCAAAGCCTGGGAGTCAGGAACGCCGGCCCCAAGGTAGGCATTATCGTGCCCGTGCATAAAGTACGGTAACAACTCTAAGTTTTTGAAATGAAGTTGGCCCGCGAAGCCAATGCGATAAAAGGGTTCATTGCCCAAGCCGACCAGTGGAACCCCTTGCGAGGTTTGGTAAAACGTGGGCCTTTGACCTACGTAGGCATAGGCCTGAAATTCCTGGTAACCCCAGCTTCCCAAATCGAAAGCCTTGGTGAAGGCCATATAACCATCATAGCTCCGGCTTGATGCGGTGCCCCCTGGAAGGTTGTTATTGGTTAGGTTTACGCCGCCTTCATTACTACTTAGCAGCGATACGGAATAGCGCGTGTAGCTGTTCGTATCGTGCCCCGACAATTCGATGCCTATTTGATTGTCGCCGATTCCGAAGTCGTTGATGCTCCCAGGAACATTGAAATGATAGGTCTGATAGATGCCCCCGTTATTCGAAAGGAACAAAAAGCGCTTCTCGGAAACCAGATTGTCGAGTTCAAATCTTCCGAACTTGAAGTTGAGCCAGGAACTTCCCTTAATGTTGTCGATGCGAATCCAAGCGCTCTCAAAGTGCCAGACTGCGGTCGGATCAGAAGAGGGTAGTAGCTGAAACGAAATATTCTTATAGAGCGTCCCCGCGGACCACAGGTCCATTCCCGAGAGATCGAATCCGGCCTGTGTCACGTTGTGTGACACCAGGACAGAACCGGTGCCCCCTCCCGGAATCGAGTCAACGGGTTGATTGCTCGCGGTCTCACGATGCCAGTTTGGCGTGATCCGAAAGGATATCGGGAAGTAAGAAGGGTTTTGCCAAATCGGCGAGTCGCGATCGTTCATCAGCTGATACCCGTTATCGCGAAAAACCATGCCGAAGTTGTTCAACTCCGGCCAAGCCGTGTGGCACGCGGAGCAAGGAAGGCCGTACTTGCGCGCGAACGCCGGAATCGCCATTACTTTACTTGTTGGTGACGCGCTCGCTGTCTGGTAATCGCAAATCACGATTGCCATTACCAGTAGCGCACATGTGACCAGTGGCCGCGCAAATGATTTCCGGATTCGGCCTGCACGATTTGGAAACCGCTTAAACATACAGCCTCCTATTCCAGCTGCCAGAAGAGTGGATTGTAATTCGCGTCATCGACACTTGGAAAAAGTCAGAACCAGCTCTTACCGCATGCAAACTTATAGCGGGAGGAATAATTTTTTCGCGGCTTCCGAACGTGAAATGGGTTGGACTATTCATCTGCTCGCAGAGCCCACACCTTCAAACTCCCCAAAACGCCTCGAAAGTACTCCTCCCAATAAAGGAACGCAAGCACAAAAATTAACAAATCTTAACATCCGGGTAGCCCCCCTACTTCCTCGTCCCAGGGTGCGTCCTTATTACCTATTACCCGTGCCGGTCTGGATCATCCGCCAGCAGCGACCGTAGGGTACGACCCTACAGGAACCCAAGGCAACACCTAAAGATGAGGACAGCGAACAATTTGATACGGTGGGAACTGACGCATCCCAGACTATTTCAAACAAATGACACGCGCATAAAAGGTGACGCCATTAGACACTGGAGCTGACTGGTATCGCCTCTTTGGCCGCTGGCGTTTCGTTCGCCGTCAAGGGGAATTTCAATTCGACCACCAGGCCCCCGTCCGCGGAGTTCTCAGCCTTCACGCTCCCGCCATGCAATCGCACCGCGCGGTCCGTGATCGAGAGCCCCAGTCCTGAACCGCCGGCGGACCTCTCCCGGGCGTCCCCCACTCGATAAAAAGGAAGGAAAATATCCACTAGAGACGCTTCCGGCACCCCCTTGCCGTGATCCCGCACGCGAATCACGGCGTCTCCCCCCTGCGAGTTGGGCACATGCTTGAGTACCACGTCCACTTGCGTGCCTTCCTCCGTGTGGCTAACCGCGTTGCGGATCACGTTTTCAGTCGCCGCACGAACCAACTCCGCGTTTCCCGTGATCGTACAACCATCTGCGGAAACTACGCGCACGCGCCGGTTGCGGCTCTGGGCTTCGTAATCCGCATCGGCAGCGACTTCGCGGACTAGAGACTCGAGCTCCACCGACCTGCTTTCTAGGATTTCAGCTCCGCTCTCGAGACGTGCCAACTCCAGCAGGCTTCCAATCAAATGATTCAAACGGCTCGATTCCAGATCGATCCTGTCAAGAGCGCTGGAGAATTCCGGCCCGGCATGCCGCCGGGCAAGTCCCGACGCCACGCATAAACGAGTCAGCGGAGACCGAAGCTCATGAGAGATGTCGGAGATCAGTCGATGCTGCGATTTCAGCAAGGATTCTATCTGCTCCGCCATGTGATCGAAATCCCGGCTCAGATCTGCAAGTTCGTCTTTGCGTCCGGCATCGTGGCCTCCTACGCGGGCTGACAGATTTCCGGTTGCCAGACGATGCGTTGCCGTACGAAGGTGCCGGATCGGGGCCGTGATGTAACGGGCCAGCCAAAAACAGACCAGCCCGGCGATAAAAAGGATCGCTGCCCCTCGCAGGATCTGAATTCCCAACGGGGCCCGCAAAACGCTGGCGACCGACTCGACTTTCGTTCCGATTACAAAAACATAACGCGTTCCTGTTGATCCCGTCGTTCTCCTGGCCACATATTTGATTCCGTGTGACACCAGGAATTTTGTATCGCTGGCTTCCAGGCCCCTTTGCGCCAGGGCATCAGCCTCCGGAGGCGTCGGCTGCGATAAAATTTCTTTACCTTCGTCGTCAAATAGAAAGGCCTCCCAGTTCAAGGTTGTTTGCAATGATGTCAGGTAATCGGCCAGGGAGCCCATACCGTGATCGTCGAGGATGTCCGCCGCGCGAGCCGCCACAATGGGGATCAACGTCCTGTCAGACTGTTCGGATCGGCTTAAAGTGAATTGCGATTGCGTCGTTACGACTGAATAAATCAGAGTGCCGCTGACCAAAACCATAGCCAGCCAAAAAGAAAGGAAAATCTTTAGAAACAAGGTTCGCATTTTGCCCTACTCTTCCTTTGGCATTCCTGGAATCGCGTAAATATATCCCACCCTTCGGATGTTGCGGATGCGATTGGCTCCATCCGCGTAGGGACCCAATTTCTTTCTCAGGTTGCTGATATGCACATCAATACTGCGATCGAGGGGGGCGAGTTCACGGCCCAGCAGGGTCTTAACGAGTTCTTCGCGCGTAACCACTTGGCCCGGTCTCTTCAGGAATATTGCAAGAATATCGAATTCCAGCGATGTCAATTCCAATTCGCGGTTGCCGCAGCGCGCGATGCGCGCGCTCTCTTCCAGTTCCACGTCGCCCAGAATGATGCGCTCGCCTGCCGTCGTCGAATTTTGGGTGCTGCGCCGCAAAACGGCTTGAATGCGCGCCGCGAGTTCCCGCGGATTGAATGGTTTCGGAAGATAGTCGTCGGCTCCAATTTCCAAGCCGACGATTCGATCCACATCTTCGCCACGGGCCGTGAGCATGATCACCGGCAACCGCGACTTTGCGCGGATCTGTCGAAGCACTTCAAACCCCTGCATACCGGGAAGCATGACATCCAGAATGGCCAGAGAATATTCACCCGAAAGCGCGCTCTCAATTCCTCGAATGCCGTCGTAAACCGCCTCGACTTCAAATCCTTCCGGAGTCAGATATTCCGCGACCAACTCGCATAGCTCGACGTCATCGTCCACAACCAGGATGCGCGGTACCGCCCGCTCAGCCGCCTTCTCGATCTTAGCTTGCTCGATCACCGCAATCCCTGTCTCCCCGGACCGCTTTCGCCGCGATTCCTATCACAATTTTAGCCTATTAGGCTATGGTCCGTTCAAAAGGACCATCGTTTCAGCCTAATTTCCCGCTTTATACGCTCTTGAGCATGGAGGCAACATTGCGGTATTGTGATTTGAAGCCAAAACCGGTTGGCTGCTGCTCCATGCCAGGAAAGTATTTTGCGAAGTCCTGCGCATTTGGGCTGGTACTTTTTCGGCTGCCGGACTTGGATAACCGATGCGGACTTTACCAGCGTTGAAGGAAAATGTTTTGAAGCAACCTCTTACTTCGTCGCA
>Ga0302325_10012046_pt1 | contig 18590 bp, 17 predicted proteins | sample Palsa_T0_2_FD_201948 | JGI IMG/M metagenome (GOLD analysis project Ga0302325, IMG submission 201948) | Peat permafrost microbial communities from Stordalen Mire near Abisko, Sweden - Palsa_T0_2 | ecosystem: Environmental > Terrestrial > Soil > Palsa > Peat permafrost | place: Sweden: Abisko...
GGTCCGGGCAGCGCCGGCTCAGCCCGCCGGACATCGCGGTGCTGGAGCTGCTGGCCGGGCCGCTGGCCGTCGCGCTGCACGCCACCGCGCTGTCGGCCGCGCTGCAGCAGTCGCGGGTCAGCATCGTGGCCGCGCGCGAGGAAGAACGCCGCAGGCTCCGCCGTGACCTGCACGACGGGCTCGGCCCCGCGCTCACCGGGATCGCGTTCAAGGCCGATGCGGCCCGCAACGCGCTGCCGGACGGACCCGCCCGGGCCAGCGAACTGCTGGGCGCGCTGCGCGCGGACACTACCGCGGCGATCACAGATATCCGCCGGCTGGTCTACGGCCTGCGGCCGCCGGCCCTAGATGACCTCGGCCTGATCGGATCGCTGCGTCAGCAGACTGACCGGCTCGCCCAGCGGCCGGACGGCAGCAGCGTCGCCGTCTGCCTGAACACGCCAGAGCCCCTGCCGCCGCTGCCCGCGGCGGTGGAGGTCGCCGCCTACCGCATCATCACCGAGGCGATGACCAACGCGGCCCGCCACTCCGGCGCGACCAGGATCGACGTCTGGCTCGCGGTGGCGGACGGCGACGGCCTGCGCATCGAGGTCCGCGACGACGGCCACGTGCCGGGGCCTGGCTGGCAGCCAGGCTTCGGGCTCACCTCAATGCGCGAGCGTGCCGCCGAACTCGGCGGCACGTGCCAGGCCGGTCCCGACCCCGCAGGCGGCGGCCGGGTGATCGCCGCTCTGCCACTAGGCGAAAACAGGGCAGAGCTGAGCACGCCATGACCAGCATCATCCGCGTCGTGATCGCCGACGATCACCCGGTGGTACGGGAAGGCCTATCGGCGCTGCTCGCATCGGTGCCCTCGGTCACCGTCACGGAAATCGCGGCCACCGGCCGGGAAGCCGTGCACGCAGCCGTCACGCTGCGACCCGACGTGCTGGTCATGGACATCCAGATGCCCGACCTCAGCGGCATCGCCGCCGCGCGCGAGATCACCCGCGCCGCCCCCGACGTCGCGGTGCTGATGCTCACCATGTTCGACGATGATGACTCGGTATTCGCCGCCATGCGCGCCGGCGCCCGCGGATACGTGCTCAAGGGCGCCCAGCAGGAGGAGATCATCCGCGCCATCCAGGCCGTCGCCGCCGGCGAGGCCATCTTCGGACCCGGCATCGCACGCCGGGTGCTCGGCCTGGTCTCCGCACCACCAGCCCCCGGCATCCCGTTCCAGGGCCTGACCAGCCGGGAACACCAAGTCCTCGACCTGATAGCAGCCGGCGCCCGCAACGCCGAGATAGCCCGGCAGATGTCGATCGCCCCCAAAACCGTCGCCAACCACGTCTCCGCGATCTTCAGCAAGCTCCAGGTAGCCGACAGGAACCAGGCCATCATCCGCGCCAGGGACGCCGGACTCGGCCGCAACAACCCAGCCACCTGAACCCCGGCCGACACACCGGCCTCCCGCCCATGATGCGGCCCCCCGGCCTAACACAACCGCAATCACCAGATCGGCAAACAAGGCACTACGCAGTCGCATCGGCACCGCGGCGTCCCGCGACGCCGTCATCGGACTCGAGCAGGGCGAATCTCGCGCTCTTGGCAGCCCGATGCGACGACTAGCCGCTGGCGGCCCTGGCCTAACCCGGGGTTCCGCATGTTCCGGGTAGTCCAGCACGAATGGGAAGAGACCGGGATGCACTCGCGGTACCTCTGGGCCAGGCACCCAGAGATCGCAGGCGGCAGCATCCACCACGTCCAGGTTGTCTCATCCCGTGTCACCATGTCTCCTCCGTCGCGCTGCCGGGGCGCGCGGAGGGCTGTTGCTGCTACACGTTTTACTACAGTTCCCGAGACGCAAAAGGCCCTCTCCCGGCTGGGAAAGGGCCTTGACCTGCGGAAACTAGTAGCGGGGGCGGGATTTGAACCCGCGACCTCTGGGTTATGAGTAAACCGGCCCCCGTCCACGAAGACTCGCCGCATCCATGTAGTCCAGCGTGTGCGCTGCTTGCCGCGCCGCGGTGTCTCACCGCGTCTCGGGTCGCGCTGCCTGTCCACGACGTCTCTACTACACCCGCTACTACACCGGAGCCGCCATCAGCACGAGCGGCCAGCCGGGGGACGTCGAACCGGAAGGCCACGATCTGCCACATAACGACCTCGGATGAGATGAGCGTGCCCGGCCGTGCGCTATCCCTCGCCAGGGCCATCGCCATAGCCCAATGCCCACGCCTTCAACCGCGCAAGTCGAATCGGTGTGCCCTTATCTGACTGAGCGTGGGGTAGTCGCCGAGCACGGATCCGCCAGTTCGGTTCGGGTTGCTGCCTGATTTAGGCAGCAACCCCGGGCCACTGCCGGCTGACCGCGTTCGGCACCCGGGTGAGGGCGGGCCAGATCGAGATATTCGTACCCACGGCTCGTTCCGAAAAATAAGGAATTCACCCGTTCCTCCGGGCCGAAGTCGTGCACTCCAGCGAGCGCACGCGCGTCACGAGGCTGTTCCTGCCTTTCGACGCGGGGTATCAGGCGTTCCGCGCGTTGGGCCGGCTGCTGCTGGCCGAGCCGGAGGATGAGCTAGCGCAGCCACGGATTAAGGTTGTGGCGGCGGTGGGGCCGGGCGCGGGCCTGCTGGCGGCGGTGCTGCCGGAGTTCGCGGTGCTGCTGGGGGTGTCGCCGGATGCGGGGGATCCGCTGACCGCGCAGACGCGAGTGCAGCGGGCGGGCGTGGCGGCGGTGCGGGCGGTTGCCTCGCGGGAGCGCCCGGCCGTGCTGTTCCTCGATGACCTGCAGTGGGCGGGACGCACCCCGCTCGGCCCGGTCGACCTGGTGCTGAGCGAGGAGCCGATCGAGGGCCTGCTGCTGGTCGGCGCGTACCGGGACGGCGACGTGGACGCGGCGCATCCGCTGATGGCGCCGCTGTCCCGGCGGCGGAACAAGGCCACGGTGCGGCACCTACGCCTGGGCAACCTGCCGGAGCCCAGCCTGGCCACCATAGTCGCCGACATGCTGCACGTGCAGCGGGGGGCGGCGGGCCTGGCCGAGGCAATCGAGCCGCACACGCGCGACAACCCGTACGAGACGCTTGATGAGATCTAGCGTTCCGGCCTACTGATGCAGAAGCTGGTGTCACGTCAGTCCTGTGGAGGGTCTTCTTCACTGCGCTTGCTTAGCGCAGTGAGTCGTGTTACCGAATCGAGGTGAAGTTCTGCTAGAAGAATCCTCATCTGCCGTTCGAGATGCTCGAACTCTTGCTCGATATTATCAAGTCTTGGTCCGATGTTCGCAGCGATCTCCTGGCGTAGGAACTTTGCTGATAGCAGCATGCCGGCCAAGAAACCAAGGAGAACGCCCAGAAAGATCTCCACTGAGACCACCGCCTGTGAATCGACGATTCCCGCTGTAATCGGGATGTACCGTCCAGTATCATTCAGCTCAAGGCAGAAAGCAAGGTCTCAACCTGCTACTGGCAGATTGTAAGTAATCTACCTGCTCAGAGCAGTAAGCTACCTGACGTTGACATAATCGTAACCAAAACACCCGTTGATTTGCTACTCTCCGTGTCTACCTTGCCTACAGCAATGAGTAAGCTGCCATCATGCAACCTGGCTCATTGCCTCATGCAGATACGGTGCTAGGACAAACCGTGAGCTGGACGGAGGGTCCGCCATGCCGGTTAGTTCAAGTCCTCTAGCTGAGCGTCGGCTCCTGCGAGCCGAGCTCCGGCAGGCGCGCCAAGATGCGGGCCTGACCCAGGAGGCGGTTGCGGAGAAAATGGATTGGTCGCTGTCCAAGATCATCAGGATCGAGACAGGTGCGGTCGGTATCTCAACAAATGACCTTACGGCACTGCTTCGCCTGTATAAGGTGAAGGATTCCCAGCGGGTCAAAGACCTTATAAGCCGCGCTAGGGTAGCCAGGCAGCAAACATGGTGGAGTAAATACCGCTCTATGTTGCCGCCCACTTACTTTCAATACATTGAGTATGAAACGTCAGCTTCAATTATCAGATCATACGAAACTATACTTGTGCCCGGGCTTTTGCAGACGGAAGAATATGCGACTACCGTGGTGCAGCAGTTTAGGGCGAGTTATCCGCCTAAGCAAGTTAAGTCCCTCGTCGAGGTTCGCATGAGGCGGCAGGAGTTGCTGCTAAAGCGATCGCAGCCCCCGCTACTCTTTTTTATCCTCGATGAAGCTGTGATTCATAGGCTTACCGGGGATCAAATCCTACGAAAAGCCCAGCTTGAAAAGCTAATCGAACTTGCCGGCAGGCGAGAGGTTACTATCGAAATAGTGCCGTTCGCTATAGGCCTTCATAGCGGCATGACCGATAATTTTAATATCCTAGAGTTCCCGACTTCCGCTGATGATGTGTTGTACTTCGAAAGTGTCCGCGGTGCGATCTTCAGTCGTGACGTGACTGAAGAAGTCACTGCTTATCGCGAACTCTTCGAAGATCTGCGGAGGATGTCACTTGGCCCAGAAGGCACACTTGACTATCTTATAAAGGCCGCCGACGCGATCCGTTAAGCGGTCGAATCTACTCAATCCGGAAGAAGCATCAACCCTAGCAGGGAGGGGATATGCCTTTTTCTCCAGAAGACCTGGTCTGGCGCATAAGCTCATGGTCAGGTGGTGCAAATTGCATTGAGGTCGGAGAAAACAAGAGCACTGTTCTTGTTCGCGACACCAAGAACCGCGCTCAAGGAATGTTGTCTTTCTCGTCCGGGGCCTGGGAAATTTTTATTCAGGCAGTCCAGACTGATAGTATAACCTTCAGGTGAGGACTCGGTTCTGCGGTGATGGACAATTTACCATTGCCGCAGAACCGCTCTCACATTTATCCGCGCCAGAATCCTGTAGTAAATGAATTATTGGGTGGTGCCTCCATGGTACTAGAGGTCAGCTGCCGCGCTTGGCTGGCCGTGAATGACCGCAAAGTACCGGTCTCGATCCCTCGATAGGCACGTAACGGGCATGCCAGTGCTCTGCTCGCGTTCAACCGGTCCAGCTCATCGCGCGTGCAGACGCCCGCTCAGGACTGCCGTAGCACGCATGGGTTGCTGTACCTCCCTGCTGTACCGGACGACTGGCATCACTTCCAGCATCACTTCTGGCATCACTTCCAGTACGATTCAGGTATCATCTCTGGCATGGCTCCTGTTCCTGAGACTCCGGGTCCGCGCAAGGCCCACGAGAACGCGCTCCGGCGTACCGCCGAGCGACAGAAGATGCGCCTGGTCAAATCTGCCCGCCGCGACCCGAAGGCCTGGGACTACAACACTTACACCCTGATCAGCCAGTCCGGAGACGGTCCAGCTGTCCTTGAGCATGCATCGATGCAGGCAATCGAGGACCACCTGAACTGGGACGCCAGTAAGTACGCAAGGGTTGCACAGGGCGAGCGCATCGACGCACCCGAGGGAACCATCGTCGGCGTCCAGCCAGGCGTGATCATCGACAGTTTCAAGAGCGGCAAGCGCTTCCTGGTCGAAGAGGACGGCGAACTTGTCGAGTTGCCCGACGAAGGATGGGCAACCATTCCTGACGACGATCGCTAGCTAGCATGCTCGGAGGGACTCGAACCCCCAGCCTTCTAACCCGAAAAATGCAGATTATTGGGGCGTGCGGCAGCGGACCCTGGACATCGAGGGCCGGTCAGGGTCGGCGAGGGGGGTGAGTCAGGCGGCCTGGGGGTGGTGGCCTGGTCCGTCTGGTTCGGGTTCGGGGATGCGGCAGAGAGTAACTTCGAAGCCGGGGCGCCGAGCTTGCCGACGTGGTGGGCGACCTGCGGCACACGTCCCGCTGGCGCTCGTAGTAGTCCGGGCCGAGGTCCTGATATCTCATCCCGGGCTGGACAGCAGCTTGTGATAGACCTTCAGCTGGGTATTCCCGGTAGCGACGCATATTTTGGCCTTGCCGCGTCTTCTGGCCAGCCGCCGGTGGCGGGCGCCTTCGCGCGTCTGGGTGCGGCCGGCCGCCACGGCGGTCTCGCCGTGACGGCGGTCTCGCCGTGACGGCGTCCAGGTACCGGTTGCCTTCCTTGCGTACCTCTGGGCCAAGCACCCAGCGATCGCGGGCGGCAGCGTCCACCACGTCCAGGCTGTCTCATCCCGTGCCATCGCGTCTCCTCCGTCGCGCTGCCGGGCGCGCGGAGGGCTGTTGCTGCTACACGTTTTACTACAGTTCCCGAGACGCAAAAGGCCCTCTCCCTGCTGGGAAAGGGCCTTGACCTGCGGAAACTAGTAGCGGGGGCGGGATTTGAACCCGCGACCTCTGGGTTATGAGCCCAGCGAGCTACCGAACTGCTCCACCCCGCGTCGGTGCCTTTACTTTATGAACTCCTGGCGTCCAAAGCAAATCATCGCCGACCCGCCCGGCTGACCTGCGGCGCGGCCAGGCCGTCGCCGGGGGCTGCGTCAGCAGGTCTGGTCAGGGCGTAACCTTCCGGGATGACCGAGGTCGTGATCTACACCGACGGCGCGTGCAGCGGCAACCCCGGACCGGGCGGCTGGGGCGCCGTGCTGCGCTGGAACGGCACAGAAAAGGAACTATACGGCGGCGACCCGCAGACCACGAACAACCGGATGGAGCTGATGGCCGCCATCCAGGCGCTCGAGGGGCTGCAGCGGCCCGCGCAGGTCGAGTTGCACACGGACAGCAAGTACCTGCTCGACGGCATCACCAAGTGGATCAAGGGCTGGCAGCGCAACGGCTGGATGACCTCGGCCAAGAAGCCGGTCAAGAACGCGGACCTGTGGCGCAGGCTGACCGAGGCGATGAGCCGCCACGAGGTCACCTGGCTGTGGGTGAAAGGTCACGCGGGCGATCCGGGCAACGAGCGCGCCGACGAGCTCGCCCGGCGCGGCATCGAGGAAGCGGCCAGCGCCGCCCACCCGGTCTAGCGGTCAGCCTTTCGCGTCGTCAGCCTTTTCGCGCCGGTCAGCCTTTCGCGTCCTCAAGCCCGTCTCGCCGGTCGGCGCCTTTCGCGCGTGATCCGTAGGGCGGCGCGAAGACCACGATCAGCGACAGGTCCTCGCGGATCTCGGTGAACATGTGCGTCTCCCCGGCCGGAACGAACAGCACCGAGCCCGGACCCACCTCGACCGCCCCTGAACTCGTTACCAGCGTCGCGCGGCCCGACCGCACCACGTAGATCTCGTCCTCGGTGTGCGGGCTCTGGTCATCGATGCCGCCCGCGGGAATCGAGTAGGTGCCCAGGCTCAGGTCTGCGCTGTCCAGGTGGACGACCCAGTGGTTGAGGTCGCCGGGATCCCCGCCGTCAGGCGGCGTATAGGTCCCAGCCTCGGCGATGACGCGCATAGCGGTCTCCGTCAGCTGTGAATGATGTCTGTGTGATGGCAAAAATGCACCCTTTCCGGGCAAAGGGATCTTATACGCCGCACGGAGTCGCGCCACACCGGGATGTCGCTGGCCTGGCCGGCCGGGAGCTTGCCGCGGTCCGGTTCCGCGTACTGCCGCGGCGTGTAGGCCGCGTCCCCGATCAGCAGGTCGAAGCCGTCCCCGCCGCCGCGCACGACCACGCACTGGTGGCCTTCGGTGTGCCCGGGAGTGGCGATGACCTCCAGGCCGGGCAGCACCTCCGCGTCCCCGTCGAGCAACTCGAACCGCCCGTTCATGAAGCCGAACCATTCGTACAGCTCAGGTTCCTCGCGCCGGGCCCGGGCCAGCTCGGCGCGCTGCACGTAGGCCGGCGCGTGCTTGAACACCGCGTTCTGGCCGCAGTGATCGAAGTGCAGATGCGTGTTGATCACGAGCCCGATGTCGGCCGGGCTCAGGTCGTATTCGGCCAGCGCGTCCGCGACCGAACGGTTGACGACCCGCCAGTCGTCCAGCACGCGCTGCGGGCCGCCAACCCCGGTGTCGACCAGCACCGCGCCGCCGGGATGGGTGACGACGAACCCGTGCACCGGCCACCGGCTGCCGTCGATGCCCTGCAGGCTGGCCAGGTGCAGCCGCTTGATCTCCAGTGACATGCGTCCTCTCAACCGCGGCCGGTGACCGGGCGCTGGGTGAAGTGATCAGCCCCGCACTTCGCGCAGATCCGGAAGCCTTCCATCAGGTCCGCTCGCGCCGCGATGGCGGCCCGGTAGTCGCCGCCGCCGCGGGGGCTCATCCGGGCCGCGCGCGCATTACCCTCCATCGTCATCGCGCTCATCCCGCGGATCCCGCGGCGGGCGATCGATCGCGGTACCCGCCAGGTGTAGCCGCATTCGGCGCAGGTGCGTTCCCACTCGCGGGCGAAAAATCCGAATGGCATCCCTGCATTGTTCGCCCGCCCGCGGGCGCCGGTCAATGACAGACGCGACAGGCTTGGTTCAGCTCAGTGCGCTGGAGGGCTGCGGCGCACCACCAGCACCACGGCCCCGACGATGAGCGCGCCGCCGCCGAACGTCAAGGGCGTCAGCCGCTCGTTCAGGATCAGCGTGCCGAGCAGGACCGCGATGACCGGGTTCACGTACGCGTACGTCGCGACCGTCGCGGTGGGCAGCGCCCGGACCGCGATGCCGTACGCGGAGAACGCCACGATGGAACCCATCACGATGAGGTAGCCGAGGGCAAACCACGACCCGGCCGACACCTGCGCCAGCCGCAGCGAGCCGAACTCTCCGCTCACCGCGGCGAGCACCGTCAGCACGATGCCGCCGCTGAGCAGCTGCATCCCGCTGGCCAGCGCCGGGCTGGCCGGAATCGTGACCCGGCGGGCCATGATCGTGCCGAGGGCCCACATGGCCGCCGCGCCGAGGATGATGACCACCCCGACCGGGGAAAACCCGCCTGAACGGCCGAGACCGGACAGCAGGGCGACGCCGGCCAGCCCGAGCGCCAGCCCGGCCAGCGGCGCGAGCCCGAGCCGGGCGTGGTTCAGGCCCGCGTCGATGCCGAGCAGCCACAGCGGCACGGTGGCGACGAGCAGCGCCGCGAGCCCGGACGGCACTGTTTTCTCGCCGATGCCTACCGCGGCGTTGGCCACGAGCAGCAGCACGCCGACGATCGCGCAGCCCCGCCATTCCGCCCGGCTGGGCCAGGACGACCCGGTCCCGCCCGGCGCGCGGGCGGCCGCCCGGTGGCTCCGCAGGGCGAGCGGGAACATGATCAGCCCAGCCACCAGGTTCCGCGCCGCCGCCAGCAGCAGCGGCGGAATCGTCTCGACGCCCACCCTGATGGCCAGGTACGTGCTCCCCCACACCAGCCACACGATGAGCAGCGACACCCACGCCGCCATGCTGGGCCGCCGCACCGGTCCCGGCCGATCAACCTTTTCTGGCTTCCGAACGGTGCCGCCTGCTTGCGGCCTGCCCTCTTCCCGCCCGCCCGGGGCGGGCGCCAGAGGAACGTTCGGCTTGCTCATGATCACTAGCCTGCCAGCCGAAGCCTCACCCGATGAGTGGCAGCATCGCCATAGTTAGGCGAAATCCTGCCAACCGTGGGTTCGGTGGCGGCGGCGGACGGGCGGGGGGCTGGATACGCTAGCGGCGTGCCCGATAGCCGCGTGACCCGCCTGCGGGAAAGCCCGTGGCTGCGGGCTGGGCTGCTCGCGGTCGCGGTCGGACTCGCCGTGTACGGGCTCGCCTCCCAGTGGACGCAGGTGCACGCGGACCTGGCCAAGCTGGCCGGTTACGACGTGGCCGGCGCCGCGCTGTGCGTGATGGCCGGCCTCGGCTGCATGATGCTGGCCTGGCGGGCCCTGCTCGCCGACCTCGGCTCGGCGCTGCCGCTGCCGGCCGCGATCCGGGTGATGTTCATCGGGCAGCTCGGCAAGTACGTGCCGGGGGCGGTCTGGGCCGTGGCCGCGCAGGTCGAACTGGCCCGCGACTACGACGTCCCGCGCCGGCGCAGCGCCACCGCCAGCCTGGTCAGCATGGCGACCACCCTGGTGGTGGGCCTGGTCGTGGCCGGCGTGACGCTCCCGCTCACCTCGGCGAGCGCGGTCCGGCACTACTGGTGGGTGCTGGCCATCACCCCGTTCGCGGTGGCCTGCCTGTATCCCCCGGTCATCAAGTTCGGCCTGGACCTGGTGCTGAAGGCCGTGCACAGGCCGCCGCTGGAGAAGTCGGTCAGCGTCGGCGGCATGGCCCGCGCCCTGGCCTGGACCACGCTCGGCTGGCTGTTCTACGGCGCGCACGCCTGGCTGCTGATCAGCGAATTCGCCGGGCACGGCGCCCATGTGCTGGCGCTGTCCCTGGGCGCCTACGCGCTGGCCTGGTCGGTCGGCTTTCTCATCATCTTCGTCCCCGGCGGCATCGGCGCCAGGGAACTCGCGCTGATCGCCGTGCTCGCCCCGGTCATGTCATCGGCGTCCGCCCTGGTGGTCGCGCTCGCCTCACGGGTCGTGATGACCGTGGGCGACCTGGTGTGGGCGGGCGTCGGACTGGCCATCGGCCGAGCACAGAACCGATCGGGGAAAGCACGGAGCCGCACGGCGAAGTCCAGGCCGGACCCGGAACCGCCGCGGCATCCGGCCAGCCTCAGCGGGCCAGCAAAGCCTGCAGATAGTCCGCCCAGCACGGTTCAGGATCAATAGCGCTCACCCCGGACCGAAGCCGCGCCGCCATCCCCGGCGCGCTGATCTCCCGCAGCACGCGGGCCAGATCCGCCACGTTCCCCGGCGCGCAGGTCAGCCCGTCGACGCCGTCCCGCACCAGGTCGGCGAGGGCCCCGGCGGTGGTGGTGATCACCGGCACGCCGTGCGCGAACGCGAGCAGCGCGTTCTGGGAGGCGGTCGCCTCCCGGTACGGCAGCACCAGCGCGTCCGCCGCCGCGAACAGCGCCGGGATCTCGCTGGCCGGCACGTAACCGGGCCGCAGCCGCACCCGATCCTCGATCCCGAGCTCGGCCACCAGCTTCTCCGTCTCGCCGGTACCGCCCCAGAACTCCCCCGCAACCGTCAGCGTGAGATGAGCCGGCCCGCAGGCCAGCGCCCGCAGCAGCACGTCGAGACCCTTATACGGCCGGACAATCCCAAAGAACAGCAGGCGGATCGGCTGCGGAGCTTGAGGGTTGGCGGGGGCGGGTGGCACGCTTCGTTCCGCGTCATGGTTTTGGTGATGGGCCGGGAGGTGGGGTGGCATCGGGGCGGTCACTATGCAGGCGGCCGGGGCGAGCTCGCGGGCCTGGGCGGCCTGGGCGGGTGAGTGCACGAGGACCGTGTCGACGCGGGAGAGCAGGGCGCGGGTCAGGGCGACGTCGCCGGGGCGGCGCTCGTGCGGGAGCACGTTGTGGCAGATCACCGCGGTGCGGGGGTTGCGGGGTCGGCGCGGGCGGGGGGCGCGGCGCAGGCCGGCCAGGATGGTTAGGTAGGCGGGGACCTGCAGCGGGGTCAGCAGGGCGAAGATCACCAGGTCGGCTCGGGCGAGGCGGCGGCCTTCGGCGAGCCAGCCGTCTGGGCGGTACCAGGCCAGGCGGCGGCGGGTGCGCGGGTACGGCTCGCCCTCGGGGACGTCGAGCGTCTGCTGGCCCGGGTAGAGCCGGGCGGGGTACTGGGCCCGCCAGGACTCGATGATGACGTCGTGACCCGCGGCGGCCAGCCGGTGCGCCAGCTCGGTGGTGTGCCGCGCCCCGCCGCCCTTGTACGGGTGCGCGGGCCCGACCAGGGCGATCCTCACGTGTCGGCGCGGGAGCGCACGATCAGGTCGGCCAGCAGCGCCATCGAAGCCAGGATCATGCCGGTCACGAAGATCAGGATGGTGTCGTTGGCGAAGTGCAGCGGGTGCACCACGAGGTCATAGATGCCCTTGAGAACGCCCAGGACGAGCAGGAACAAGGCCGGCGGCATCAGCACCTTGAGCGGGTTGAAGTACATCACCATCCGCAGCACCTGCAGGACGTACCGGTAGGCGTCGGAGAAGAAGTGGAATTTCGACCGGCCGGCCCGCTTGGCGTACTCGATCGGAACGTACTGGACCTCGTGCCCGTTGGACAAGAACGCCAGCGTGATCGTGGTGACGCAGGAGAACCCGGGTGGCAGCAGCCGCAGGTAGGGCAGCGCAACCGAGCGGCGGAAGGCCCGCAGGCCCGAGTTCAGGTCGGGGATGTGAGCGTTGGTCAGCCGTTCGGCGAGCTTGCGGACGAACCATTTGGCCGGGACCCTGAACACCTTCAGGGTGCCTTCCTCGCTGGTCCGCGCCCCCACCACCTGGTCGATGGCCGGGTCGGCGGCGAGCATGGCGATGAACTCGGGGATACGGTCGTTCGGGTAGGTGAGATCGGCGTCGGTCCAGACCACGATTTCGCCGCGGGCCTGCTGGGTACCGATCCGGCGCACCGTGCCCGCGCCGCTGTTGCGCGGGAAGTGGATCACCTTGAGGTTCGGGAAGTCGGGCTCGGCGCGGCGCAGCCGGGTCAGCGTCTGGTCGGTCGAGCCGTCGTCGATGGCGAGCAGCTCGTAGCTGATCCCGCTCTTGTCCATGGCGACGCAGATCCGCTCGACCTCGAGCAGCACGTGATCTTCCTCGTTGAAGCACGGCAGCACGATCGACGCGTGCGGGATCGCGTGATCGCCAGGCTCCGGGGCCACGCCGGATGCGAATGTGCTCACCACCGGGGAGGATACCCGGCGCGGCTAGGCGGCCGAGCCGCCGGGCGGGGGGAGGGCGGGGATGGTCAGCCAGACCGTGTAGTGGATGAACCAGGTACGAGTCGGTGGCGTGGTCAGGTTGTGCGCCTCCTGGGTGGTCAGCAGGTTCACGACCGCACGGGGGGAGCCGCCGTAAGACGCGAGTTCGTCCTCGTTCTCGGCCAGCAGGATCGGGCGCCGGCCCGCCCCGTCGATGCCGGTGACCACCGCGCCGACCGTAGCCGGGGTGACCTTCGTCAGCACCGCCGCCGGCGTGTCGCACATGCCCCGGACCAGCTGAGCGAAGCGGTCGGCGGTCAGCGAGTCTAGGATGACCACCGAGGCGTGCGGGCCGATGGCCGCGCAGAGCTTGGTGACGGCGGCGAGTTCGCCGGTTCCGATCCGGCGGAAGGCCATGCCGTGGGCGGAGAGGTGACGGCCGGTGGCGGTCTTGGTGAAACCGAGGTCGAAGTTGGTCAGCGCGGCCGGGATGAGCAGCGACGCCACGCAGCACGACGCCACCACGGCGGAGGTGACCCGGGTCCGGCCCAGCTGGCCGGCCCGTTCCTTCAGCCAGACCGACGCCCAGATGGCGCCGAGGATCAGCCCGGGCAGCACGAACGGCACCAGCCGCCTGCTCGCCCACGGCTGATCGGGGGAGACCGCGGGGCGATAGAGCACGGTCACGATCACCCAGAGGGCGATCATCCCAGGCAGCGCCCAGATCCGGAGCGCTTGGCTTGCGTCCTGCCAGGTCAGCAGGGCTCGCAGGCCCCGGCGGGCCAGGACGGCCAGGCCGAAGGCGCCGAGCAGCACGGCGGGTATGCCGAGATACCAGATCACCCAGTACAGGCTGTTCTGGTAGTACTGCTGGCGACCGTCGATGGGCAGGCCCGCGAGCTTCTGGAGTTCCGCCACGTAGGCGATCGAGGTCGGGTCGGTTTCCCCGGCCACCGTCTGCACCAGCGGCCTTATCGCGAAGCCCACGAAGATGAGCACGGTCAGGGCGGCGGCCGCTCCGGGGAGCCAGCGGGCTAGTTTTGCGGTGCGCAAGCTGGCTAGTTTCGCTTTCGCTTTCGCCGCCGGTCGGGCGGTCAGGGCCACCGCGGCCACGGTGAGCACGATCACGACCGCGGTGATCAGGGCCAGCGGGCGCAGCGAGGGCGCCTCCAGGTCCAGGTAAGGACGGGACAGAAAATAGCCGTCGGCCAGCCCGTACCCCACCCCGATGACCAGGCCGACGCCGAACGGCACGGCCTGGCGCCGCCGCGCCGCCAGCAGCACCCCCAGGAACGGAACGGCGGGCAAGATGTCGCTCAGGCCGTCGATGCGCACCAAGATGGTCAGCCCGAGGGCTAGCCCGGCCAGGGCCGCCAGCACCATATCCTGCCCCGGCACGCGGGGTTTGCCTGATGCGCTCACGGTGGGCTTGACCACCAGGGAGTCGGCCAGCAGGCACAGCCCGCCGAAGAGGAGCACTTGCGCCAGGGGCTCGCTGAACGTGCTTCGGCTGGTGTACTGCTCGGGCAGGCTGATCGCCAGCACCGCCGCCGCCGCGGGCGCCCAGCGCGGCCCGGCCAGCCGGCCCGCCAGGCCGCCGAACGACAGCACGGCGCACGCCCCGATCAGTGGCGTGGTCACCAGCGCGGCCGGCACCCCGCCCAGCCAGATCGACGCCGCCAGCACGATCGGCATCCCGGTCATGAACTGCGGCACGATCCCGGAGGCGCGCGGGTAGTAGTTGACGCTGGCGAAAGACAGGCCGGTGTGCTGGCCGCCGAACGCGGCCAGTGAGTTGGGGATGGGCAGCGTGCCGTGGTGCGCCAGCCAGTACCCGACCTGAAGGTAAGTAGAAGGATCACGCAGGAAGATAATCTGCTCGGTCCGCTCCGCGATCTGCCAGACCGCGAACACCACCGCCACCGCCACCGTGCCCGCCAGCGCCCACCACGGGACCGGGCGCTCCGGGACCGGTTGCTCCGGGGCCGGTTGCTCCGGGGCCGGCTGCTCCGGGGCCGGCTGCTCCGGGGCCGGCTGCTCCGGGGCCGGCTGCTGCGTTCCCTTACGGTGCGTCGCCTGGTACTGCGGCGCGTGGAGCGGCGTCGCCTCCGGGGGCGAGCGGAAGGCGGGCCAGTTCCCGGGAAGCTGTCGAACCGCCAGGTAGCAGAGCGCAGCGGCCAGCGGGACGAACATGAAGACCAGCGGCAGGCCCGTGAACCGGCCCGCGAGCACCAGCGGGAACCCCGGCAGCAGCCACGCGGCGGCCAGCATGGCGGGCACGACCGTGATAGCACCGAAAAGCCACCCGGCCTGCCGCCTGGACGACCGTCCGGCACCCAACCCGGCCGCGGGAACCGGCTCCGGAGAATCGTCTGCCTCGCTGACCCCGCTGTCCTCGGAGGCACGCGGTCCAAGACGCACGGACCTACTCTAGGCCCTGCTCCTGTGCCCCGCGGTCACAGTCGACACGCGCCACCGGACCCTTTAACCGTTCTATTCCATTCGCGCCCCAGATGTGCACGACCTCGATTGTGGTGGTTGCCACACCGTGCACAGAAGACTGTGTGGTTGTGGCAGCCTGCACACAGAAAGTATGCAAGCTGGCCGAGGGGGGCGGGGCGGGGCTCGGGCAGAATGGGTGGGTGGAGCTTTTCGTTGGCTGGCATGACTGGTCGCGGGCCGAGCCGGAACTGCGCCAGGTGCTGCCCGCCGAGACGGCCGCGGCGGTCGCGGCGGCGGTGCGGTTCGCGACCGGTTGGCACGGCGATCAGCGGCGCCCGACCGGAGCGCCCTACCTGGATCACCTGCTCGAGGCGCTCGAGGTGCTGGTGCGCGGCGCGGGCGTCACGGATCAGGACGTGCTGTGCGCGGCGGTCCTGCACGACGTGGTCGAGGACACGCCGTGCTCCTTGGAGGAGATCGAGGCCGTGTTCGGGCCGAAGGTAGCCGAGCTTGTCGGCTGGGTGACGATCCCCGAGCCAGGGCCGGGCGCAGCGAAAAGCGACGTCAAGCTGGCCTACCTGGGACGGCTGCGACATGCTCCAGCGCAAGCACGGCTGGTCAAGCTGGCCGACCGGGCTAGCAACGTACAGACGCTGCGCAACCTCGCCCCGGAACGGCAGCGGTATTACTTCGCCCAGACCGTCACGTACATCGTCCCGCTGGCCGCGATGGATCCGTGGTTCGCGCGGTGGTACGCCGCGTGGCAGCAGGACTTCGCCGACCTGGGCTGAGGCGCCGGGCCGCCGAGAGGCTAGCCGGCGACGGCGATACCGGGCGGGCCCGGGGACGGCCCTTCGTCCGGATCCGGAGCGACGGGGGTACCCGGGGTATTCGGGGTACGGCCGGCCTTGGCGACGTACAGCCACAGCATCAGCGCGGCGGGGTAGATGAAATAACCGAACCTGGTCGAGGGCGCGAGCACGAACATGGCTGTGAGCCCGATCACCAGCCGCACGGTGGCGGCGGGCACGTCCCGGGGCGGGCGGATCACCAGCGACACCGCGATGGCGAGACCGGAACCGATCAGCAGGATGACCACGATCGTGTGGCCGACCACCCCGGTTGCCGCCAGCGCGTGACCGAGCAGCGGGCTGGCCGCCTGCGACTTGACGCTGGCCAGGCCGAGCGGAAACAAGATGGTGTTCTTCACCAGCGAGCCCGGCTTGAGGATGGCGAACGGGCCCACGATGACGGCGACCACCGCCAGCGCCACCGCCGTAAACCGCCAGGCGGCGCGCGATCCGTCCCGCACATAAAGCAGCGCGAACGCCACCACGAGCGCGGGCCAGGCGGTCGCCTTCATCGACGACGCGATGCCGAGCGCCAACCCGGCGGTGACCGGGTTGGCGCCCCGGACCCGCCAGAGCAGGGCGAAGCCCAGGCACATGAACGCGACCATGGGTACGTCGGTGCCGCCGACACACAGCTCGAACGCGATGACAGGCGACGCCGTCATCAGCAGGGCCCAGCGAACGCTGTCCCTAGCCCCGGCGATCCGCAACGCGAAGGCGAACACGATGAGGAACACAACGCCGAACCACACCCGGGGATCGGTCAGCAGCCCGTGGCCGAACAACGCCTGCGGCACCCCGAACGCGGCCATCAGCGGCAGGTACGGGTTGTACATGTTGGGATCGGTGGTAGCGGCCAGCGCCTGTGAGCTCTTGTACGGGGTGCCCTGCTTGATCAGCGTCTGGGCCGAGTTCGCGACCACGCCGACCTCAGGCTCCCCGTGGCCGGTGACGACCATCCACAGCAGCGGGATCAAGATGGCCCCGCAGATGATGATGGTCAGCGCGACGTCGACCCCGAACGTCGCCCGTGACCTCCAGGCCAGCACGGCCAGGGCGGCCAGCGCGTAGGCGCAGGCGCCGGAAAGACCCCACAGCCGGTGCAGCGGGTCCGAGCTGAACAGCGACACCCCGCCCGCGAACAAGGCGCAGGCGATAAGCCCGCCGACCAGCCAGGTCCGGGGCATCGTGACGACGGACTGCCATCCGGTGGGGTCGTTGCTCTGCCCGCCACCCCCGCCCCCCGTGGCAGGCGCGAGTACGCGAGTACCGCGACTCTCCACTCTCGAGATCTTACGCCCTGCATGGCCGGCCGCCGATCACCGGCGCGAGGCGCCGACCCGCTCGCTCGCCGGCTCCCGACAGCCCCGGGCCCGCCAAGGGCAATAATTTCCCGAACGAGGCGTGGTGTCAGCGGTCGATGCAGGTGCGGCGAGCTGGTCAGATGATGGGCGGGCGGCCGGCCTGAGTCATCCGCCAGGCAGTACCTAGCGAGATCGGGCGGCGTCGGCCCGGGTCGGTGCGCCAGCCCTCGGCGAAGCCAGTGAACCAGGGGCGCAGGCTCCGGGGCCGGGCGTGCTCCCGGGCGATGGTGAGCGCCATCCAGTCGGCCAGGTAGATCGCGGCCAGCGGCCAGGGCAGGTTCCGCCGGGCCAGCAGCACCCGGTTGCGGCCGTCACGGTGCCGGAAGGTGTCATACCTGGCGTTGGGCAGGGTGTGGTGGTACATCCGGGCGGTGGCGTCGTATTCCAGCCGGTAACCGCGGTCCAGCAGTCGCCAGGCCAGATCGGTCTCCTCGTGCCCGTAGAAGAACTCGTCCGGGTACCCGCCCGCCTCGGTGAAGGCCGAACGCCTGATCGCCGACGCGCCGCCGAGGAACGTGGTCACCACCGAGGAGCGGTCCGGATCCCCGGCCCGCAGCCGGGGCACGTGCCACCGCGCCCCCGGGCCGCCGTCCGGGTCGACCACCTGCATGGACAGCACCGCCAGCGCCGGGTCCGCGGCGAAGGCCGCCGCGATGTGAGCCGCCAGCCCGGTGTCGGGATACCAGCCGTCGTCGTCCAGGAACAGCACCACGTCGCCGCGGCAGGCCTCGACGCCCGCGTTGCGGCCGGCCGCAACCCCGACGTTCTCCGGCAGCGACACGGTTTTCACGCCCGCCGGGAGCCCGGTGACTTCGGTGCCGTTGCCGACCACGACCAGCTCCACCTGAGGGCCGCGCTGGGCCAGCACGCTGTCGATGGCCCGGTTGACCTCAGCCGGCCGGTCGCCCATGGTGAGGATGACGCAGGACAGGCTCAGGGACTTGGGGTGGGCTTGCTCGTCGGAACGGGCGAACTCGTCCCGGGCGGGCCGCTCGCCTGAGCCATCGATGAACGTCCGCTGGCCGAGGTGGTCGGGCCGGCCTGAGGTCTCGGAGCCTTCTTCATGATCGTGGCCAGATTTGGGCAAATAGCGCCCGGAACTGGCCACGATCATGGTGTCGCTCCTTAGGGGCGCGCCCGTGGCTGAAGGGTCGGGGATGGCTGGGGCTGCGGAGTCGTCGGTCATCTCTGTCTCGCTCATAACGCCTGTCTCGCTTGCCTCTTTCATCCCTCGCAGCTCGCTTTCACCGGAGCCCGCGGTCACCGGAGCTCGCTTTCATCGGAGCCCGCGCTCACCGGAGCCTGCGTGACGCCACGATGGCCGCTAGGTGGGCGACCGCCATCAGGGCGCCCACGGCCAGGGCCGC
>Ga0302325_10012047_pt1 | contig 18589 bp, 17 predicted proteins | sample Palsa_T0_2_FD_201948 | JGI IMG/M metagenome (GOLD analysis project Ga0302325, IMG submission 201948) | Peat permafrost microbial communities from Stordalen Mire near Abisko, Sweden - Palsa_T0_2 | ecosystem: Environmental > Terrestrial > Soil > Palsa > Peat permafrost | place: Sweden: Abisko...
GGCAAGACACCCGCTCCCGCCAGCCGTGGGGCAAGGCCGCCCGTCACGTAGTTCGCAGCTGCCGGCGCACTTCGCGAGCGGGCCACTGGCTCCGTCTAACAGTGAGGGCGCGATCTGGCGTCCTGGCCGGCAGTCGCAGACTTGATCCGCGACACGGACGCGGCTGGACCGGCCGTAAGCGTGCGCCGGTGCTACGTCATCTGGCTGCGCCGGATGGCGGGCCGATTCAGGCGGGGGCCTCGATGGTCTCAAATCCCCCGGAAATGGCCGTCGCGCACCAGCCCGGCCTTGGTCATCAGGTCAGCCTCGAAGCCCCGGCTCCTCCACCAGGCCACGCCGGGTCCGCGCCCTGGCGGCGGTCTTGGATGCCAGAGCGTATGCTCAGGCTAGTATTTGCTCCGGCAGCCTGAACGAGTTCCCGATCCGGTCTAGACCATACGCCAGTCCCGGCATCGCCTCGCTGCAATTCCCAGCTTCGCGAGGCGGGACTGATGACCGCAGCCATGGTGACAGCACGACCTGACGGCGCTGGGTCTTCCCCGGCGGCCAGCACCCGGATGGCCGGGGACCTTGAACTCCCCAGCCGCTGCGGCTGCTGCTCACAGCGGGCTGGAACCTGACCGAGTCCGTTGGGCTGCCCGTGGCCGCGTACGTGACTGCCGCCTGGCTCGGCGGTCGCGACGCGGGCCTGATCTCGGGGCTTGCGGTCATCTGGCTCACGGCGGTCATCCGCAAGGTCTCAACTGGATCTGTGCCCAGCCTGCTGACGATCTCGGCGGTGGTGCTGACGCTGCAGACCGCAGTGGTGCTCGCTACCGGCGAGCTCTGGCTCTTCTTGCTGCAGTTCCCGCTCGCGAACCTGTGCATGTGCGTCATGTTCGCCCGGACGGCGAGCGGCCCGAACCCGCTCGTGGCCCGGCTGGCCGCTGAGGTGGACGCGCTGCGGCAGCCGGCCACCCATCACCCGGACCTGCACCGCTTCTTCCAGGGCGCGACCTGGCTGTGGGCGGAGATCTTCCTGCTGCTCACGGCCGGCCTGGCCGTGATGATGGTCACCGAGCCGGCCAAGATGTTCCTGCTGCTCTCGACCGCCGTGACCGCCGCGCTCGTCGTCGCCGGGACCTGCGTGTCCACACTGTGGTTCCTCTCGGTGCTGCGCAGGCTCGGCCTGCGGCTCCGTTTTTCCCAGCCTGAACCCGGCCGCCAGGACCGGTAGCCCCTGAATACGAGCGTCGCCGCCACCGTGCAGCAGCGCGCCTGAGCCGCCGGCGTCGCATCCTGCAGGCCGACGTCGACCAACCGCCTGCCCCGGTTTCGCTAGTCATCCGGGGAACCGCCGACGGGTTTGCAGGCGTCGGCCCGCAATGGCTGACGAAGAGCGCGGGCACGGCCCGCAGGGGTCGCGGTAACCGGGTTGCCCGGCCCGCTTCGTGCTCTTGCGCCCACGAAACCCGCCGGCTTCATGGCAACCGCATAGGCCAAGCCCACGGCTCCCCTATGACCTTCAGCCGGCTGCATCACGCCGGGGTCGTCGCTGACCTTGAGGCCGTCGCCGCGGAGTTCGAGGAGCTGCCCGGAGTCCGGTGGGCGGAGTCACCACAGCACCACTACCGGCAACCAGCAAGTCCTCGTCACGCCACTCGACCTCACCGGCCAAGCGTCAGCTGACTGACACCATGGTCGCCGACTTCGACGTGATCGACTTCCTGCACGTGCTCACCGACCGCAGCGTGCAGCTGCTTGATGTCTCCGCCGCCGGGCTGCTGCTGGCCGACCCGCGCGGTGAGCTGCGCGTGGTGGCGGCCTCCGTCGAAGCCGCCCGGCTGCTGGAGCTATTCCAGCTGCAGAACGACCAGGGTCCCTGCCTGGACTGCTTCCGGGGTGGCCAGCCCGTCATCGTCGCCGACCTGAACGCGGAAACGCGGCGCTGGCCCCGGTTTACCGATGGCGCCCAGCAAGCCGGGTTCGCGGCCGTGCAGGCATTGTCGATGCGGCTGCGCGAGCAGGTCATCGGCGCGCTGAACCTCTTCCGCGCCACCCCTGGTGCCTTCGATCCCGCGAACGTACGCGTCGGGCAGGCCCTGGCCGACGTAGCTACCATCAGCCTGCTGCACGAGCGCAGCAGGCGCCACAGCGACACCCTGAACGAGCAGCTGCAGGCCGCGCTGAACAGCCGGATCATCATCGAGCAGGCCAAGGGGAAGCTCGCGGAGCGGCTCGGCATCGACGCGACCGAGGCATTCAGCATCCTGCGCAGCTGCGCCCGTAACCGCAACCGCCGCCTGGCCGACCTGGCCCAGGCTTTCATCGACGGGACCGAACCCCTCAGCGGCCAGACCCCGACCGGGTCACGGCAGCCAGCCGCCGCGCAGGCACAAGCCCCGGCCCGAACCCAGCCCGGGGCGTAGGCCGTGACTGGGCAGAGCCGAGGCAAGGATGGCCAGGAGCGGACGCTACCCGAGCGCAGACGGTCAGGCACCATACCAGACACCAACCTGTCAGGAACCGCCTCACAAGTCGGATCCAGCACGCCACGCAGCCACTCTGGGCGATCGCTGAGCTTCCACTGTCCGGGTGAGCTGCTGGCCGCCTCCCAGGCTGCCGGGCTCCGCGGCCCCGGCGGCGACGTCCTGGTCATCACCTGCCACCAGCTCAGGCACACCTGGGCCACCGGCCAGTTAAGTGAGCGGAGTTGTACCAGCTGCATCATTCAGCAGATCCTGTGAACGCAGGCTACCTGCTGTGCAGCGTGCAGCCCTCGGGCAAGCTTGGAGCCACAACGGTCCGGGCACCATGCGTGACCTGGGATGTCATCATCCTGCTGCATCAGGCCGGACGATGATGCAGCCAGTTCGGTTGCAACGGATGCCCGCATGATGCAGCAGGTACAACCGAAAAGCGCAGCGACGAGGGCAGATGCCACAACTGTCCGTCCGCCGAGCTGAGCTATTCGCAGCGTTGGAACACTGCTCTCTACCAGTTTCAACGTCGGGATGAGCCTGCAAGCCCTGATGGCCCTGCTCGGGCACGTCACCCCCCAGATGACGATCCGCTACGCCACCCTCGCGTCCCCGGCCCTGCGCACCGCTTATGACGAGGCCATGGGCAAGATGCGCCGCCAGTTCACCCTCACCCCGGCCGGCCAGCCGATCATCCCCGACAAGGTGACCTGGCTGAACAGCGAAATGCTCAAAACCCGCGTCGCGCACGGCTACTGCTCACGCCACCAAGCCGCCGGCGCCTGCCCTTACGCCAACATCTGCGAAACCTGCGACAACTTCACCCCAGGCCCCGAATTCAGCGACGCGACCCAGAACCAGCTCACCGACATCCAGAACCTGCAAGCCGACGCCGAAACCCGCGGCTGGGACGGTGAAGCCGCCCGCCACGCCCGCGTCGCCGAAGCCCTCACCCGCCACCTCGGCCGGCTCACCCGCTGACCAGCCAGGATCCCAGCAGCTTGCCCTGACCGCCAGGGCCGGATAAAGGAGCGGCCGAACAAAGAGGTCAGGAGACGGACCGACGTGGTGGGCATCTTCCCCGGCGGCGACGCCATCATCCGCCTGGTCGGCGCGGTGCTGGTCGAGCAGAACGACGAATTGACCGAGTCCCGCCGCTACATGGGACTGGAAATTCTCGCCGCATGCCGCAAAGCGGTCCAGCCAAACATGGGAAATAATGGCATTAGTGAGACTGGATTGACAATAGGCACCGCGAAAAGCCACATCGCCCACGGACGGCCTGCTCTTGCGTTTTGGCGAAGAGCATCTCCGCATGCATATCGTCCAGCCCCGCCCGCACGGCCCCTGCTGCCAACGCAACGTGCATAACGCGACTCAGGAGAACTCGCCTTGCGTGGCCTTGCGGGGCCGTCTGGCAGAGGTACCTTAGAGCTGGTAGTGTCGTGCCGGGTAGGCCCTGGCGGCAGCCTCGTTGCTCCAGACCCTGGCGACGTGAGCCCGAGCGGTGTGCTCGGGAGACGCCCAGGAGGGACAGACCAATGAAGACAACAGCACCCGGCTTTCTTGCCCTGCCGTCCGGCCGCGCCTCAGCTGCAGACGGGCTGCCTGCTCCCGTCGATCCTGCGACGGCTAGCTTTCGCGCGCTGGCGCTGCAGGTACGGGCGATGGGTCTGCTCGACCGAAGGCCCGGCTACTATCGGGTGAAGATCACCCTGACGCTCTTCGCTTTCTTCGCTGGATGGGTCCTGTTCGTCGTTGTCGGCAACTCGTGGGCGACCCTCGCTGTCGCCCCATTGGTGGGGATGATGTTCACCCAGCTGGGGTTCATCGGCCATGATGCGGGGCATAACCAGGTTTTCGGCTCGCGCCGGCGCAATCGCCTGCTCGGGCTCACTGTGGGGAACGCGCTCATCGGGCTGAGCTTTGGCTGGTGGGTTCCCAAGCACAACGCTCACCATGCGCATCCCAACGAGATGGGCCGCGACCCCGATATCGGCGAAGGGTTCGCCTTGGCCTCGTCTGACGCGCCGGGAAACGGGCGCGGCTCTCTCGGATCGTGGCTGGCGCGATGGCAGGGGCCGCTCTTCTTCCCCCTCATGCTGCTGCGAAGCGGTGGCATGCACGTCCTGGGGATCAAGCGGCTTCTGCGGCGGCGAGACCATGCCTCGGCGGTAGAAGCCTCTCTCATCATGCTGCATGCCGCGCTGTACCTGACGGTGGTGCTGTTGGTGCTGTCCCCGCTTAAGGCATTCGCTTTCGTCGTCGTGCAGCAGGCGGTCTTCTCGCTGTACCTGGGTATCAGTTTCGCGCCCAACCACAAGGGGATGCCGATCATCGAATCCGCGACGGCGGCCGGCTTCGCCCGCCGTCAGGTGGTAACTGCCCGGAATATCAGCGGCGGCCCGTTTATCACCTTCATGCTCGGCGGCCTTAACCGCCAGATCGAGCACCACCTATTCCCGTCGATGCCCCGGCCCAATCTGCGGCGGGTCCAGGGCCTTGTCAGGGACTTCTGCGTAGCGACCGATCTCGGCTACCGTGAAGAAAGCTTCATCGAGTCATTCCGCCAGATCATCCATTGCCTTAGCGACGCTGGAGCAGCCGCCAGGGTTAGTCGCCCGGGTGGACAGGATGGACTGTCCCCATCACCACCAGGAGCGCGGGCATCAGGATGAGAGCCCGTCCGGCATTGCTCTGCGTGACGGCCTTGATCTGGATAACGGTAGCGGTGAAGCTCGACGCAACAGCCGCTTGTAGAAGTCTGGACCCTGAGCCTTTTACACTTATCGGCTTAAGGGACGCCGCCAGTTTCTGAGGCCAGCGGGCGGCGTTCCTCTTTTTGGTGACCTCTACAGCATCTGCGAACCAGCACTTCGGCGACTAGTTCTTCTTATGGCGTGTCCGCCGGAAACCATCTGCACAGCTCAAACAGCCCACGAGGAACGTTTTGTGTCTATTCACGGGTCCGGTGCCAGTGTGCGGGCAGAGTCGTTCGGAATGACTTCTTCTGGGGAAGCGGCTCGCGGCTGAGCGGTTAGGAGGCTCTGTCAGGCGGTGAAGCGGTACCGGCTCTGACTGCAGGGGCTCTTGCCGAAGACGAGGACCTTCGCCGGTGTGACGCCGAAGACAAGCCCGTTCCGGCCAGCGGGATCACGGAATCCCCCGTCAGCGACCTGGAAGTCCCAGTCGAGCTTGGACTTCCACAGCGCCGCCAGCCGGTGCAGCCGGGCCGCGTCGTTCATGCGGGCGGCGGTTCCTTCGACTATGACGTCGAGCCCTGATCGGAGCTGGTTGGTGCCAGTGGTGAGGATGCAGTGGGAGTTGGACTGCAGGTTCCTTGCTTTCTGTTCATGGGAGCCGGCGCAGAAGTAGAGCATCCCGTCGAGCCAGACCGCGGGAAGCGGCGTGACGTGCGGCCGCCCGTCGCGGCGCACGGTCGACAGCCAGAACATCTCGGACTTCGACAGCACCCTGGCTACCTCAGCCCACGGCGGGGCCACTGCATCCGGCTCGCTGAAGCTTTCGTTCAGCTCTGCGGTTGGTTCGGTCTGGGGCATCAGCGTTCTCCTGCACGGGTTCGCGCGATTCGCTTCACGGGGTTCGCGCGATTCGCTTCACAAGGTAGACGCCGTGCCGGGGAGAAATTCATCGCCCGCGGCAGGCTGGCGTGGCGCAGGCCACCCGGTCACAGTCGGAGACGGCTTTGCCGGCTTCCCAGTGCCGGGGCTGACCCCGGGTATATTTCCTTACTGTCCGTTCGGTTAATGATTGCTTCGCTTGTTTGTCATAGGGTTTCCTCATCTGCCGGACGCCAGGGGTATGGCCGACGGCGAGGTACCCGGCGGTGAAGGCGAGTTGGCGCACCTGCAGGTCTGGGACGTGCGTGGCCAGCAGGCGCCAGGGCCGGTCGAAGCTGGTGAAGTCGGTGATGAACGGCCGGTGCAGGCGGGTGATCCAGGGCCGCAGCGGCCACATCGACGGCTCCTCGGCCAGCCGCCGGTAGATCGTTACGGCCTCCTGACTGTGCGTGCCGAGAATCTCGTCCGTAGCTGTGACCAGCGGAGTTGCTCTCATTGCCGTCCGGCCATGATGATCACCGGTCATGTGCCTGCGGTTCGTCTTCCTCCTGATCACGCGGCTGACCTCGTGGCTGCGGCTGTCTCAGCGTGAGGAGACATGGAAGACCGCCGAGATCTTGATCCTGCGCCACCAGCTCACCGTCCTGCAGCGGCGGCAGCCGCGCCGCCCGTAACTGGACTGGGCGGACCGGGCACTGCTCGCGACCCTGCTCGCCGTGATACCGAAAGCCCGCCGGCCCGGGCTGCGGCTGCTGGTCACCCTGGACACGATCGTGCGCTGGCACCGCGACATCGTCCGCCGCCGCTGGGCCGCCAGGTCCATCCGCGGCAAGACCGGCAGACCGGCCACCCGCCGGAACATCAGAGCCCTGGTCCTCCGGCTGGCCCGGGAGAACCCCGGCTGGGGATACCGCAGGATCCACGGTGAGCTGGCCGGCCTGGGAGCGAAGATAGCGGCGTTGACCGTGTGGGAAATCCTGAAGAAAGCAGGGATCGACCCCACGCCGCGACGAGCAGACCCTACCTGGCCGCAGTTCCTGCGCTCCCAGGCCGAGGCGATCCTAGCGTGCGACTTCTTCACCGCCGACCTGCTCGACGGCACCCAGGCTTATGTCCTGGCCGTGATCGAGCACGCCACCAGGCGCATCCGCATCCTCGGGGTCACCCTGCACCCGACCGGGGCGTGGACCGCCCAGCAAGCCCGAAACTTGCTGATGGACCTCGGCGAGCAGGCGCACCGGGTCAAGTTCATGATTCGCGATCGCGGCTCGAACTACACCGCCGCTTTCGACGCGGTCCTCGCTGATACCGGGATCCGGACTGTGCTCTGCAACGTCCGGACGCCGCGCATGAACACCGGCCTCACCGGTCGCTCGACTCCGCTGCGCCGCTGAAACCGCTCCCCGAACCGGTCGATCTTGAGCAGCACCGTGTCCGAAGACACCCTCGCGTCGGCGGCATGATCAACGAATACCGCCTGGTCGCCTGACGTGGACGAGGTTCTCGGCACCCACAGGCGCAGGCGCGGCGAAGACGGCATCTCCTTCGAACACCGCGGCCCCTGCCGCGACCCGCAACGCCACCGGCACTGCCCGGGCCTGTGGCGCGGCGAGATCACCCTCGGCTACACCGGCGACGGGAAACGCGCCCGCCGCAAGGTCAGCGGCACGACCAAGGCCGCCGTGGTGGACAAGCTCCGCGACCTGCACCTCCAGCTCGACAAGGGAATCACCCCCAAGCCCGGCTACGCCCACTACACCGTCCGGCAGGCAGCCGAGGACTGGCTCGCCCACGGCCTCGACGGCCGCTCCCCCAAGACCGTCAAGAAGAACCAGAACGTCCTCGAGCCCATCCTGACCATCATCGGCGCCCGCAAGCTCCGCGACCTACCCGCCGCCGACGTGCGGCAGGCACTCGCCGCGATGGCTGCCGGGTACTCCACCGCCGCGGTCTCGATGGGGCATCTGGCGCTCAAGCGCGCCATCCGGCATGCCGAAGCCAACGACCTGGTGGCCCGCAACGTCGCCGCCCTGGCCGACACCCCCAAATGCCATGAAGGCCGCCCGTCCAAATCCCTCACCCTGGACCAGGCCGTCGCGGTCATCGCCGCCGCGGCGACCCTGCCGGTCATGGAACTGCGGCCCGGCCTCAAAGACGTCCGCCGGCCCGCCGCGCTGATGCACGCCTACATCGTGCTCAGCCTGCTCGCCGGGCTCCGCACCGAAGAGGCCCGGGCCCTGCGCTGGGCGCACGTAGACCTGGACGCCGACCCGGAAGCCCGCCCGTCCGTGCCGCCGCACGTGGCCGTATGGCGATCGGTCCGCGCGCACGGCGACACCAAGACCGAACGGTCCCGCCGCACCCTCGCCCTCCCCGTGGCGGCGGTCCAGGCACTGCGCGCCTGGCTGGACTGCCAGGCCGGTGAGCGGCTCGCAGCCGAGGACGACTGGCAGGACACCGGGCTGGTGTTCACCACCCACCACGGCGCCGCCCTCGACGCCGGGAACGTCCGGAAAATGTTCAAACGGGTCTGCGACGAGGCCGGGATCGGAGACAGCTGGACCCCGCGCGAGCTGCGGACCTCCTTCGTCAGCCTGATGAGCCACCGAGGCGTCAGCATCGAGGAGATCGCCCGCCTCGTCGGGCACACCTCCACCCGCACCACCGAGATCGTCTACCGCCGCGAACTGCGACCCGTCATCACCACAGGCGCCGAGATCATGGACCAGCTCTTCACAGGAACCTAGTCCCTCGCGGTCCCCCAAGCCGCCGAGGACCCAGGCCGTCAGGGATAGACATCTTCGTCGCCCGCAACGACCGCGACCGGTGACTGCCTGTCGCAGCCAGATGTTCTTCGTGCCCAGCGGAGCGCTGTGTCATGCGTTGGTTCATGATCCCGGCCGGGGCGGCCGGTGGCTGGTCCGGTCAGGGCTGTGATCCGGCGGAGATCCAGCGGCTGAACAGGGCTACCTGGTCCCGCGGCCTGGTCCCGCGGCCGGGTCCCGTCGCAGGGCATGCTGCCCTGACGAAGCTGATGGAGGATCGCGTCCTGGTGAGCGAGCACATCGTCATGCGATCAGAGGCCGGACACCTTCAGCATCGAGGGTCCTGTCCGTGTCACGAAGAGCGGGCAGATGTCACGCTCGAACCCAGACACGACCCACCCGCCCGCGACCGGCGCGCAAGCCGCAGCCCGATGCTGGCCGGGTCGTTTTCACTGCGGGCCGGGGAACTACGATGTCATTCCGGTCCCGGGCAGCCCCCCTGCAGGGCCCTGGCATCATGAGGGGAGGTGACCTGTGCGGTTGCAGCCGGCGCACCATCTTCTGCGCCGTGCTTTGAACTGGGATCTGCGGCCGCTCGACGTGCTCCGACTGGTGCGAGACGACCCGCATCCGGTCGCGTTGCTTGGCGCCTGGGCCGGAGGCGGCGCAGTGATCGGATCCGAGCCGGTGCTGGTCCGCAGCCCGCCGCAGGATCTGGGTGATGTGCTGGACGCGCCTTATCCCGGAACGGGCGGCCCTGCTTTTGGCGGCGGCTGGATCGGCTGCCTCGGCTACGGGCTCGCCCGCGACCTGCTCCCCCAGCCGCCGGCGCCGGGCGGACCGCGGCGGCTGCCGATCTGGTGGTTCGGCTACTACGATCACGTGCTGCGGCGGGACGAGACATCCGCCCGGTGGTATTTCGAGGCGCTGTGGACGCCAGGCCGTGCAGCCGAGCTGGAACGCCGCTTTGACGAGCTGTCAGGCCGGGCGCGCGCACCGGTACCGCCACCCCGCGACTACGCTTGCGGCGACTTCGAGCTGGTGCCGTCGGCGAGCGAGCACAGGGCAGCCGTCGGCCGCACGGTGGAGTACATCCGGCAGGGAGACATATTCCAGGCAAATATCTGCCTGCGGCTGGAAGCTGTATTCCGCGGCGACCCGCTCGACTTGTTCTGCCGGGCCGCATCTGAGCTGCAGCCGCCCTACGCAGCGTTCCTGCGCCTGCCAGGTGGTGATCTGGCCAGCCTGTCGCCCGAGCTCTTCCTGCGCCGGACCGGGCGGACGGTACTGTCCAGTCCCATCAAGGGAACGAGCCGCCGGTCGGCCTGCGGGCGCCGGGCCGCGGCTCAGCGCAGCGAGCTTGAGAAGTCGGCCAAGAACAGGGCCGAGAACGTGATGATCGTCGATCTGATGCGGAACGATCTCAGCCGGGTTTGCGTGGCCGGCAGCGTCGAGGTACCTCGCCTGCTGCACGCCGAAGCCCACCCGGGGGTATGGCATCTGGTGTCGGACGTGTGCGGGAGTCTCGACCCGCAATCCGGCGACGGTGACCTCATCCGGGCCGCCTTTCCGCCCGGGTCGGTGACCGGCGCGCCCAAGATCCGGGCTCTTGAGATCATTCATGAGCTGGAGGCGGTGCCGCGCGAGATCTATACCGGCGCTGTCGGGTACCGCAGCCCGGTTGCCGGGCTCGAGCTGAACGTCGCCATCCGGACCTTCGAGTTCTGCGACGGGCGGATGTGGCTGGGCGCCGGCGGGGGGATCGTGGCGGACTCGCTGGACGACGACGAATTCCGGGAGTGCTTGCTCAAGGCGGGCCCGCTCATCCGGGCGGCGGGTGGCGCCCTTTCCAGCCGGTCAGCCGGGGATGCGATGACGGCTCGACCGGACCCGGCCGCGGACCGGCCGTCCGCGCGGCCAAGGCCAGCGGCCGGAGTGTTCACCTCGCTCCTGGTTGACCTGGGCACGACACGGGATCTCGCCGACCACCTCGCGCGGCTGGACGATAGCACGGCGCAGCTGTACGGCAAGCACCTGCCGCAGTCCCTGTACGACGACCTGGCGGCGTGCCTGGCCCAGCGCCCCTCCGGGAGGCTGCGCGTCACGGCGCAACCCTCCGGCGGCCAGCTGCGCGCCGGCGTGGCGGTTATCCCGCTGGCCGGGCAGCCGGAAACGGTGCGGCTGCGTCCCGCGGTCATACCGGGCGGCCTCGGCGCGCACAAATGGCTTGACCGGCGCCTGATCGCCGAACTCACCCGGCAGCGGCTGCGCGGACCAGGCGAGCAGCTTCTTATCCAGGACGCCGGCGGCGAGGTACTCGAGACCGACCGGGCCAGCGTCTTCGCCGTCGTAAAGGGCAGCCTGCGGACGCCGCCGGCGGACGGGCGGATCCTGCCCGGCGTGACCCGGGCGGTCGTCCTGAAGGTCGCACGGCTCAACGGGATCGAGGTCAAGACGGGCGCGATCACGCGGGCACAGCTTGCCGGTGCCAGCGAAGTGTTCGTGACCAATGCCCTCCGCGGCGTGATGCCGGTGCAGGCAATCGGCGACAGCCCTGTGGCCTGCGCGCCGGGACCGGTGGCCAGGCTGCTCACGGCGGCACTGGCCAGGCGGCCAGCCGACCATGGCAGCCCCGCTCAGGCCCGGCGCGCAGCAGTCTGGCCAGCCTCCCGGGCGGGCCGGAAGCACGGCATCGCGAAGCCCGCCATTGTGCTGATCGACAACTATGACTCCTTTACCTACAACCTGGCGCACATGCTGCTCACCGGCGGCTGCCACGTGGAGATCGTGCGAAACGACCAGGTGTCCGCGGATCAGGTCGCTGCCTTCGCCCCGGCAGGCATCCTGATCTCCCCGGGACCAGGTGCCCCGGCTGACGCGGGCATCAGCGTAGATGTCGTGCGCGTGTGCGGCGCCACCACTCCGCTGCTGGGGATCTGCCTGGGCCATCAGGCGATTGCGGCAGCGTTCGGTGCCACGATCGTGTGTTCTCCGCGGCCCGTCCACGGCCAGGCATCCGAGATCGTGCATGACGGATCCGGCCTGTTCACCGGGGTGCCGCATCGGTTCGAGGCGGCCCGTTACCACTCCCTGCTGGTGGCCGCGGAATCACTGCCCCCAGCGCTCACTGTGACAGCCCGAACCCGCGAGGGCATCCCGATGGCGTTGCGGCACGCCACCCAGCCGGTGGAAGGCCTGCAGTTCCACCCCGAGTCAGTCCTGACCATTCACGGTACGGCGATCATGCGTAACTTCGTCCAGGCGATCGGCCGATGGCGGACCGGATCCAGCTGGAAACAGATAACGGCGCAGTCAGCCACCGGAGTCCGCGGCGGTGCATGATGAGGACAACCGCCGTTCTCGGGGCTCGAGTCCTCGCGCGAACGCCTATGCGGAGCGGTTCGTGCTCACCGCCCGGACAGAGGTCACCGACCGGATGCTGATCTTCAGCGAACGGCACCTGCGCATCGTGATGGCCGAGTATGCCCGGCACTACAACGGGCGAAGACCGCACCGCGCGCTCCAACTCCAGCCACCCGGCCCGACCATCCCGTGGCCGATCTCTCCCAGGAACGAGTCAAGCGCCGGTCCGTCCTCGGCGGCTTCCTCAACGAATTCGAGCGGGCCGCCTAAAAGCCCAGGTCACGGCCGCCGACACCGTTCTGGCACCCCACAATCCCGTTCCCGCCGGTAAACAGCAAAGACCCGGCGGAAAGGTGAATAGTCCCTGGCCGGGGCCTATGCTTGCGCGGTCAGCAGTGCGGAAGGCCGCGGCTGGTCAGCGTCCCGCACTTCGGGCACTGGACAATCGGACGAGGCGCCCCGAACAGAGCCAGCAGTTCCGCGCCCGCCCACGTATCCGCCGCCCTCGGAGAGCCGAGCGCCAGGCTGGCCGCCGTGCGGTCCCGGAGCCGGGCCAGCTGGGCCTGGCTCAGCAGCGGGGCCGTGTCCGGCACCGTCACGTACCCGATCACGGGAAGCTTGCCGGTGATGGCCCAGCGCAGCAGCGCCCGCCCCGTCTGGCACCGCTCCGGGTCATACAGCTGCTCCCCCGATACCGGCTCCTACCCGGCCAGTACGCTGGTCAGCAGCAGGTCACACGATGACCCGCATCGAACGCCAGGCTCAGGCCCGCGTTCGATCAGCCGGGCCACGATGCCGCGCGGGTCTCGGAGTCCTGGATCAGGTGCAGCACCCCGGGCAGCATGACTGCCGCCGGCTGCCCGAAATCGAGCACCTCCGCCGCCCGGCGCAAAATCACCCCGGGATCACGCAGGTCAGCCTGGAGGTAACCGGTCGCGCCTTGCAGGGTGCTCTTGAGCAGCGCCTGTGCGTGCAAGGGTTTCTGAGCCGTCGACGAAGGCCAGGGCCACGTCTGACAGGCGCAGGTTGCGGGTTCTGGCGTGGTCGCGCAGGACGCTGAACGCCTGGTCCGTGTCCAGGCCGAGGCGTTCGGCGAGCTTGCCCTTGGCCTGCTCGATGATGACCCGGCTGTTCAGCGCGGCCTGCAACTGCTCATTCAGGGTGTCGCTGTGGCGCATGCTGCGCTCGTGCAGCAGGCTGATGGTGGCCACGTCGGCCAGCGCGTATGTCCGCGGGGTCGAAGGCACCCGGGACGGCGCGGAACAGGTTCAGCGCGCCGATGACCTGGTCGCGCAGCCTCATGGGCAGGGCCTGCACGGCGGCGAACCCGGCCTGCTGGGCGGCGGCGGCGAACCGGGGCCAGCGCTGCGCTTCGGCGGCCAGGTCGGCGGCGGCGACGGGCCGGCCAGCCCGGAAGCAGTCCAGGCAGGGACCCTGGTCGTTCTGCAGCTGAAATAGCTCCAGCAGCCGGGCGGCTTGGCTGGAGGCGGCGACCACGCGAAGCTCCCCGCGCGGGTCAGCCAGCAGCAGCCCGGCCGCGGAGACCTCCAGCAGCTGCACGCTCCGGTCGGTCAGCACGTGCAGGAAGTCGATCACGTCGAAGCCGGCGACCATGGTGTCGGTCAGCTCAACGAACGTTTCCGACAGCAGTTGTCCGTCCATTCCGGTTCACCCTCTAAGGAAACGCGGCATGATTCGTCGCGGGAGCCCGGGCAGGCTGCGTTCGCGCTGGCGAGCGGGCGAGTGCTTCACGCCTCACCGTCCCGGGAGGGGTCAGGGTGCAGCCGCAGGCGGCGGGTGACGATGTCGCGGGCGACATCGGTCAGCCGCAGGTCACGTGCATAAGCATAGGCGCGCAGCTGCACGAATGCATCCCCGATGCCGGCGCTGAGCTGCTCGGTGAGCATCCCGGTGGCCTGGTCGATCTCGGCCCGGCGAAATGCCAGGTCCGCGGGCTGGCCACCGGGGCGGGCCAGTGCCGCGAGATCGCCCCCCGCCTGGTCCTGGGCGTCGAGCAGCAGCAAGGTGGCGGTATCGGCGAAGATCAGCGCGTCACCGAGCTGGAAGGCGGTCAGCGGGCCTGGCCGCTCCCGGTACAGGCCCAGCACCCCGGCGCGGATCGTCCCGATCCGCAGCGGGAACGCGAAGATCGCCGCCGCCCCCGCCTGACGTGCCGCCAGCGCGAAGACCGGCCAGCGGCGCCCGGATTCCCCGCCGGCCAGATCCGAGGCCAGCACCGGGCCGCCCGAGGCAGCGGCATCCAGGCACGGGCCCTCCCCCAGGGTCAGGTGAAGTTCGGCGAGCTGCTCGCTGACCTCATTAGTCACCCGCATCAGGTGACCCGCCTCCGCACCGCGCGCGGCACTCAGCCACGCGCCGGTGACCTCAGCCGCAGCCACAGCCGCCGCGCACACATCCGCGGCCGACACCCGGCCGCCGCGGCCGGCGGCCTGAGACGCGACCAGGCCCCAGACCCTGCCCGGCCTGCTATCTGTCATCCGCGCCGCCAGCGCAGTGGATCTGGCGGCTGGATCCGGCCCGGCCGCCTCGCGGGCAGCCGACCGGAAACCCGGGCCATCCAGGATGGGCACTGGCCCTTCTGTGCGGCTGCGGAGGGTGATCGCGCTCCCCGCCCCTCCGGCCTGCTGTCGCGGGTTACCGTGCTCCGCTCCCCATGGCTTGCGTTCCTGACCGCACGGCGGGGCGCGGCCAGCGTATCTTGCTGAGCCGCCGCGGCGCCGGCACGGCCTCCCGCCGGGAGCGTCCGGCGCTGCCGGCCGCCTCTTCCACGCTGGCATGGACGGAGAATTCACCGACCAGGCGGGTGATCGCAAGAACCCGCAGCACCCGCTGCTGCGGCGCGGCGAGCAGCAGGTCCCCCCCGGCCTGCCGGGGGGGACCTGCTGCCCCGCGCTAGCGCCGCCACGCCGCCGCAGTCGATGAACTCCAGGCCCGCGAGGTCAACGATGATCCTCGGCTCGCGGGCAACGACCGCCGCGAGCGCGGCCGCCACATCCGCGGCATCTGCCAGGTCAAGCTCCCCGCGCAACGCGACGACAACGTGGCCGTCGCATTCGCGGGTGCTCAAATCCACGCTGAACATAGGGGAGCCTCCCTGCTTCAGCAACAAGGCGGGCTCCCGGCCCAGCGGCCAATTCACGTTCCAGTACGAACAGTACGCTGAACACCCGGTTGTGTCGTGTCCAGGCGGACGCGAATTTACTGCGGTTCCACTCCGCTCAGCCATCAGGCCACGGTTGCCCAGCACAACCGGCTGCGGGAACCCCCCGCAGCCCGGGTCACCGGGGCATGCGCACTGGCTGCCTGACGGCATGCCAGCCCCGGCGATGACGATGAAGCCCGGTGATCTGTGGCCGCCAGCCAGGCCGGCCCGCAGGCGGCCCGGTTCAGCGTCCCGCTGGCCTCGACATCCTCATAACCGGACTCACAGCCACTGTCCCCGAGACGACGCGCGCCTCCCCCCGGACAGGGCGCCCGGCCCAGGCAACAGCCCGCCCCCGCCAGCTGACCCCCGCCGCTGCGCACGCCGCGCCGTGCCCGGACGGGGACGCCATGACAGGCCGGTGATCACGAACACGGATCACAAAAGCCGGGCTCAAAAAATCACCTTCCCCGCCTCCGGGCGCATCCGGGCCGAAGTACCCGTCATCCTCCAGGACCGCCGCGACGTCCGCGGCCGCAGCCTCTGGTAGCGGTTGCGGCGGCCGTCTTTCTGCTTCGCCACGCAGCCGGCTGCGGTCAGGTCGGTGACGATGCGGTAGGCGCTGCGCTCGGTGATGCCCGGGCCGACCGCGAGTCGCGGAGCCGCACGCCCGGGTCGCGGGCGATGCACAGCAGCAACCGGGCGTGGCCGGTCAGGGCACTCCAGCTCGCCACCCTGAAGAATGGGCACGATTTCTAGAAATCCATTGCTAGTTTCTTATTGCGAGCGTAGCCTGAGGGCAGACACCAGGGATCAGCCGCCTAAGGCGGCCAAGGTGCCCCAGGGTCACCGGAGGGAGCCGCCCATGGTCCTCATCGGCCCGGTCGTCATCGTATCCGTGCTCATGGTGAGCGCGGTGCCGCGCATTATCCGGCGGCAGATGTAACTGCCGGACGTGGGTTCGCCGGGCCAGGGACCCTGGCCCGGGGTCGGCGACACGATGAACGCCAGCACCTCCGACGGCGGCTGGCAGGCCTGAATGCGGAGCGGCCGGAGAACCACCCCGCCGTGTCAGAGGACCGCGCCAGCCCGGGCCGCACCTAGTCCGCGGGCACACACCACACCAAGAGCGGGCAGCGATGTCAGTGACCAGGTTCGAGCCCTTCCGGGAGTTTGACCGGCTCTTCTCTTTGGCCGCGAGCGGGACGCGTGCCACGCTCGGCATGCCCATGGACGTCTACCGCGGCGAGGACGGCTACCACGTCGAGGTGACCGTCGAGCACGGCGTCTTGACGATCCAGGCCGAACGCACCCCTCACTATGGCGACAGCGGGCAGGTCATTGTCGCCGAACGGCCCCAGGGGTCGTTCGCCCGGCAGCTCTCCCTAGGCGAGGGAGTGGACTCGGAGAACCTCACCGCTGGCTACGCCGACGGTGTCCTGCACGTGACCATCCCCGCGTCACCGAAGACCCAGGCCCGCCGGGTTGAGGTCACCCATGCGGCCGGGGGCAGCCGCATCGTGCCGGGGAGCACCGTCGAGCCGGGTGAGGCGCCCGCCGGCAGCACGGGCGGCGGCGCCGGCTGAATGTCCCTGTACCCTGCCACCGGAAGCCGTACCGGCTTTTCCCGCCTCGGCAAGTGGCCACGCTGGTAGCACATCTAGCAACGCGGGCTCAGCAGGAAAGTCAGGATGCTGAACGAGGAAGATCCGGTCCACGCCGCGATACCGCCTGGAAGGACTGCCGGCCGGACCGCAGCCAGGACTGCCGTCACCGCGGCTGACCTTCACCGGCCGGTTCCGCGCCGACAAGGCACCCGAAGTGCTCGTCGCGGCACTCGCCCTGCTCGCCGCGCCGCCGGCCTACCCGCGGCTGCGGCTCGCAGCAAATCAGCAGATCACTTCCACCACCCAACATCTCCTTCCGGGGACCGCAGGCCCTGAAGGTGCGAACCGGCCGGGGCTGACCCCGTCAGCTTGACGAAACAAGCGGCGGCGATGGCATTCCGCATGTCTGTCCGGTAACGGGACCTGCCGGTACCCGCCGCCTGTCACCCGCGCACACCCTCTGCCCAGGCCCGGCACGGCACCAGCCGTCGCCGGCTCTGACCCTGTCGTGACGCCACCTCCGGGCACCCCACAGACATCCGCTCATCAAGCAGATCGGGCCGACTCCGACCACCGGCAAGGACGAACGCTGAGCGGGACGACCGAGCCGCTGATCTGCGGCCCGCGTCAGTCCCACGAGGCACAGCCGGTACCCGTTAACCAGGCGGCTGCCAACGATCAGCACTCAGATGGCCTACCGGACCAGCCAGGAACCAGACCGGCAGCCGCGGGCACGCACTGGTTCGCAGACAAGACAGATAACGACCGATCTGGGCGGCCACGGCCACTGACCGGTGGCACCCAGACGAACAGGACGAAGGCGGATCGGCGCCCTTCCTCACGGAGCTGCCGTCACGCGCGGTGACCAGCGGTAAACGTGCCGAACGACCGTCATCGCGGCTAGAAGCGGATGTTTCCGGGGCCGGTTCGGCCGTTCCCTCTGAACGCGTGTGGGAGTGCTGTGACCTGGCGGCCCGTAGGCGCGGCCATCTCGGTCAGGACTGCAGCCCACACGACCAGGACCAGCACCAGAAGGCACTAGCGCCCGTCGGTCCCGCCGGCGGCCGCCTTGTTCTCAGATCACCGCGGGCGGCGCATCGGGCACGGCCGCGGGCTTGGCCACGGCCTCGAACGTGAACTGCGCGTCCGGCCCGGCGCCCGCCACATCGACCGTGACGATCTGGCCGGCCCTCAGCTCGCCGAAGAGGATCTTCTCGGACAGGTTGTCCTCGATCTCCCGCTGGATCGTGCGGCGGAGCGGCCGCGCGCCGAGCACCGGGTCGTAGCCCCGCTCGGACAGCAGCGTCCTGGCCGCGGGCAGCAGCTCCAGGCCCATGTCCCGGTCCTTGAGCCGCTCATCCACCTTGGCGATCATCAGGTCCACGATGGTGAGAATCTCCTCCCGGCTGAGCTGGTGGAACACGATGGTGTCATCGACGCGGTTCAGGAACTCCGGCCTGAAGTGCTGCTTCAGCTCCTGCTGCACCTTGATCTTCATCCGGTCATAGGAGCCGCGCGACTCGCCTGCGGCGCCGAAGCCGACAGATACGCCCTTGGAGATGTCCCGGGTGCCCAGGTTGGTGGTCATGATGATCACCGTGTTCTTGAAGTCGACCACCCTGCCCTGCGCATCGGTGAGGCGCCCGTCCTC
>Ga0302325_10012050_pt1 | contig 18589 bp, 19 predicted proteins | sample Palsa_T0_2_FD_201948 | JGI IMG/M metagenome (GOLD analysis project Ga0302325, IMG submission 201948) | Peat permafrost microbial communities from Stordalen Mire near Abisko, Sweden - Palsa_T0_2 | ecosystem: Environmental > Terrestrial > Soil > Palsa > Peat permafrost | place: Sweden: Abisko...
TCAGCAAGGCCGTAGCCACGCCCGACGTTGGCTGCGGATTCGCCGCCGACCAGCTGCGCGCCGGTGCGGTCGGCGACCAGTGCGGAATCCAGCGCGTGGTCGAAATGGGTATGCACCGGGATGACGGCCGCCAACCGTTTGACCTGAGCGCGCGCCAGACATCCGTCGACTCGGGCCGGCGAGGGTGAGACCTTGCCCAACCCCACCCGCGCCAGACCGGGCCGGGAGAAGAAGCCGTCGGTCATCAGCGTCGATGACCCGTCGTCGATCAGCAGCGTCGCCACCCCCAGCCAGGTCACCGACAGTGGCGCATTGGGTTCGGCGACCGGCACGCTGAATCGGTGCGAATAATGCGCAAGGTCCGGACGACCCGGTCGCAGCCGCATCAGCAAAACGCCTGCAGGTCAATGCCGTCAGCCTTCAGCCGGTCGCGGACCGCCGCGGCGATCTGCACCGCGCCAGGTGAATCACCATGCACGCAAACCGACTTCACGAACAATTCGACCGGCGATCCGTCGACCGCCGTCACGTTCCCGCTGGTCACCATGCCCGCCACTCGGTCGGCGATGGTGGCTGGATCATGCAGCACCGCCCCGGGTTCACGCCGCGACACCAGCTGGCCGTCTGACCGATAAGCGCGATCGGCGAACGCCTCGGGCACCGTGCGCAGTCCACGCCGCTGCGCTTCGTCGAAAAAGGCCGAACCCGCCAAGCCAAGCACCGGTAGACCGGTATCGACCGTTCGTACCGCCTCCGCGACGGCAGCGGCCTGCTCGCGGTTGGTCACGATCGTGTTGTAAAGCGCGCCATGGGGTTTGACGTAGGACACCGCAGAGCCCGCCGCCCGGGCCAGCCCGTGCAAGGCACCGATCTGGTACACGACGTCGGCGAGCAGATCTTCCGGCGTGACGTCGATGAAGCGTCGGCCGAAGCCGGCCAGGTCGCGATAGCTGACCTGTGCGCCGATGCGCACGCCGCGCTCGGCGGCCAGCCGACACACCGACAGCAGCCCGGTCGGGTCGCCGGCATGGAAACCGCACGCGACGTTGGCGCTGGTGACGATGCCCAGCATGGCATTGTCATCACCGAGCCGCCAGACGCCGAAGCCCTCACCCAAGTCGGCGTTAAGGTCGATAGAGGCCACGGTCGTCAGCTTAGAGTGAGCAGCCGCGGGCGCTTACCGAGACTGACGAGACGGTTGATCAGGTCGCCGAGGTACCGCCGTCGACGTCGAGCACCGTGCCGGAAATATAGGACGCTTCAGGGGACGAAATGAACGCGATGGCGTTCGCGATTTCTTCAGGATTCCCCCGGCGAAGCAATGGCACTGTCGCTATCAGAGCATCGTTGCCTTCTGCGGTCCCGGTGAAGCGGTCGAGCATGCCGGTGTCTATCGGTCCCGGCGCGACCGCGTTCACTCGAATACCTGAATTTCCTTGCTCGAGCGCGACCGTCTTGGTCAGGCCCTCCACCGCGAACTTGCTGCTGACGTAGGCCGATGCGCCCACCGCCGCCTTGTGCCCGTAAGTCGAGGCGATATTGACGATGCTGCCGCTACCCTGGCCTGCCATCACGCGAAGTTCGTGCTTGATACTCAGGAATACGCCGAGGACGTTCGTCTCGTAAACGGATCTGAAGTTTTCTACGGTGGCGTCCTGGATCAGGCCGGTCTCGCCTTCTACGCCCGCGTTGTTCACCGCGGCGTCAAGACGGCCGAATCTCGCGACCGTCTTGTCGACGAGGTTGCGGACATCGTCTTCATTGGTCACATCGGCCCGAACGAACTCTGCCTCAGCGCCGAGCGCTCGCAGTTCTGCGGCAAGGGCTTGCCCCTTGTCGTCGTGTCGACCGGATACCACGACATTGGCGCCGCTACCGGCGAACACCAAGGCGGTGGCGCGGCCGATGCCGGTGAGGGCGCCGGTGATGAGAACAACCTGTTGTGTCATGTTTTTCCTTCGGCTACGCGGAATTCCGCAGATCTGACCGTGGTGTGGTGGGGCGAGGGCTGCAACAGCAGGAGAACCTCGCCAATTCCTCTGGTGACGAGACGCTCACCCGCGCAATGCCCGGTAGCCTCACCATGCATGAGCCCCCTGCCGCGACCCCGGGCGACCTTGGCGTCGTTGGCGGCCGAGCTCAAGGTGTCGCGCACCACCATCTCGAACGCGTACAACCGGCCCGATCAACTCTCGGACTCGCTGCGCGAGCGAGTGCTCGCCACCGCCAAGCGGTTGGGCTATGCCGGGCCCGATCCGGTGGCGCGATCGCTGCGCACCCGCAAGGCAGGTGCGGTGGGTCTGGTGATCACCGAACCACTCACCTACTCCTTCAGTGACCCGGCTGCGTTGAATTTCGTTGCGGGACTTGCACAGTCGTGCGAAGAATTTGGTCAGGGCCTGCTGCTGGTCGCGGTCGGCCCGAACCGCCGTGTCACCGAGGGAACGGCCTCCGTACTCGCCGCGGGCGTAGACGGCTTCGTGGTTTACTCGGCGGCCGGTGACGATCCCTACCTGCAGATCGTGCTGCAGCGACGGCTGCCGCTGGTGGGGGTCGACCAGCCCAAGGATGTGCCCGGCGCATCGCAGGTGGGCATTGATGACCGCGCGGCGATGCGCCAGATCGCCGACTACGTCGTCAGTTTGGGTCATCGGGAGATCGGGCTGCTGTCGATGCGGCTGCTCCGGGACCGCCACCTTGGCGTGGTCGGCCCCGAACGGCTTCACGCGTCGACCTTTCACGTGCAGAGCGAACGGATCCACGGTGTCCGCGATGCGATGGCCGCGGTCGGCCTCGATCCTGAATCACTGACCGTGGTCGAAAGCCCGGACCACACCGCGACATCCGGTGGCCTCGCCGCCCAACTGGCCCTGGAGGCCAACCCGCGGATCACCGCGCTGATGTGCACGGCCGACGTGCTGGCGCTATCGGCGATGGACCATCTACGCGGACATGGCAAGTACGTGCCCGGCCAGATGACCGTGACCGGCTTCGACGGCGTACCAGAGGCGATGAGCCGCGGCCTGGCCACGGTGTCGCAGCCGAGCCTGCAAAAGGGACGCCGCGCCGGCGAGCTGTTGCGCAGGGGCGATGTCAACCCGACCGTCGAGGTGCTCGATACCGAGCTGATTCGCGGGCGTACCGCTGGGCCGCCGGCCTGAGCGGTCAGATGTTGGTGGTGTCGCCGTGGCCGATCAGCAGTCGCACCGCCAGATCCAGCCGCTTGCTGACGTCGGTGGCCGATGCTCGCCGGGTGAGCCAGGCCAGCAGGTTCGACAGCCACACGTCCGAGATCACCCGGGAGATGTGGTATTGGTCTTCGCTTGGCTCGCCGTCGCTCATCGCGCGGGCGAACATCGAGTCGATGAGTTTCTCCACGTGATCGACCTCGCCGGCCGCCGACGCGTCGGCGAAGACGTAGGCACGGGTCATGGCCTCGGTGAGCAGTGGATTGCGCTGCATGGCGCGATTGAGTTTGCTGACCATGAAATTCAGCCGCTGGTACGGCGTTCCGCCGGTCAGCGCGGAGCGGTCGGTCTTGGCGTCGATTCGCTCGAACTCGCGGCCCAGCGCGGAAACCAGCAGATGCACCTTCGACGGGAAATACCGGTAGAGCGTGCCCACCGCGACGTCCGCACGGTCCGCGACGGCACGCATCTGCACTGCCTCGTAGCCGCCCTTGGAGGCGATGGCCATCGTCGCGTCCAGAATGCGCTTACGCCGCTCTCGCTGCGCCTCGGAGCCGAGTTCGGACTCGGCCAGTACCGCCACGTTCATCACCTCACGAGGCTGCGCGGAGGACGACCCAGAGGGTTGCCCCGCGTTGGACTGGGCTGGCCCCGAGACGGAAGGGGTCATCTGACGGAGAGCTCCTTTTCTTGCGTCCTCGCTCGAAACGATACGCATGACGAGCGCGAATTTCTCACCTCCGTGCCGCCGGCACACCTGGATGTCCTGCTGCGATGGCATTCGACTTGACGGTCGATCACTGGCACTATTAGAACACGTTCTAGTGCTGCGCGGAGCGCCTCGGGCAGCCTCATCCCCGTCGACCGAGGAGTTCAGGTGGCCATAACTTCCAGCACCATTTCCTCCGAACAGTTTGCGGCGCGGGAGTTGGTGCGCGACTGGGCAGCGGGGTCCGGCGCGACGGAAGCCGTTCGGGATATCGAGCAGGGTGAGCCGAAAGCCTGGCGCCCGGTCTTCGACGGACTGGCCGGGCTGGGTCTGTTCGGTGTCGCCGTCCCCGAGGACCACGGCGGCGCCGGCGGCAGCATCGAGGACCTGTCCGCGATGGTCGAAGAGGCCGCCAAGGCCCTGATACCCGGCCCGGTGGCGACCACCGCGCTGGCCACCCTGGTGGTGTCCGACCCGCAATTGCTCGCTGCCCTGGCGTCCGGTGAGCGGACTGCCGGGGTGGCGTTCGGCGGTGACGTCGAGTTCGATTCGTCCACGTCGCGAGCATCGGGCACCCTGCCGTGGGTGCTGGGCGGTGTCACCGACGGTCTGCTGTTGGTGCGGGCCGGGGAGAAGTGGCTACTCGTCGACGGTGTCGCCGAGGGCGTAACCGTTGAGCCGCTGCGGGCCACCGACTTCTCCCGGCCGCTGGCCCGGGTCGTGTTGACCTCGGCGCCGGCCAGTGTGCTGGAGGCCGACACGGACCGGGTGGAGAGCCTGGCCGCGACCGTGCTGTCGGCCGAAGCGGCGGGCATCACCCGTTGGGCGCTGGACACCGCCGTCGCCTACGCCAAGGTGCGCGAGCAGTTCGGCAAGCCGATCGGCAGTTTTCAGGCGATCAAGCACCTGTGCGCGGAGATGCTGTGTCGCGCCGAGCAGGTGGCAGTAGCCGCCGCCGATGCGGCTCGCGCCGCAGAAGATGGTGATCAAAGCCAGCTGTCGATCGCCGCGGCGATCGCCGCGGGCATCGGGATCGAGGCCGCCAAGGCCAACGCCAAGGATTGCATCCAGGTGCTCGGCGGCATCGGGATCACCTGGGAGCACGACGCGCACCTGTACCTCCGTCGGGCCTACGGGATCGGACAGTTCCTCGGTGGGTCCGCGCGCTGGCTGCGCCGTACCGCCGAATTGACGCAGGCCGGCGTCCGTCGCAACCTCGGCATCGACCTGAGCGAGGTTGCCGATCTGCGACCCCAGATCGCCGACGCGGTTGCCGGGGTCGCCGCGCTGCCGCAAGACAAGCGTCAATTGGCGCTGGCGGAGGCGGGCCTGCAGGCGCCGCACTGGCCTGCGCCCTACGGTCGCGGTGCCGGACCGGCCGAGCAATTGCTGATCGATCAGGAGTTGTCGTCGGCGGGCGTAGCGCGCCCCGACCTGATAATCGGCTGGTGGGCTGCACCGACCATCCTCGAGCACGGCACCCGCGAGCAGGTGGAGAGTTTCGTGCCGGGCACCTTGAGCGGCGAGATCTTCTGGTGTCAACTGTTTTCCGAGCCGGGTGCAGGTTCTGACCTGGCGTCCCTGCGGACCAAGGCGGTGCGTGTCGACGGCGGCTGGGAGCTGACCGGACAGAAGGTCTGGACATCGTCGGCGCACAAAGCGCAGTGGGGTGTCTGCCTGGCCCGCACGGACCAAGACGCGCCAAAGCATAAGGGAATTACGTACTTCTTAATCGACATGAGTTCGCCCGGCATCCTGATCCGGCCGCTGCGCGAAATCACCGGCGACGCACTGTTCAACGAGGTCTTCCTGGATGGGGTGTTCGTTCCTGACGAGATGGTCGTCGGCACGGTGAACGACGGCTGGCGGCTGGCCCGCACCACGCTGGCCAACGAGCGGATCGCAATGGCCGGAGGTACCGCGCTGGGCAACCCGATGGAAGAGTTGATCGCATCGGTGGCCAAATTGAGTCTTGATGTCGCGCAACAGGATCAGCTGGCGCGGTTGATCATCACCACACAAGTGGGCTCGCTGCTGGACCAGCGCATCGCCCAGCTCGCGGTGGGCGGCAAAGACCCCGGCGCGCAATCCAGTGTGCGCAAACTCATCGGGGTTCGTTACCGCCAGGCGCTGGCCGAATTTCGGATGGACCTGGCCGACGGGTCGGGCGTCGTCGAGCAGGACAAGATCGTGCACGACTTCCTCAATACCCGCTGTCTGACCATCGCCGGCGGCACCGAGCAGATCCTGCTCACGTTGGCCGGCGAGCGGTTGCTCGGTCTGCCGCGCTGATCATCCTTAGAACGCGGGCACACCGTCGCGGTGCGGGTGCAGTGCGCCGAGCGGTGACGTGAGTGGCAGGTGCAGTGCGTCGACAATCCCGGCCGGCGCCTCGCACACCCACGGGATGGCGTTGACCGCCCGCATCCCGGTCGCGAGCAGACCGTGGTCGTTGGCGCTTTCACCGTCGCGGTAACCGACTTCGAATTCTCCGTCGAAGGACGGTTCGCCATCGACGATGACGCGCCAGATGCCGTCGGTGCCGCCGGTGCGGCCCGTCGGCCATTGCGGCGCCAGGTCGTCGGCCATCCGGTCGACGTGTTCGATGGTGATGACGTCTTGTCCGTCTACGACGCCGATGCAACGTGCGTAGGTTGCCCCTACCGTTCCGGCTTCGATGACGCCGCAGGCGGTGTCCAGTTGCCTTGGGGTGGGCAGGAACTCGCAGGTCTCGCGGATCTCGTCGAGTTCAACGCCCAGCGCGTCGGCCACCATGGTGACCGCGGCACCCCACCCCCACGTGAGCACCCCGGGGCGTTTCAGACCCCCCTGGTAGTCCAGCGGTTGGCCGAAGCCGAACAACTCGCGGACGTCGAATTGCACCGGGTACTGCGAGTAGTTGGTGATCTCGATGCCGCGCACCGAGTACACCCGGTGCGACATGGACAGCAGGGCGATCGGGAACAGGTCACACCCGAAGCCCGGCTCGATGCCGGACGAGTAGATCGAACTGTTGCCGGCGCGGCAGGCTTCGCGGATCGGCTCGAGGTAACGCTCCGACAGCGATCCCTTTTCATAGACCAGGCCGGGCAGCGACGTCGTCACGATGTTCTTGCCCGCGGACAGGATCCGGCAGAAGTCGGCAAGCGCCTCTTTGGGCCGAGGGCCCGCGGGGGCGGCATACATGACGCAGTCGGCGTCCCCGCCGAGCAGGGCGTCGACGTCGCGGGTGGCGGTGGCACCCAAGGGCTCGATACCCGCGAGGGTGCCCACGTCCTGACCGTCCTTGGCGGCCGAGTGAACCCATGCGCCGACCAGTTCGAGGTTAGGGCGGTCGGCCGCTGTGCGGATGGCATAACGCCCGACGCCGCCCGTTGCCCAGACCACGACCTTGTATGTCTTGCCCGTCGTCGACCTCACGGTGAATTCCTTTCCGGAAGACTCTGACTCGGTCAAACGATAACAAGTGTAATGTTTTTTTGTGGCCGAATACACGGACGAACCGGGTCGAGCAGCCAGCGTTCATCACGTTGTGTTTGCGGTGACGCACGAGCAGCTCTCCGAGACCGTGCAGTTCTTCTCGGAGTTAGGCTTTCGATTCCAGACCATCGAGCTGCAAGACGTGGGTCTGCGGGTGCTGCTGGACTGGGACGGCGGACTTGAACTGGTGACGCCGCTGTCCTCTGACGCCGACGGCGATAACGCAGTGGCGGATTTCCTGCAGCGTAACGGCCCCGGCGTTTTCTCGGTGGTGGTCCGTGTCGGTGACGCCCCGGCCGCTGAGCAGGTGGCGCAGCGATACGGTGCGCAGACTCGCTTCCGTCAGCACCGCGGCGGTGAGGGATTCGAGCTCGACGAGATCGAGATCTCGGTGCTCGGGCTGCCGGTGACCTTCCTGTCCACCGATCTGCCGTAGCCCGGTCAGCCGCCGCGCGACTCGACGTAGGCGGTGATCACTTCGACCAGCGCCTGCCGGTCGCGGGAGGAGTCCACGGGTTCTGGCCAGGTCATCTGTGCGACCACCAGGCCGCGCAATGTCGCCCAGATGAGGTTGCCGATCCGGCCAGCGTGCGGTGCGGACAGTCCTTCTCCCAGATGGCGGCCGAGGCTCGTCAGGGTGGCCATCAGGTCTTTGAGGTGGGTGTTGGCGACGGTGTCGCGAAGGCCGCGGGTCGAGATGAGAATCTCGAGGGCAGCCATCGACGTGGGACTGGAGAACGCGGCCCAGATCGTGTCGATGACAAACTCGGTGCGCGCCCGCACGCTGCCCTCGCGGACGGCCCGAGATGGTAGTTCGTCCAGGGCGTCGAGCAGTTCGCCGAAACCCTTGTCCACGACCGCCATCAGCAGACCGTCCAGATCGCCGAAGTGGTATTGGACCACGCCCCAGGTCAAACCGGCGCGGTCGGTGATGTGCCGGACGCTGGGCGGGGCAAATCCCTCGTCGAGGATGCAACGCACGGTCTCATCGATCACGACTGTGCGGGTGCGTTCGGCGCGGGCTTGGGCGCCGGTGGGCGGCCGGCGGGGTGCGGTCATGGCATCGGAGTTACCACAGCACACCCCGCACGTGGTCGGTCGGCCGCAGATCGTGCGCGGCGAGGATTCCGGTCGGGGCCCGGCACACGGCGTCGATGACGTTCACGGCGCGGGCCGCGGTGGCGATGACACCGCCTTGGTTGTGGTCGATGCCCGATATGCCTACGTGGGTGTTGATCTCGATGCCGGGGCTGCCCTCGACGCGGACGCGGTGCACGCCGGGATGTCCGTCGGGCGGGTACGGCCAATTCGGCGCGGCGGCAGCGGTGAGCCGGTTGACGTGTTCCATGGTGATGATCACCTCGCCGCCGCGTACGCCTTCGACCGCGAAGCGGACGGCGGCCACCGTGCCGGGTTCGACGTTCATCATGGTGCACTTGATCGGGTCGGGCGTGGCCCACTTGTTGTAGCGTTCCCGCACCTCGTCGAGTTCGATACCCAGATCTGCGGCCAGACTGCGAACCTGCGCGCCCCACATCGATGCGAGGACACCCGGCGAGAAGAGAATCGGGGTGTGGTCGGGTGCGGTACCGAAACCGAAAGTGACACCAGTGAATTCGGCGTCGTCATAGGTTCCGTAGTCGAAGATCTCCTGCACAGTGACCGAGGTTGCCCGGGCGGCCAGGCTCAGTGCGGTGTAGACCAGGGTGTCGCCAGAGAACCCCGGGTCGATTCCGTTGATGTACAACGTCGTATCTCCCTCGGAACAGGCCTCTGCCAGTGGCTGGCGCAACCAATCATCGGCCTGGTCCGGCGCCACCAGCCAGACGAACGACGTCCCAACGACATTCGTGCCCGCCCGCAGAAATCGACCGATCTCGTCTAACGCGTCGTGCGGACGAGTCTCGGCTTGCGACGTGTAGACCACACAGTCGGGGCTCAGGGCGATCAGCGCGTCGATGTCGTCGGTGGCGAGCACTCCGGTGGGACGGTCGAGCCCGCATAGGTCTGCGGCGTCGCGCCCTATTTTGTCCTGCGCGCGTGCGTGGACGCCGACCAGTTCCAGATCGGGACGCTCGATGATGCTCCGGAGTGCGTGTACGCCGACATTGCCGGTGGAGAATTGGACGATCCGACGGGTCACTAGAGTCCTTTCAAAGCCGGTCAGAGCAGGTCGGTGATGGTCTTCAGTCCGGCGTTGTAGAGCACGCCCGGTAGCATGCCGCCGTCGATTTCGATGGTGGTTCCGTTGATGAAATCGGCTGCGCCGGAAGCGAGGAAGACACACGTGCGGCCGACCTCGGCGGGTTCGCCGCCACGCTTGAGCGGTAGCGCGTCGAAGTACGTTGAGCCCATCGGGTCGTCCTTGGGCAGGACGAACGAGCGGAAGTTGTCGGTGATCGTCGGTCCAAGCGCCACACAATTGACCCGGGCCGCCGGGCCCCATTCCTCGGCGAGGGACCGAGTGAGGTGGTTGAGTCCCGACTTGGCCGCACCGTAGGACACCAAGGTCGGCGAGCCCGCGGGATGGCCCGCGCCGCTGGAGACATTGATGATGCAACCGGTGCCGTCCTGATCGCGCATTTGGCGGTACACGCGAATGGCGAACCACAACGGGCTAATCAGGTTCATCTGCACAGCGAAGGCATGAAACAACACGGTGCGTTCGAAGTCGTCGTCGGAGCGGGGCGCGCCCTGGATGCGCGATACCAGCTGAGGAATGTCCTCGGCATGCGGCGCGGGGACTGTCCCGCCCGCGTTGTTGACCAGGATGTCGACTCGGCCGTGGCGCTCTACCACCGCGGTGACCATTTCGTCGATCGCATGGTAATCGCCTTGATCGCAAACCATTTGGTGGGAACGTTGCGCCCACCCGGGCTCCGCGTCCACGCCGGGAACGGCGTTCAGCGGTGACCGCGAGCATCCGACGACGGTGGCGCCGGCGCGAAGGAGTTCATGGGCGATGCCCACGCCGACACCCCTGCTGGTTCCGGTGACGATAGCGACCTTGCCGTCGAGCACACCCATGGTCACTGCCTTTCGATGCTGTCGGTGCAAAAGCCCGCGCTGGAAAAATTACATGTGTAATCATTACCAGACAAGAGTGAAGGAGTCTCAACGATGAGCCCAGAGCCGTTGGATCACCCGGAGCAGGTCTACAAAGTGGTGGTGTGGGCGACCGGACGGGTAGGGCGGTTGGCTATCCGCGCGGTGGCCGACCGCCCGAACCTTGAACTGGTGGGTGTCTGGGTGCACTCGGAATCCAAGGACGGCAAGGACGCCGGCGCGCTTGCCGGCATCGATCCGATGGGCGTGGCCGCGACCCGCGACGACGCAGTCATTCTGGCCGGCGACGCGGACTGCATCATCTACACCGGGCCGGCGACCAGTCGCCCTCGCGAGGCGATCACCGACTTCTGCCGGATTCTGGAGTCGGGCAAGAACATCGTCACCACATCTGTTCCGGGGCTGGTGTTCCCACGAGGTTCCATCAAGCCGTCGACCGTGCAGCGCATCGTCGACTCGGCGATAAAGGGTGGCAGCTCGATCTATTCATCGGGCATAGAACCGGGGTTCGGTTGCGATCTGCTGGCCGTCGCGATGGCGTCGATGTCGAACCGGATCTATTCGATTCGAGGCTTGGAGATCACCGACTACTCCCGTGACAACACCGTCTACGAAATGCGGGAGCTGTTCGGTTTCGGCCAGCCGATGAACTATCAAGGCGGCATCAAGATGCCCGGGGTGATCAAGTACGGCTGGGGCGCGGCGGTCACCATGGTCGCCGAAGCACTCGGCGTACAACTGGACGAGATTCGCGAAACGTGCGAGTTCGCGCCGTCACCGCGGCGACTCGAGACTTTGTCCGGCGTGATCGAACCCGGCAACGTCGCAGCGGTCTGGTTCCGCTGTATCGGCGTGGTCGACGGCCAGGAAGTGATCACGATCGAGCACGTGGATCGGATGGCCGAAGACGTAGCACCGGACTGGCCGAAGAGCCGTGCCGGCGGCATCGACGGCGTGTGGCGCGTGATGATCGAAGGAGAGCCCAGCTTCGATGCCGAATTCGAAACCGGCTTCAACTCCGATGAGGACTCCACCGACCACGGCCTGCTCGCCACCGGTATGCGGGCCATCAACGCCGTCCCATGGGTGTGTCACGCGGCCCCGGGCCTGGTTGACGCACTGCACATCCCGCTGACGCCGGCGATCGGATCGCTGCGCCCACACCGGGACGGAATCCCCACGCTCGCAGGTCATCATGACGCCCGGATAGGGGCCTAGGGTCTCCGCGCACTCAGCGCGGAGGGCCGAGAATGATTTGTCCGAACTTGTCCGCGCCCTCGGCCATCCGTTCTGGCGAGATTTCGAAACCCTCCGGGCGCGGCGTAGCTCGGTCACGACCCGAGTAGCGGAACATACCCTCGATTCCAGCCGGCGTGTTGATCATCAGCAGATCGGCTTTCTTGGATGTGATGCGGTAAGCGTGCGGAATGTTCTTGGGCAAGAAGACGATACCGCCTTCCGATAGTTCCAGCTCCTGATCGTCGTACCAGACCAGCGCGGTCCCTTTGATCAGCATGAAGACCTCATCCTCACGCGTATGTTTGTGATACGGGGGTGCTTCGCCTTCGCTGACGTCGAAGCGCCCGACCATCAACTGGCCGTCAGTGGCTTTGCCGTCGAGCAGGATTGCCAGTGTGCCGCCATCGAGCCATTCCAGTTGCTGCTGCTGATCCGGTTGCGCCAGATATGCCATGCTCATGAGCCATCCCTATTCGTCCAGTTGGGCGACTTCGATGTCGGAGATTGAGATTATCTGTGCGGCGCGGGAAACGCGACGCCGATGAGTGCCCTTGCAAGAGCCGCCTGCGTGGTAGGCGCCATCGCGGCGCTGGGATTACACGTCCTGGCATCCTGGGATCTGTATCTGACCGGCTTTCCCGACAGTCACCTCACCGACTACGACAAAGCAGTCGACGCGCCCAAACGGATACTCATGTGGGTGGAGTTCGGTTTCGTTCCACTCTTTCTGGTCCTTGCCTTTCTCCGGATGGGCGCTCGAGCGCGTGCCATCGGCTTATTCGCCACCCTGATTGCGTTGGCCCTCGTCGTACTGATTCAGCAGGTGGGCCTCCCTTGGTATTTCGGAAGCCATCTCGGTCTCGACAACGGAATTGGTGGCTAGTCGGTAAGCTCCTTCATCACCTATGGCTACTGTGCTGATCCCGATTCCAGACCGTGACTTCGACCCGACCGAGGTCGCGGTCAGTTGGCAGGTGCTGCGAGCCAACGGTCATCGCGTCGTCTTCGCCACCGAAAGCGGCACACCCGGAGCGGCGGACGACATCATGGTCACCGGCCGGGGTTTGGATATCTGGTCAAAGCTCCCGGTGCTGGGCGCCGTCACGGTGGTTGGGCGGATGCTGCGGGCCAACAAGGACGCCCGCCGCGCGTATCAGGACATGCTGGCTTCAGCTCAGTACCAACATCCGTCTAGTTGGGCGGAGGCCACCCTCGACGGTGTTGACGCCTTGCTGCTGCCCGGCGGCCACCGGGCCCGCGGAATGCGCTCGTACATCGACAGTGACACGCTGCAGCGCCTTGTCGTCGAGGCCTTTGCCCGTGGAGTGATCGTGGCCGCGATCTGTCACGGCGTGCTGCTCGCCGCCCGCAGTGTCGATCCCGCGACCGGGCGTTCGGTGCTCTACGGGCGTCGCACCACTGCGCTGACCTGGGCGCTGGAGCGCACCGCCTGGCGGCTGAGCAGGCTCACGCGATTCTGGGATCCCGACTACTACCGTACCTACCGCGAGAAGCCCGGGCAGCCAACCGGATACATGTCAGTGCAGTCGGAAGTCACTCGTGCGCTGAAGGATTCGACGGACTTCTGTGACGTCGAACGCGGCTCGGCGCATTGGCGGATCAAGACCTCCGGAATCGCACGCGATACCGCAACCGATCCGCGGCCGGCGTTCGTCGTCGACGACGGCGCCTATCTGTCGGCGCGGTGGCCGGGCGACACCCACACTTTCGCAAAAGTGTTGTCGCAGAAGCTTTGACGTCCGCGCGCACGGCCGGGGTGATCGGGTTAGACCCTACGGTTTTCCGATTTGACCAGCCACGCGAGCTTCTCCAACCCGTCGATCTGCGTAAGCAGGATGTCGGCCGTGGTGGGGTCTTCGGCGTCAACCGCGTCATGCACGCTGCGAAGCGTCTCGGCAGTCGCATAAATGCGGGCCGTGATCCGATCTACGACCTCCGTCGTGTTGTGCTCGTTGGCCGGGAATCGGGGCAGGCTGGTCGTGGCGACTACCGTGTCCGACCGGCCGTCCCGCACCGCGTCAAGCGCGCGCATGCGCTCGGCGATGACGTCGCTGCCCGCGCGGGCGAAGTCGACCAGCTCGTCGAGTTGTAGATGTAGCTTGACGGCGCTCAGCAGCGGCTTTCTCGTTGGGACTCAGGTTGCGGCCGGCAGAAGAATTCTGTCCAGCCTGAGCAGATGGCGCTTCGGGAACGAATTTGCGATGTCGTTACTGGCCTGGGCGATGTCTCGGACGAACTGCGCGAGATTTCTCGCGGTATTCACCCGACGATCCTGTCGAAGGGAGGGCTCGCCCGGTCACAATGGCGACGTGGAGTCGCAGGTTAAGCCGACCCGGGTTGTCATCGTCGATGACAACGCGGAGTTTCTCGACTCAGCCAGGCGGCTGCTTGAACACCAGGGGGTCCGCGTCGCCGGTGTGGCGTCAACGAATGCTGATGGGCTGCGGTGCGTCCAAGAATTACGGCCCGACGTCACACTTGTCGATGTGAATCTCGGCGACGAGAGCGGCTTCGATCTTGCTGAGGCACTTCAGGAAAGCGACAATGGGTCACTGGTCCCGGTGATACTGATATCTACGCATGCGGAGCCGGATCTGGCCGAGATGATCGAGACGAGCCCCGCGATAGGTTTCCTCGCCAAATCCGCCCTGTCGGCTGGTGCGATCACCGCAGCCATTGGCCGCCTCGGCGAAAGCCGTCTGACGTAGACCCGCCGATCGTCGGCCACTTCAAAACTACCTGTCTTTCAACAACTTACGCGGTCCTGTGCGATGGAAGGTCCTGCGCGGTGCCGGTACTGAGTGCAGCGATCCCAGGCGTTCGCTGCACTCAACATCGGCGCAGCACCCGGACCCGCGCACAGGGGCCCGGAATCGATCTCCGGTGGGAAACATTCCATAGTCGATCACCGCGCGTGGCCTTGCTCAGTCGCCACCGCGAGGTCCTGACACCCGCGTGCGCTGCGTCCGGCGACCACCCCGCGCCCCGGTGGCATCGACCAAACGCAGCGGTAGTCCGTACCAGTCGTACCGGTCGTCGGCAACCGAATCACCCGCTGTGTCGTCTAACCAGCGCGGCGGAACCGACAGTGCTCCGATCGCCGCCGCACGGCCGAAAACCGCAGCGATCCCGCTCGGGTTCGGTGACGACAACACAGCCGCTTTGAGTAGCATCATCCCCCTATTCATCGCGTTCAGATTCTTGATCGCGACTTCCGCTGCCGGAGACAATGAAGCGAGCTTGGACAGCGCGGTCGTCACCGGCAGCAGATGAACATCTAACGTCGTTTGCGGCGATGACGAAAGGGCCTGCAGTGCTTCGGGAATGGCGGCAATAACCTGCTGGCCCGCCGCGATGGCATCGGGGGCCGATGCCAATGCGCGCGCCGACCGCCGAACATTGACGTCGGGGTGTGTCGACCCGGACGCGTCGATTGTGAGACTCGACGAGCCGAACGGCGTCAGCACGGAGGCCTTGGCCGACGCCCGAGCATAGGAATACATGGCCTCGGCATCATCGGACCACATCTGCTCATACTCAGCTTCGGTTTGCGCGATCATCGGACTAACCTGAGCCAGGCAATTTGCCGTGCACAGCGATAGCAGCCGTACTCGATTGGCGACGACCACATCCGGGTGCACCATCGCTGCCACAGCCAACTCATGGGCGCTGACCGCAGCGGCCGCCTGCATTGCTGCGTGCGCGGCTTGGGTAGCGGCGGCGTTGAGCCAGGCGATGTACGGCGCCAAAGCCCGGCCGACGGCGATCGCGACAGCGCCGTGCCAACCTTCAGCCAAAGTGGCGGCAACCGCACAGCAACATCCCGCGGCCTGATGCAGGGTTGCTGCCAGCTCATCCCAAGCCGTCGCCGCCCGCACCATTGATGCCGAGCCGCACCCGTAGAACAGCCGTCCGGAATTGATCTCTGGCGGGACTTGCCCGAACGACATCACTGACTCCTCCGCCTCATCCTTTGGCTTGCATCTCTTCGATGGTTTCGCCCAGCCGAGCCTGTGTCTGTGCGGTTGGCGGCAATATGGGATTGCAGGCAACCGGAGTATTTGGTTACCGGCTAGCTGGCAAAGGTCTCGGCGCTTCGGTCGCGATATTGCGGCGGACCACTTCGCGTGCTATGCCGATCATGTGATAGAGCAGGTGGTCGCCGAGGTCAAGAACGGCCGACCGGAACGTCCGGGCGGCCGGGTCATGTCGCTGCTGGTGCAGCCGACCCCTCCACCGTTATGGCGTGGGCTGGTCGCCGCCGCGGCATTAATCGGCGTGGAGACGGTTGTGGTTCTTCTGCTCAAACATTTCGCTCCGACCAATGCTTTCGGCACGGTGTACCTTCTCGGGGTACTGGTGGTCGGAGCGGCGTGGGGGTTCGGATTAGCGGCGATCAACGCACTGGCCAGCGCAGTGGCCTTCGACTATTGCCGAAGCTGGCCGGACAGCGGTCTTTCACACCCCCAGAACTGGGTCGTGGTTGGCGTCTTTTTCATCGTGGCGTTGTTGTCCAACAGTCTTGCGTGGTTGGCCCGGGCAAGCGCGATCGAAGCCGAACGGCGCCGGCACGAAGCCGATCTTGCCGCGCGGCAGCAGACCGCGCTGCGCCGGGTCGCGACCTTGGTGGCACGCGGCGTTCCGCCCTCGGAGGTGTTCTCGGCCGTGGTGGCCGAGTTAGCCAGCTGTCTGGAGGTGCAGAACGCGGCTTTGTTCCGATACGAGCCCGACGGCACGGCTCTTTTGCTTGCAGCGGCCGACGAACCCGGATTGCAGAAGATGCCTGTGGGCGAACGCTTTTCGCTCGACGGCGACAATGTCGCGGCGATGGTGCGACGTTCTGGCCGGGCCGCCCGAATGGACAGCCACGACCATGCTGCCGGGACGGCTGCGGCGCGGATCCGTGCGTTGGGTCTATGCTCGGCTGTCGGAGCCCCGATCGTGGTCGACAACCGGGTGTGGGGGGTCGCCGTCGCGGGTTCGTCGCGACCCGACGCCTTTCCGCCCGGCGCCGAGCAACGGGTGAGCGACTTCGCGGACCTGATCGGGATTGCGATCGCGAACGTTCAGGCACGTGCGGAACTGACCGCCTCGCGTGCCCGCATCGTCGCGGCCGCCGATGACACCCGGCGGCTTATCGAACGGGATCTGCATGACGGCGCTCAACAGCGGCTTGTCTCGTTGGGACTCAGGCTGCGGCTGGCGGAGGATTCCGTCGCTCCTGAGCAGATGGCGCTTCGGGAACAGATTTCCGATGTCGTTACCGACCTGGTCGCAGTCTCGGACGAACTACGGGAGATGTCTCGCGGTATTCACCCGGCGATCCTGTCGAAGGGCGGGCTCGGTCCGGCGCTGAGGGCACTGGCGCGCCGTTCCGCGACTCCGGTGAACCTGGATGTGGCTGTACCGCACCGCTTACCTGACTACGTAGAGGTCGCCGGGTATTACGTTGTGGCAGAGGCGCTTACGAACGTGACGAAGCATGCGCAGGCCTCTGAGGTGCATCTGGCTGTCAAGACCGAGGGTGACCACCTTTATCTTTCGATACGCGACGACGGTGTTGGGGGAGCCGACGCCGGCAAAGGGTCCGGACTCATAGGGCTGGTGGACCGGGTTGAGGCCGTCGGGGGCCGGATCGACATTACGAGTCATCGCGGCGACGGTACATCGCTGGAGGTGTTAATTCCCCTGGAACGCGACCTGCTGGCCGCCGGGCAGTCCAGCGAGCTTGTGCCGGGCCAGACGTGAGGTTGGCGCTAGCGGGTATGGCGACCGGTCACAATGGCGTCGTGGAGTCGCAGGTTGAGCCGACCCGGGTTGTCATTGTCGATGACAACCCGGAGTTTCTCGACTCAGCCAGACGGCTGCTTGAACACCAGGGGGTCCGCGTCGCCGGTCTGGCGTCGACGAATGCTGATGGGCTGCGGTGCGTCCAAGAATTACGGCCCGACGTCACACTTGTCGATGTGAATCTCGGCGAAGAGAGCGGTTTCGATCTTGCTGAGGCACTTCAGGAGAGCGACGACGGGGGGCCGGTCCCGGTGATACTGATATCCACACACGCGGAGCCGGACCTGGCCGAGATGATCGAGACAAGCCCCGCGATAGGTTTCCTCGCCAAGTCCGCCCTTTCGGCTGGCGCGATCACCGCAGCCATTAGTCGCCTCGGCCATAATCATCTGAAGTAGACGTGCCGATCGTCGGCCACCTCAAAACTATTCCCTTCCAACAAGTTACGCTGTCCTTGGTAATGAGAGTTCGTGCGCAGTGTCGGGGCTCATTGCAGCTAGCTGGTAACCGCTGACTGCAGCTAACCGGCATGGGCAATAGGCGGTAGTGGCGAAGACTTTTTGTGCTTGCGGGACGACGCTTACAGCTATGAAGAGCTACCCGTCCGGAACACCCTCACGGCAGCCGCCATTGAGCTATCGACCTGAAGACTTCTTTGGCGGGCAGCTGTTTTGGCACGTGCCGCGGCGCTGAGCAATCACTGCAGTCAATGTCGGCCACAACATTGGAAAAACGCGAAATATGATGGGAGGCAGGAGAAATAGATATCGACCGCATAACTCACCCGCTGAGTTTTAGCCAAGGGATCCCAGCAACCGGGATCGGGCAAAGGGAGTGCCATGAACGTTAATATCGGAAAAGTGCTGGTCGGTTCCGTTGGAGCCGTCATCTCGGTAGGCCTGGCCGCGCCGGCTAGCGCCGCCCCCCCGGACTTCTTGGGCGCCGTACGCGCGGCGGGCATCACAGGAACGGATCCGGCGATACTGGAAGACGGCTACCAAGTGTGCAGGAGACTATGGGTTCGGCAGCTGCCAGGCACTCAGGTTGCCGCCGGCCTGGTACAAGACCATCCACAGCTGACCATCGAGCAAGCAGG
>Ga0302325_10012052_pt1 | contig 18586 bp, 18 predicted proteins | sample Palsa_T0_2_FD_201948 | JGI IMG/M metagenome (GOLD analysis project Ga0302325, IMG submission 201948) | Peat permafrost microbial communities from Stordalen Mire near Abisko, Sweden - Palsa_T0_2 | ecosystem: Environmental > Terrestrial > Soil > Palsa > Peat permafrost | place: Sweden: Abisko...
GCACATCAAATAGTCTTTGTCGCCGTTGCCGTCTGTCACTGGATGAGGACGAGGCAGAGCTTGCCGCGATGACTCCGGTGCCAGAAGTGCTGCCGGTGAGTATCCATTCTAACGGACGCGGGCATCTCAAGCTGGCGCAATCCATCCGGTCGCTGCGCCTGCGCAATGGCCTGAGTCAGCGCCAGTTGGCGCTGCGAATGTCAGTTCCGCGGACCTACGTCTCGAAAATCGAAAACGAGAAGGCGACTCCGACACTTTCTTCGCTCGAGCGGCTGGCGAGGGCGCTCGAGGTAAGCGTGCCAGATCTGCTCTCCGGTGGAGAACGGAACCGGCAGGAAGAAGTGCGCGAGTTGATGGAGGATCAGTTCGTGGCCGAGGTTTTGCCGTATCTGTCGCAGCTGAACGGGATGCAAATGTCGAGTATTCTGGCGCAGGTACGGGACCTGACCGTGCGGCCGCGCCGGAGCGCGTAACCGGTTACCGGCGGGCGTCAGAACACGTAGCGCAAACTCGCGATGCATCGGTCGCCGTGGCTCTCGTTCTTGTCTTGCGTTTGTAGTCTTTTTATCTCTTGTCTTTTATCCGGGCGCACAACCAACTGGACAGCCGGAACCTACGGGCTCCGGCTTTTTTGCCGCTGAGCGCTGCCGGAGAGTGCTATTCGTAAGCACATAACATGCAGAGGTTTGCACAGTGTAGACCGCTATGCGCAAGGGTTTGCACGTGGTCCAGTTTTTTTTCTCGCATGTACTGATTTCTTCTTGACCCCGATGTCCGAACGAGCTAACCTCGCCATCACTCCCCCCTGAAAGCTGGGAGACGACCACCCGGCAAGACTCCTTGGTGAATAGGATAACCTCGATGAAAACCTCTAAAATCTGTGCGCTGGCTTTGCTGCTAGTAGTGGGCTCGGTGTTGGCCTTCGCCGACGGCATCAACGATCCACAAATCATCGTTCACGGCGTTGGTAGCGGCGGCTCCGGCCCCCAGACCTGCCCGCCGGGAGGATGTCAGGGTGTCGGCCTGAATTTCAACTTCAGCGTACCCCCGAGCGGTTCGGGCACGTTATATTTCACGAATACGAGCGGCGTAAACTGGACTTCGCTGGCGCTGATTGAAGTTTGTAAGAACGATAAGTGCCCCGTGCCGGCATCGGCCATCAAGTGCAATTCGTACCTGTTTGAAAGTTGCAAAAGCGAGACGCTCAAGAACGGCAACGTTGAGATTTTACTGTCGGGCGTCAAGGGCAGTCTGAATCCTGACAAGGGGATTAAGAACGGGCAGAGTTTCTCGATTACTTTCGCCTGCGTCGACGGCCATTGCTGGCCCCCGGGGCTGAACTTTAACGCGCATGCGAACGTCGGCACGGTTCCGGAGCCGGGCACGATTGCCTTGATGGTGACCGGGCTGGGTACGCTCGTTTCGCGCCGCAAGACTTGGAAAAATCGCTGGAACGCTTAGCGGCTTTTCTTCGAGAACTCGTTCACCAATTGTGAAAACTGCGGCAGGGCCTGGAGCTTCTGGAGTTCGGGATCGTTCCAGGCCTCTTGCGCAGGATAACCCTTCTCAAGCGCCAGTCGCAGCGACTTCAAAGCGTCTTCCGGTGTCCCAATCAAGGTCTTCACCTGAGCTTCTGAGTATCTTAGCTGCACGTCATCCGGCTTGATGGCACGGGCCTGATTGGTGTATTGCAGAGCATTCGTGGCATCACCCTTCTTGGCATAGAGAAGCCCAAGGTCGCCCATGGTGATGGCCGAGCGCGGGTTTACCTGCAGTTCCTGAAAGGCGAGTGAAATGGCTTTGCCGTAGGCGCTAGCGGCCTGGTCGGAGTGTCCCGACCAGCGGTAAGCGTCCCCCAAATTGCCCTGGAGTTGTTCGTCGTTCGGCGTCATCTGGACTGCTTTTTCATACATCGCCGTGGCTTGGTTGTAGTTCTTGAGCCAAAAGTAAGCGGTGCCCAAGTTCGAATAAGTATCCGCGTCGGGAGCGATCGCGATGGCTTTCTGAAGTTGCGGAATGGCCTCGCCCCACTTGCCTTCGCGCAGATAGATCTCGCCCAACCCTTCATACCCCATCGGGTTGTCGCTGGCAATTTCGGTTACCTTCTGAAACTCCGGGAGCGCCTTGGCAGTGTCGCCGAGCCTGAAGTAGGCATTGCCGAGCGCGGTGTGATTCAGCCAGTAATAGGTGTTGGCGGCGACCGCTTTCTGGTAGGCGGCGATGCCTTCTTCACTTTGACCGCTCGAAAAGTATGCGTCACCAAGACTCCGGTAGGCTTCATCGGAGTTGGGCGCCAATTCGAGCGCCCGTTTCAGCTCGGCCACCGCTTGCGTGTTCTTGCCCGTGGTGGCGTAGACGCTGCCGAGCGAGAGATGAACCTCCGGCAGGTTGTTTGAGAGTCGTTCCGCTTGCTGCGCTGCCAGCGTGGCTTTGTCAGCCCAGACACTGTCCTTGGTCTCGAAATACATGCGCAGACTGGAATCAGCTCGTCCCGTGTAGGCGAGAGCGAAATTGGGGTCTTTGTCGATCGCCTGTTCGAATAATTCGGAGGCCTGTTTATAGGCATCCTGGGTGTGACCGTTGCGCAGCGTATTTCGTCCCTGCAAGTAGAGATCGTAGGCCTTCACGTTCTCGGTCGGGTGGGCTCCGACGCGGGCTTGCTCTTCGTTGGTCGGCTTGAGGGCGAGCGCGGTCGACAGGTTGCCATAGATCTGGTCTTCGAGGGCCAGCAGATCCTGCGGCACACCCTGGAAGTCCTGGCTCCAGCGGAGATGGCCGTCGTCGCCCGCGGTGGCATCGGTCAGGGTGAGCACGACTCGCAGCTTGTCCCCGCTCCCCTGCACATTGCCCTGCACGATCAGATTGGCACCCAGTTCCTGGGCCATTTTGGGAAGAGGAAAATTCTTCTTGGCCACATCCTCGGTGGTCGTCGCGGAGGCCAGATGCACCTCCTTCAGCTGGAAAAGTTTCGCCGCCAGTGCCTCCTGGATTCCCTCGGCCACGTAACCAAGCGCCTTCTCATCCCCAAGGATCTTCATGGGCATGATGGCCACGTACTGCCCTCGGCTGAGCGGCGGGATGCCTCGGGCGGCGCTCTCGGTCGCAGCCGGTGTGCGATTCAGCAGCGTGCGCCCGGCATAGGTCGCCAGCGCGACCACCAGGACCGCGCCGGCGATCCACATCCAGCTTTTCCCCGGCAGATCGAGGCTGAAGCGCGACGGACGCACGATGGGGTGCGAAATCATCTTGGACAGCAAGTCGGCGGTGATGTTGGGGTTCGCTTCCCAGGTCGTCAATTGCTGCAGCAGTTCGACTGCGGAGTGGTAGCGGTTGGCCGGCTCGCGCTCCAGGCAGCGGCTGACAATCGCGCTCAGGGAGCGGGGAACGGACGGGTCGACGTCGGCAGCAGATTGCGCATCCTCGCGCGTGCGCTTCATCAGGCTGGCGATGGCGGTGTCGGCCTGGTAGGGAGCCTTTCCGGTGAGCAACTCGAAAAAGATGAGGCCAACGCTGAAAATATCGGAACGCTGGTCGAGCGCGCCGCCCATCGCCTGCTCGGGCGACATGTATTCCATGGTCCCCACGATGGCGCCGGTCTGGGTCATGCCCGATTCGCCGAGCGACCGCGCCAATCCGAAGTCCATCACCACGATGCGGCCGTGCTGGTCCCGCATGATGTTCTGGGGCTTCAGATCGCGATGGATCACGCCTTCGGAATGGGCGGAGTCGAGCGCGCGGCAAACCTGCTCCACCATGGCGATGGCTTCGGGGGCCGGGAACTTTCCCTGACGGCGCAAGATCGTGCGCAGGTCCTCGCCATCCACATATTCCATGCTGATGAAGCGGATGCCTTCGGCTTCGCCCAGATCGAATATGCGGACCACGTTCTTGTGCGTGATGTTGCGGGAAAGAATGAGTTCTTGCTTGAAGCGCGCCAGAATCGCCGGATCGGTCGCCAGCTCGGGACGGATGACTTTGAGCGCGATCAACCGGTCCAGTTCGCGGTCGCGGGCCTTGTAGACGGCCCCCATGCCGCCCTGTCCGAGCACACCCATGATTTCGTAGCGTCCGCCGAAAAGCACCCCCGGCTGCAGGCCTTGAAAGGCGGAAATGCTGCTCACTGCGGGCGGAGCCGGACGGACATGAGGAGGCGCTGGCGTCGCGCCCGGAACCGGAGTCCCGTGTGGCAAGGTGGGAGCGTCGGAGAGCGGCGCGTTCGAAAGCGGTGGAGGGGTTAGCGCCCCGGCGCCGACAATGTCTGCGGGCAGATGGGTACCCGGCAGCGTCGGGCTATCGGAATCTGTGCCCCTGTGGTCGCGCTCATCCATGTAGTATTGCCCGGAAGCGGAGAGCCAGCGGAGGAGCGCGCCTCAGTCGAACGGACGACGAACGACAGAGGCCGACATTCGCCTCAGGTTGTCGAGGGGGAAATCGAGAACCCAGCACTCCGATGTGCAAGGAAGTATAACCCGGAATTTCCTTTGAGGAAAGTATCGGGAATGTTCTGGATAGGAATCTGGCCGCATTTCGCAGCCGACCCCTGATTCGTATCCGGGGCATGCCTTCCTGCCATTGAATGGAAAGAGAAAGAAAAGAATCGCCTCCGGTGCCCAGCCGTCCGAATTTCGCCCGCCGGTTGCCGAGCGAAGGCGATCCTCGCCAGGTTACTTCCGTTCTCTTTTGTCCGACGCACATCTGGCGTCTGATGGTGGGAGCTTCACATTCGCGGGTGTTACCAACCGGTCGGTTCAGGAATTTCGTGATTGCGGCCGGGCCGTGCTTAAATGAAAAGTTGGGCGCCCAGTTTTGCGCCATGCCCCGCGCGCGGCTTCCAATGGCAACCTTCTGAACGCGAGCTACGTGCACCGGTTCTGCCTGTGCCATTGCGAGCAGCCGCGGTCGAACAACGAGAGATCTCGAGCGGCTAGCTTCACCGTGCGTCCGTGATTCCGCCGTCAGAGGTCAACAGGAGAGTATCTTTTGGATTTCCAGTTGAACGAAGAGCAGTTGCACCTGAAAAAGACGGTGCGCGAGTTTGCGGAACGCGAGATCGCACCGAACGTCATGCGGTGGGATGAGGCCTGTGAATTCCCTCTGGCGACGATCAAGGAGCTCGGCAAGCTCGGGCTGATGGGCGCGATCTTCCCGCCCCTTTACGGTGGCGCAGGAATGGGCTACGTCGAGTACGTCACCGCCATGGTAGAGCTCTCTCGGGTGGACGGTTCGGTGGGCATCATTGTGGCGGCGCATACCTCACTTTGTTCGAACCATATCTATGTGGCGGGAAACGAAACGCAGAAGAAAAAGTATTTGTCGAAGCTGGCCACGGGCGAGTCGATCGGCGCCTGGGGGCTGACCGAGCCCTCGGCGGGATCGGATGCGGGCAGCGCACGCATGACCGCGGTGCGGGCAAAAGGCGGATGGGTGCTGAACGGCACCAAGACCTTCATCACCAACGGCCATTATGCGGACGTCCTGGTCGTGATCGCGGTGACCGACCGCGCGGCCCACACGCACGGCCTTTCGGCCTTCGTAGTGGAGAAAGACACCAAAGGATTCCGCGCCGGGAAAAAAGAAAACAAACTGGGGCTTCGTGCGAGCGATACCTCCGAGCTGATCTTCGAAGATTGTTTCGTCCCGCACGAAAGCCTGCTCGGCAAGGAAGGCGACGGCTTTATCGACGCCATGCGCGTCCTCGACGGCGGACGCATCTCGATCGCCGCCCTCTCGCTCGGCATGGCCGAGGGCGCCTACAGTGCGGCCCTGAGGTATTCGAAAGAACGCGAACAATTTGGCCAGGCCATCTCGGAGTTTCAGGCAATCCAGTGGAAGCTGGCCGACATGGCGACCGAAATCGATGCGGCCAAACTTCTGACGCTGCGCGCCGCCGCCATGAAAGATGCGGGAATGAAGACCACGCTCGAATCGTCGATGGCCAAGCTTTACGCGAGCGAGGTCGCCGTGAAATGCGCCAACGAAGGCGTGCAGATCCACGGCGGCTATGGGTTCATCAAGGACTATCCGGCAGAGAAGTTCTATCGTGATGTGAAGCTGTGCACGATTGGCGAGGGCACGAGCGAAATCCAGCGCCTGGTGATTGCGCGGCAGTTGCTGAAGGATTAATTCCGTGTCCCCCCGGCTCGCGATCTAGGCGCGCTTTTCCATCGCTTGGGGTTCGCCCTTTATCAAAATTGTCGTCCTTTCGCGAAGGGAAGGATGAAACCCGGGTTGCCCTTGCCTCCATCGCAAATTAGGTGCGCCCAATCCGGGCCCGTCCGGGATGGTTGGACTTCTCCGAATCTTTTTATTGTTCCCGCAAGAATTCTCTTGACTATTCCATACTGTGTACCATACAGTGTGTGTCGTACACTGTATGGCGCAGAGTAACGGCAATCACGATCTGTTCGAAAACCTTCGCCTGGAGCTGCGCCGCGGCTGCCTGAGTCTGGCGGTGCTGTCCCAACTCCGCACCGAGCGCTACGGTTACACGCTGCGCAAAGCATTGGCCGACCAGGGCCTGGAGATCGACGAAGGAACCCTCTATCCACTCCTGCGCCGCCTCGAGAGTCAGGGCCTGCTGACCAGCGTTTGGCGGGAGGAGGAGAAGCGAAACAAGCGCTTCTACCGTCTTTCCCCCGAGGGCAAGCAGATGCTCAAACAGTTGGGCGCGGAATGGCAAAGGATCAATTCGTCGTTAAAAGAAATACTCTAAAGGAGCAAAATCATGGAGCTACTCGATCGTTATCTCGACGCAATCGAATTCTGGCTGCCCAAGCGGCAGAAACGGGACATCATCGCGGAACTGTCGGAGGATCTTCGCTCGCAGATCGAGGAGAGGGAAGCCGAAGTCGGCCGCAAACTTGAGGACGCGGAAGTGGAGGCGATCCTTAAGCGCTGCGGGTCGCCGGTCGAGGTGGCGTTCCGCTACCGGCCCCAACAGTACCTGATTGGCCCCACTCTGTTTCCGGTCTACCGTTTCGTGCTGGCGGTTTTGCTGATCGGCTGCGTGGTTCCGCGATTTCTGATCTGGCTCGGATTCCTGATCGTCGATCCCGCGCATCGCGGCTATCTGCACATGGAAAACCTGTGGACAACCGTGGTCTATTTCGCGTTCTTTACGACGCTGGCGTTTGCGATCGCGGAAAGAAACGGCGCGAAGCTCGAGTTTCTGAATACCTGGAACCCGCGCAAACTGCCCGCCGTGCGCGACCCGAATCGCATATCCCGCAGCAACTCGCTGTTTGAAATCGCGGTGGTGGTCGGCGTCAACGTCTGGTTCGCCAGCATGTTTTGGCCGCGACCCTTGATTAATTTCTACGGAGTGCAGATCACCCCCGCTCCCGTATGGAAGGTTATTTTCTGGAGTTACCTTTTTCTTTCAACTTGCAATCTGGCAGTCTCGGTTTCGAACCTTTTCCGGCCTTCCTGGACGCGGCTCCGCGCCGGTGTGCGCCTGGCGGCCACCGCGCTTGGATATGGATTGTTCTGCTGGGCGTCGAAAGCGCAGATGGTCGCTCAAATTTCCGTTCCCCGCCTGGCGCCTGAAGACGCGGTCAAATTGACGAACCTGATCAATGCGGCGATGGCGAGCATTTTCTGGTACGCAGTCGCGATCGGCATCATTGCTCTTGCTTTCGACCTCCGTCGCGTCGTTCGCGTGAAAAGCGGCCGCGAGCACGGCGGGTCGATGGGGACCGCGGTGAAGAACCTTTCCGATTCGATGGTGAATGGCAGCTAAGCGCTCGCACCGCGTGCTCGCCCGAAAAGCTGCGGCGCTGCCTTCGCCCGAGAATCGGCAATTTGTCTGGGTCGAAGCTTTCGTCCTTGTCTTCGTCTTCGTCGAACCGATCGGCTGCTTTACACTAAACCATTGACTCAGGAACCCCTGGCTCGGAAACCATTGGCACAGGATACCCAATCCGAGTTTGCTCGTCTCTGCGCCGGGGACCCCCGCGCTCTGGCGCGAGCCATTTCTACGGTCGAGAACCGCGCCCCGGGCTGGTCCGATCTGCTCAAAGCGCTTTTTCCGCGTACCGGCAAGGCCCGAGTCATAGGGATCACGGGCGCGCCCGGCGCAGGCAAGAGCACGCTGGTCGATCAACTCGCCAAGCATTATCGAAAAGGGAATCAAACCGTCGGTATCATCGCGGTCGACCCGACCAGCCCCTACACGGGCGGTGCGATCTTGGGTGACCGCATCCGCATGCAGGATCACTATCGCGATCCAGGAATCTACATCCGCAGTATGGCAACCCGAGGATCGCTCGGAGGGCTAGCGCGCTCGACCGCCGATGCAGTCACCGTGCTCGATGCTTCCGGCCGCGACCTGGTCCTGATCGAAACGGTTGGCGTTGGCCAGGACGAAGTCGAAATTGTGCGCCTGGCCGATGTCACCATCGTGATGCTGGTCCCCGGCATGGGCGACGATGTGCAGAGCATCAAAGCCGGGATCATGGAAATCGCCGACATCTTCGTCATCAACAAGAGCGACCGCGAGGGCGCTGAGAGTGTCGAACGCGAAATTCGCGCCCTGCAATCGCTCGCTACCCGACACGACGGCTGGACCCCGCCAGTCGTGAAGACGGTTGCCAGCGAGGGCGCGGGAACCAAGGAGTTGGCGGAAGCGATCGCGGACTACGAGACCTACCTGAAAAAAGAGAATCTGCTCTTCAGAAAGACGGTTGAGAACTGGCAGGAGCGGCTGGTCGAGATGCTGCGCGACGCGATGCTCGAAAAAGCGCGAGCTCAAATGGACGGCGGCGCGCTCGAGCGTTACGCCTCCGAGATCGCCGAGCACAAGCGCGACCCGTATTCGCTGGTCGAAGAGATTGTCGGTGCGCCGGCAAAAATCACCTAGGACCAGGACGCCTTCGTCCGTCCCGGAAAGTGAAGCTCCGCGACGTTCGATCGCCGTCTCGCCGAGCGCGGAGCGAGCTCGAACGATTGCGTCCGGGAGTGCGTGTTCTCGGTGCGCCCTACGCATGGGGAGGAGACTGCAGAATGTTTCAGATCGATCATCTCGGCATCGCAGTGAAGTCGCTCACGACGGCGAAGTCCATTTACGAGAAACTCGGGCTCAGCGTTTCTCCGGAAGAAACCGTGGAGCAGGAAAAAGTTCGGGTGGTGATGGTGCCGGTCGGCGACAGCCGGCTGGAGCTGCTCGAAGCGACTTCGGACGATTCGACCATCGCCAGGTTCATCGCCAAGCGCGGTGAGGGGTTGCATCATGTTTGCCTGCGTGTCCCCGACCTGGCGGTGGCGGTTCGAAAGTTAAAGAACGACGGCGTGCGCCTGGTATCAAACGAGATCAAAACCGGCGCGGGTGGGCATCGGTACGTATTCGTGCATCCACAGAGTACGGCAGGCGTGTTGTTGGAGTTGATCGAGAGCCACCACTGATTCTCAAGCGTGGGTGTTTCCGCTTATGCTCCTGCTCGCAGTCGACACTTCGGGGAAAAACGGCAGCCTGGCGCTGGCCCTGGCCGTGCCGGGTCAGAGCCAAATCGACGTGCTTGAAGTCGTGCCACTCTCGGGTGGCGCGTTCTCGGCCCAACTGGTGCCGCAGATTGCCGCGTTGCTCGAAAAGCACACCTACCGCAACAACGACCTGGGAGCATTTGCGGTTGCGTCCGGGCCGGGGTCGTTCACCGGCCTGCGGGTAGGCCTGGCGGCCATCAAGGCCCTGGCCGAGGCCCTTGAGAAGCCAATCGTTGCCGTTTCCTTGCTGGAAGCAGTGGCCTCGAGCGGTACCGAACGGGGTCGCGTGCTCGCGGCGCTCGATGCCGGCCGGGGAGACGTGTACGTCGGCGACTACTCAATCGACCCGCACGTTCGTAGGAACAGCGAACGCTTGCTCAGCAGGGAAGAGTTTCTCGCCGAAATCAGGCATCCCGAACTCAGGCGGCGCGAGTCCGGTGCCCCCGAAACCAAGACAAGCGCCGTGGTCACGCCCGATGCCGTGTTGGCGGACATGGTTCGCTCTGCCGGAGTCGTTGCCGGAATTCGTCTTGAGCAGATCGAGTATCCGACGAGCGGCGTGATCGCCCGCCTGGGCTGGGAGCATCTCGAGCGGGGCGAGACGGTTGGTCCCGAACAGCTGGAAGCCAATTACCTCCGCCATTCCGACGCCGAGATTTTCTCGAAACCGGCGCCTTGATCTCTCCATGCCTGTGAACATCCGACCTGCTACGTTGAGCGACTTGCCAGCCATTCTTGCCATGGAACGGCAAGCGCCAAGTGCAGCCCATTGGACCCCGGAGCAATACAACAAATTGTTGGGAAGCGGGGTCGTTCTGGTCGCCGAACAAGCGGCCGAGGAAGGCAGGCTTTCCGGATTCATTTGCGCCCAGACGGTCGCCGAGGAATGGGAGATTGAGAATGTGGTCGTGGCTGACCCGTTCCTCCGGCGTGGCATCGCCTGCGAGCTGTTGCTCGAGTTGATCGAGCAGGCCCGGAAAGCGGCTGCGTCAGCGATCTTGCTCGAAGTACGCCGATCGAATCGCCCGGCCCGCCGACTGTATGAAAAACACGGTTTTCGGGAACTGGGCCGCCGCCCGTCCTATTACCGGGATCCGGCAGAAGACGCGGTCCTGTATGCGCTGCGCTTCGACGCCTCATCGTAAGTCGAGCAGTGAGATTGGAGACTTGGAGGAAGAGATTTCCACAGCCGTCGTGGGCCGGGCGCCCCCCGATTTCGGGCCCTAACCAGGAATCGATGCACCATTTCTTGTTCAAATTGCATCCTAGGGTCACCTATCCGTAGGGGTAAATTTTCCTATGAAATCTCATTGAACCCAGCTGGTCCCTGTGCTAGGTTTTAATCGTGCAGCAATAAAAACACAGGAGGTCTGGCAAGGATGCTGACTCCAAGAGAGCAACTCCTGACCGGTCACGATCAGTTCCAGCGACTGGTTCAGGAGCACTCGCAATACTCCCAACGGCTGGAATCCCTCACCCAAAAGCGATACCTCACCGAAGATGAAAAACTAGAGGAAGTGCGGCTGAAGAAGTTGAAGCTGCGCCTCAAAGACCAGATGCAGACTCTGGAGCATCAGGTCCAGCGGCATACTGCCTGATTGACCGACCCGCGTATCGGGTCTCTAAATCATGCATCGCGAAACACCGCACCCAAGGTATGTCTCTCGACTCGGCGCTTCTAAGCGCCTTTTTTTATTGCAGTTATGCAGAACATTGCAGCCTGGCTCTATAATCATCCTGAATTCCCATGGTCCGTGACGGCTATTTCTATGGCGTGGGTTGCCTTCTCGCAGCGGGCGTGATCGCCTGGCTGGCCGCTTGGCCATACGCCGTCCCCCTGTTGCTGCTGGCGGCTTTCTTTCTGTGGTTTTTCCGCGATCCCGAGCGCCAGATTCCGACGCTCCCTGGCACCGTAGTTTCTCCGGGCGACGGCAAAGTGACCGATGTATCGGTCGTGAGCGTCGGCGGAACTTCGCGCCAACGGATCAGCGTCTTTCTCAGCGTTTTCGACGTCCACGTGAACCGCTCGCCGATTGCCGGCGTGATCCGCGACATCCGCTATCAGCGCGGCAAGTTCTTGAACGCCATGAGCGCCCAATCGGCCGAGGAGAACGAGCAGAACATCGTTACCCTCGAAGGCGAAGGCCGTACTGTAGTCTTCAAGCAGATCGCCGGCCTGATCGCACGCCGTATCGTCTTCAATTTTCAGGTGGGAGACCAGGTAGCCCGCGGCCAGCGCGTCGGGCTTATCAAGTTTGGTTCTCGGGTGGATGTTCTGTTCGATCGCGATGCCGCCATCCAGGTGAAGCCGGGCGATCGGGTCAAGGGAGGATCGACGGTACTTGCGCTGCTGCCGGTTGCGCAGCCGGTCCACGCCGGCGCGGCCATGCGGCAAGGGACAGAACCGGAGACCGATCGCGCATGAACATGAACGAGAATCTCGAGCAGTTCGAGCCACGCCGTCGCGAAGCCGACCGCCCGCGCGGAAAACTGCGTAAGGGCATGTACATCCTCCCCTCGCTGTTCACCACAGCCAATATCGCGGCTGGCTTCTATGCCATCCTCCAAACCGTGCACGGCAGCTCAGGGGAAACCTGGCACATGGACTTCGCCGCGATGGCCATCGGCTTTGCGGTATTGTTCGATGGCATCGACGGGCGCATCGCGCGCATGACCCACACCGAAAGCGACTTCGGCAAGGAGCTCGATTCTCTGGCCGACGTGATCACCTTCGGCGTGGCCCCGGCGCTGCTAGCCTGGATGTGGGGTTTCCATCTGTTGCCCGCTGATATTGCTCCCGACCTGCACCTGAAGATCACGCAATTGGGCTCGATTGCCTGCTTCGGTTTCCTGGTAGCGGGCGCGAGCCGTCTGGCGCGCTTCAACATTGCCAAGAACCCGCAGCCTTCGAATCCGGGACGCCCGGGAAAGAAATACTTCGTGGGTATGCCGATTCCGGCCGGCGCGGGGGTGATTGCGGCAGTCGTGCACTTCTCCGCCGGCGAGCCCGTCACTTCGTGGGTGACGTCGATGAGCTGGTTGATGATGGTCATCGTGGTTGGCTATCTCATGGTGAGCACTTGGCGTTTCTACAGCTTCAAGGATATTAATTTTCGTTCGCGCCGTCCCTTCCGCCTGATTGTGCTGATTGCCGTGGTCATTGCCTCGATCTGGTATTTTTCCCGGCCCGTGCTTTTCGTCATCGCGATTCTCTACATGGCTTCCGGTGTTCTGTGGCGCTTGCAGTGGATCTTCCGTCGCAAGGCTCCGCCTGCACCTCCTGCCTACCGGGAGGCATCTCACACTCCATGAGTTCCCTCTCGAAGACTTCGCTTTCGAAATCCGCCGCCTCCCAGGCCGATCTGCGTGCCACCAATCTTTATCGCGTGGCCATCGTCGGCGCGGCATCGCTCAAGGGCAAAGAGATTGCTGAAATCCTGCGCGAACGGAATTTTCCCGCGGTCGATGTCCGGCTGCTCGACGCCGACGAGTCGCTCGGCCGACTGGAAGCCGTTGGCGACGAGATGAACTTTATCCGGAGCATCCGCCCGGAACAGTTCGAACGCGTCGACTTCACCTTTTTCGCTAGCGACCGAAACTCCACGCGCAACAACTGGAAGGCGGCGAGCGATCTGGGCGATAGCATCGTCGATCTTTCGTACGCGCTCGAAGATGAAGCGGGAGCGGGAGCGGTGATCCGCTCGCCCTGGATCGAGCGCGAGACGGGGAAAACGGGCAACACGATCGTGCCCCAGTTGCAACCGGGCCCGGTGGTGGTCGCCCATCCAGCGGCCACGGCGCTCGCGCTGCTCGCTTTGCGCGGTGAGAAAGCTGCCAAGATCGAACGCATGGTCGCGACCGTATTTGAGCCGGCCTCGGAAAACGGCCAGAACGGGATGGACGAACTGCACGAGCAGACGGTCAATCTTCTTTCCTTCCAGGAACTGCCGAAGAATGTGTTCGACATCCAGGTGGCCTTCAACCTGCTGGCGCGCTACGGGCAGAGATCGGATTTGTCGCTCGAAGGTGTGTCGGAACGAATCCGCAAGCACTACCGGCAGCTTGCCTCGGGCGCCGCCGAGCCAGCGCTGCAAGTGCTGCAGGCGCCTGTGTTCCACGGGCACGGCTTTTCGGTGTACCTGGAAATGGAAAAACGAGTCGAAATCGCCGATCTCGCCGAAGCGCTAAGCGGAGAGCACGTGGTGGTGAGCGGCGGCCCCGAACCAATGCCGACCAGCGTGAGCGCCGCCGGTCAGGGAGACATCCTGGTGTCGATCACGAGCGACGCCAATCATAAAAACGGAGCGTGGCTCTGGGCGACGACCGACAACTTGCGCGTGGCCGCTCTGAGTGCGGTCGAATGCGCCGAGACCATGACCGCATCGCGGCCGCGAGGCCAGATTCAATGAGTCGAACTCTTCGGGAATGGAGCTCCGCAAGGGCGTTCGAGGCGAGTCCGGCGCCCGAGCGCTCGGCGCTGTCGGAGAAGTTGCGGAGAGCCAGCCCTGGGCGAAGTCGAAGGGACCGAGTTCCTTTTCGAAAGCTTATGACGAGCCGGTGGGCGATCGCAATTGTGCTTGCAGTCGGCCTGGTTGCGCCCGCTTGCGGCTATCACACCGCCGGAAATGCGGCGGCCCTGCCTCAGAATATCCATACCATCGCGATTCCCGGCTTCGTCAGCCACAGCCAGACGTTTCGCGTGGAGCAATTGCTGACCGACGCAGTCGTACGCGAGTTCAATGCCCGCACCGAGTACCATGTGATCCATGATTCGAAAAGCGACGCCGACGCCGTGCTGAAGGCAACCGTTTTATCGGCATCGGCGAGCCCGCTCGCCTACGATTCGACAACCGGCCGCGCCATCAGCGCTCTCATCACCGTGAGCATCCAGGTGACACTAACCGACCGGCAGGGCAAGGTGTTGTTCGAGAATCCGTCGTATCTTTTTCACGAGCAGTACGAAATATCGAGCGATCTCCCCAGTTTCTTTCAGGAGGATTCTCCGGCCGTTGACCGCCTGTCGCGGGATTTCGCGCACACCCTGGTGGCCAACATCCTGGAGGCTTACTGATGCGTGCCTTCAGCCAAGTCGACCGCCTATTCTCCGACCTTCAGTCGCGCAAGATGAAGCCAGCGTATGTACTGGTCGGCGACGAAGCGTTCTTTCGCAAGCGCTGCCGCGAAGCCATTCTCGTGCACCTGGTCGCGCCCGACTCCCGGGATTTCGGCTTGTTTGAGTTCGACCTCGCCGAGACTTCGCTGAACGAAGTTCTGGATCGCGCCCGCACTCCCTCGCTGATGGCGCCCTACCAGGTGTTCTTCGTCCGCGGCGTGAAGACCCTGTTTGGGCGCGGCTCGAATGAAGAAAAGATCGGCGCGATCGAAGCGTACTGCAAGAGACCCAATCCCGATGCGCTCTTGGTATTTGTTGCCGATCACATCAGCATTCCCGCCGACGCTCGGCGGATGGAGATGACCGACCGGGACCGCTACCAGAAGATCCGCGAAGACCTGGGTCCGTTCTGCGGTATCGTCGAGCTGTCTCGCGTCGAAGGAGGGGAAGCCGTCCGCTGGATCGGCGAGTACTGCGCCACGCGCGCGGTCAAGATGGACACCGATGGCGCCCGCGAATTAGTCGACGCGCTCGGCGGCGAGATGATGATGGTGTCGAATGAACTGGAGAAGCTGATTCTCTACGTCGGCGAAAAGAAAAAAATCACCCTCGCCGACGTCGAGACCATGGTGCTCGCCGCCAAGCAGCGCTCGTTATACGAGTTGACCGATGCGATTTCCTCAAAATCTCCAGTGCGCGCGCTCGAAGTCCTCGATGGCCTGCTATCGACCGGCGACGGCGAAGACGCCGCCATCGGTCATCTCTACATGCTGGCCAAGACGTTTCGCCAGATGCTGGTCATCCTGGAGCGCAACGTGCGCGACCAGCGTATGCTCTGGGCGGCATTATGGCAGGGCTTTCGCGTGCCGCCGTTTGCGGCCGACGATATCATCCGCCAGGCGCGGCGTTACAAATCGAAGCGCGAATTGACGCGCGCCATTCGCCTGGTCGCCAAAGCCGACCTGGCGCTGCGCTCGAATCCCCCCAGCAAGCGCCTGGTTCTCGAAAAGCTGGTTCTCGATCTCGCCTCCGAACCCAAACTGGAGGTGACCGGCGGGTGGATGCAGGATGAACTGCCGGTCTAAAGAGGGGCCTCTCTAGAGACCGGGCATGGCCCCGTCTCAGGCTGCCGACATGGACGTTCAAGCCTATCTGGAGCGCATTCGCTACCATCAGCCCCTGGCGCCCGGCGTCGCTCCTGCTACCGACGCTCCTCCCACCGGGGACCCTCCGAGCATTGATCCCCCGAGCACTGATCTGCCGAGCATTGATGCGCCGAGCATTGATGTGCCAAGCATTGACCTGCTTCGCTCCCTCCACCGCGCCCACCTCTTCACCGTCCCCTTCGAAAACCTCGACATTGGCCTGGGACGAGCAATCGTCTGTGACGAAACTTGCATTCTTCACAAGATCGTCCGCGAACACCGCGGCGGCTTCTGCTACGAACTGAATGGAGCCTTCGCCGCGCTGCTACGAGCTCTCGGATTTCGCGTGACGCTGCTCTCAGCCCGAGTCGCTCGCGAAGACGGGAGCTACGGTCCGGAATTTGATCACCTCACCCTGCGCGTCGATCTCGATCGGTCCTGGCTGGCCGACGTCGGCTTTGGCGAGTGCTTCCTCGAACCGCTGCGCCTGGAGTCCGGCATGGAGCAATCGCAGGATGGGCGACTTTATCGCCTGACCCTCCTCAATTCTGAGGATGGCTCACTGGGCCTCGAGGCGATGGTCGGAGGCAAGTGGAAAGCACAATACGCGTTTACTCTCGAAGCGCATCAACTCTCCGAATTTGCGGGAATGTGCCACTACCATCAGACCTCACCCGAGTCGCATTTCACGCGCCAGAGAATCTGCTCGCTGGCCACTCCGGGCGGTCGAGTCACTTTGTCGGACGGAAAGCTCATCGAGACCCGTGGAGGTTCGCGACAGCAACGGCCGCTCGCTCTAGACAAACAATGGCTCCTGACGCTGCGCGAGCAGTTTGGGGTGATTCTGCCCGCCGAAGCCGATCTCTGATCTCTGCTGAAAGGTATCCTGAACTCGCTCGAAATGCCGTGGAGAGACGGGGCTTGCCTGGCCTCTGGTCTAGAAGCGGACGGCAGAGCGGACCATCTACCCTCTTGCCTCTGCCACCGCCCGCCGCAGCTCGTCAACATCGGGAAAATCCGGCTTGATCCTGACCACGCGGTCCAGTTGTTGTTTGGCCAGATTGGCCTGGCCACTTTTGGCGTAGGCGAGTCCCAGATGATAATTAAAGAGCGGGTTATCCGGTTCCTTTTGCACGGCTTCTTTGAACAGCGTAACCGCCGACGTGTAAACCCGCTTTTGGTAGAAAGCCCAGCCGAGCGTATCGGCGGAGTTTGGATTATCGGGAAGCTGACGCCGCGCCGTCTGCGCCATGGCGAAGGCAACGTCCAGGTTGCCACCCTGCTCCAGCATCACGTAGGCCAGATTGTTCGAAGCGAGCGGATCATCCGGCTTGATCTCCAGCACTTTCTGGAACTGCTGCTTGGCGTGCTCCCAATCCTTTCTGTCCATATAAATGAGGCCGGCTCGCCAGTAATAGGCGATCTCTTTGGGATTGGTCTTCGACGCGTTCAGGAAAGTCTCGAGCGCCTGATCGGTGGCGCCGCGCGCGCTTTGCACCTCGCCGAGCTTAACAATGGCATCGCTATTGGTATTGTCGAGGTCGTGGGCTTGCTTGAACTCTGCTTCCGCCCCCGTCAGATCCTTTTTCTGGTCCATCAGGAGCTGGCCGAGCAAAATGTGAAACCCGGCGTTTTTGGGATACTTGGCCAACTCCGCCTTGGCCCTGGCGATGGCCCGGTCGGTCTGCTTCTCGGCCACGTCCACCGAGAGCACGAAAAACAACGCCCGGCTGGAATTCGGATCCTGATCAAGCGCTTGCTGGTAGGCCTTTTGCGCGTCGGCAAGCTGGTTCTGCGCCATCCGCAGGTTGCCGAGTTCCAGGTAAGCGTCAGGATTGTTCGGTTCCTTCTCCAAAGACAACTTGAGGTCCCGATCCGCCTCTGCGTACTGCTTGCGATCGATTTCGACACCCGCCCGGAACAGGTATCCGTCAGGAGCTGCCGGCTGGATGGCGATGATCAGGTCCGCTTCTTGCGCGAGAGTCGCTGGGTCGCGCCTGCGGATGGCCGCACGTGCCAAAGCGCGGTGCGCTTCCACAAAGTCAGGATGCAGTCGGACTGCCTCGCGCCACTCTTGTTCTGCCCGATTGGCGTTCCCCAATTGGTCGAATGCTAGGCCAAGCTGGTAATGCGCGATGGCGTTGTCGGGATCGTTCTTCAATACGGCTTGCAGGGTTGCGACACCGTCGCTCGGCTTGCCGCTCCTAATCTCGATCTCGCCCTTGTAAATCTTGGCGTCCAAGTCTTCCGGCTGCGCTTTCACCACTTCGTCATTCAGCTTACGCGCATCATCGATCCGGTCGGTCAGAATCAGCAGCTGGATGTAATTCTTCTTGACCACCAAGTCCTTCGGATGCTCCTGATAGAGCGAGGCGTATTCGGTGGTGGCTTTCTCGAACTTGTTATTGCCGAAATAGAAGTTTCCGAGCATACGGTAGCCCTCGGAATTGTTCGGGAAATCCTTCTTCGATTGGCGCAAAAATTCCTCGGCCTGGCCGGGTTTGTTCTCGGCCATGTAAAGGTTGGCGATCGACAGCCTGGGATTGGGATCGTCCGGGGCGGCGTCAATCGCCCGCCGGAACATCTGCTCTGCCTCGGGAAATCGCCCGCGAGTCTGGTAGAAGTTGCCCAGTTCGACCAGCGCAGTCGTGGACTTCGGACTCAGTTCCACCGCTTTTCTGAAACTTGCCTCCGCCGCTTCCCACTGTTGCCCGCGCCATTCGAGCAAAGCCAAGCTCAGATAAGAGTCGGAACGCTTGGGATCGAGCTGCAACGCCTTCTGCATGTCTGCGAGCGCGGCGGGAATCTCATTGAGACCGGCGTAGTATTTGGCTCGCGCAACATAGACGTC
>Ga0302325_10012053_pt1 | contig 18585 bp, 17 predicted proteins | sample Palsa_T0_2_FD_201948 | JGI IMG/M metagenome (GOLD analysis project Ga0302325, IMG submission 201948) | Peat permafrost microbial communities from Stordalen Mire near Abisko, Sweden - Palsa_T0_2 | ecosystem: Environmental > Terrestrial > Soil > Palsa > Peat permafrost | place: Sweden: Abisko...
GGTTCGATCCCTACACGGCCCACCATTTCACCACTTCCAAGCACTTCCACCGACGTCCAGTACAGCACAAGATTCTGCTAAAACCCTATAGAAATGGGGCTTTATTATCCACAATGATCCGCTGACCGCCGCGAACAAAACTTGACGGCCACCCACCAGAGGGGTCGATATTGGATACGGTAGCCAAGCGCGGTCAGCTGGCGCGCATCATTGCGACAATCGCAAAAGCAGGTCTCGAGAAGCCATGACCGACGAAGAAAACGCGGAAATCGACAAGGAGCTTGTCCAAAAGAGCGCCGAGGTTCGCGCCGATGGATTCACTCGGAGAGGCGCGCTGCGTGGCGAATAGTGCTGCTCACATCTTCCTCCGCCTCATTATCAATGCGTGGATGTCTTCGCCTCTCGACGTCGGCCGATGCCGGACGTACTCGGCGTAATTGCTCGAGTTCGGCTGCACAATGAGCGGCTGCGCCGAGCGATAGTAATCTAGGTCAATCTGTTGCAGAAGTTGCTGCATGACTGCTTGGATCTTGCCCAACGACGCGGCAGATTGTCTGTCCGGTAGCTCACCTACGGTCGAGTTTGAAGGTCAAGCTTCGCGCTTAGATTCCTGACGAGCTGTGTCGATTGCCGCTGACAGATTTTGTGTTGCGAGGAATGCACCATCGTAACCCTTCTCAGGACGACAACCGATCTCATTGACCGGAGCAACTATGCAAATTTATCTTGGCCTTGGCGCTGCGTTCTATTTGCTATTCGTAGTTTGGTGCATCTTAGCCCCTCAGAGTTGATGCCATGGCTTGAGGCCTTCAGACGTCGTGTCGCCCAAGTCCCAGTTCCTATAGCCGAAAAAGCTTGCAAGAAATCGGCACCATCAATGGCAATCACATTGGCTAGATCTGAGCGCGCCTCTCGCCATCGCGCTCATTGTTTTTGCTCGCGCTTTTATCCTCGCTTCACTGCAGCAATTCAGCATAAGCCTTGCGGTCACTGGCATAGCATGCACAGGCCGCTTTTATCAATGCTGCTCGGTTTAGTATTCTGATATTTCCGCGATGATATTCGACTAGTCCCCGTCGTTGTAGGGCGGAGGCGGCGGTGGTGATGCCAACGCGGCGCACGCCAAGCATAAAGGCGAGAAATTCGTGAGTCACTCGGAAACTGCTCGAATTGGCCCGATCTTGCGTCATCAGGAGCCAGCGCGCTAGGCGCGGACTAATCTGATGAAAGCGCAAACACGCGGCTGAACCCGCCAATTGAGTTGCCGTCACGTGAAGGTACTGACCGAGGGTAACCTTCAAGGCCTTATTACGGTTGAGTTCGCGCTGGAAAGCGGATGCTCCGACACGCCAAGCGGAGCCCGCGCCTTGTACGACGGCGTACAGCGGCTCGCTCCTGACCCCTAAGGCCAGCTGAGCGCCGAGCATACCTTCGCAACCTACCATACCCACTTCGAGGACCGGTTTGCCGTCCAATTTCGTGACCAGTGAAATAAAGCCCTCAACGGGGAAATAGACATGACGGATCGGCTCGCCGCCATCGCACAAGACCTCGGCCATCCTCAATTGCACCGGTTCGCAGAGCTTCATTAGGCTCAATCGTGATTTGCGAGGCAAGTTCGCGATCAATTGGTTTTCGATTGGGGGCAAGAATTTCTCCGTTTGGGGGGAAGGCCCGGAGAGATTCCAGCGGGTTAGATCATGACAGCTCTTGAAGCGCCTTCGAAATGCGAAATGGCGTAAGAGACCACCGCGGTAACGCTGATAGGCGACTTACTTGGACCGCGCAGTGCCGACTATACTCTTTAATTGGGCCTGATCCGCGAAAGGCAAGCGGTGAGCTGGATTGCGTAAAATGAGCACGATGCGCGGTTTTGTGGGGAAGAAGACGGTCGAATTCCTTCTACGACGCAGATCACATCGGCCGGAAGAATGCGACGACGCGACGATCGAAGGTACTGCCGATCCGTTGGTCGTGAATTCTCTGCGCGAGCAGCCGCACAGCGATCGCGGGGAGTGACAGCCATACGTGCTTACCGTCGCGCCTGCTGAGGTCTCGGATCGACTCTACTGAGTGGCGACCCCCGCTTCGAAGTGTATAAAATCTCTCGCGTCTGGCCTGAGGCCCAAATCAGCACCCATTAATGCGGGGCGCTGGCTCCTCAGAAGTCGAGCCTGCTTGCGTAGTTCGCGGCTTTCGAGACTCAGCATATATTTTTCGATGCCGTCGAGACTGGCGATCGCTTCGTTGTCGCGTGAAGTGGCCCTGACTTCAAGCGAATAAATCTGGGCCGCAATATCGTTTATTTCATAGGAGCCGCTACCAAGAACGCCAACCAGGAAGCCGTCTCCATCCAACTCGGTATGATCGACCACGATTTGCGACTCCATGACAGGCTCGCCTCCCCTGTTCTTTATCGTCTCAAGTGTCGCAGGTCGCGATGACAGATTACTGTCGCCATCCGGGCAGTCCGAAGTTACGAAATGATAAATGTACACGTCACACATGGGCGTCTCCGATGGGCTGCGGCTCTCGGGGCATTGTGTGATTTATCTTACGATGGGTCCGTGCGCTAGCGAACGTAGTACATAACGTCGTTCGGCAAAACACCGAGGCTCGTGCAGCCGTCGACGGCCTGTTCTCGCTCTTTTACGTAAGCGGTGAGGATAGATCGGGACGCGGCAGAAGGCATTTTAAGAATTAGAGATGCCGGGTTCGGCGTGTGAAGGTAGAACTTGCGCCTGCGCTACCTACTGTGTACGGTAGCGAACATAGGCGGGTGGAACTGACTACCAAGTCGGGCGCCGTGTAGGGGCTCGCCACGCCGCCAATGGGTGTTCTTAATCCTCAGATGCGCCCAGGAATTTTGTGAATAATCCGCCTTCTTCCCCTGCGCAAAACCATTTACTCGCTCAGCTCCCCCCGGCAGAGAAGCAACGTTGGTGGCCGCAATTAGAATATTTCGATATGCCGCTGGGGCACGTCATGTACGAGGCAGGTGGCACGCTGACCCATGTGTATTTTCCGACGACCGCCATTGTTTCTCTTCTCTATGTGATGGAAAACGGCGCTTCCGCGGAAATCGCCGTGGTGGGCAACGAGGGTATCGTCGGCATTTCGCTCTTCATGGGCGGCGATTCCACGCCGAGCCGGGCCGTCGTACAAAGCGCCGGCAGCGGTTTTCGCTTAAAAGCGCAGGTAATGAAGGCAGAATTCGACAAAGCAGGTCCGGTGCTTCAGCTTCTGCTTCGATACACCCAAGCGCTAATCACGCAAATGTCGCAAACCGCAGTGTGCAATCGACATCATTCTTTGGATCAACAATTGTGTCGATGGCTGTTGTTGAGTCTGGATCGGCTACAGGGCAATGAGCTCGTGATGACTCAGGAGCTCATCGCCAACATGCTCGGGGTGCGGCGCGAAGGGGTGACAGAGGGAGCCCTTAAATTGCAGCAAGCAGGGCTCATCCGCTACGCCCGAGGCCATATTACGGTCCTCGACCGGCGAGGATTGGAGAAACGCAGTTGTGAGTGCTACGCGGTGGTCAAGAAGGAATACAACCGACTATTGCCAAGTAAGGTGGCGAGTTAACGCGCTCTGACAATACTGCAAATTACGCAAACGGGCGCTTGGCTCCTCAGCGATCCGCGTCCATTGCCCGATCACGTGGAGGACTTCTTATCTAGTGGCGAGCCACCCGTGTACTTTGGTTTTGGCAGCATGCGAAGTACCGAGGGCGCCAGTCGGGTCTGCGTAGAAGCCGCCCGAGCACTCGGAGTGCGGGCGATCATCTCGCAAGGCTGGGGGAATCTTCGCCCCATTGACACCGGGAGTGACTGCCTTGCGGTCGATGATCTGTCCCACGAGAAGCTCTTTCCGCGAGTCTCCGCCATCGTACATCACGGCGGAGCCGGCACCACCACGGCCGCCGCAGGGGCCGGTAAGCCTCAGGTCATCGTACCCCACCTGTACGATCAATTCTTCTGGGCGCACCGAGCACAGGTGCTGGGCATCGGCGCATCGGCTCCCGCTCGTCCTGACCTGACAACGGACGCATCGACTGCAGCGCTCAGGGAAGTCACAGCCTGGGACGTCACGAGCCAAGCGCTGACTCTTGCGAGTCGCCTCGAACTACCGGGCGCCCTGATCGCCGCCGATCAACTGGTCAGGGAATTCTCCTAGGTAGGACGTACCCCTGTAGGCTGAGACAGATTGGAATCACCACTAGGATTAGTGACGCTTCGGGTCTGTTAGCAGCGATTCATCAGCGCTTTCAGAACATCGAATTCGACGAGTTTTACCAAGTGTGCGGCGTGAGCAATCCCAGTATTCCCAATCTGTCCAGCGATATCCTCGCTGAAAATGGTGAGGCTTCCGCGTTGTGTACATCCGCCACGAGCCCTCGATTTGTAGCGTCGAGATCTGCCTGTCGAATCAGCATTCGGGCCCTCACCCGTTCGTGCGTTGCGTCATCGAGCGCGCGGCGTGCGTATACGCAAGAGCGCGCGCGAAGCGTCTGACCGTATCGCGAGAACGTTAGCGGGCTACCGCACATACCTGCTGACCGAGTCGGGCGTATGATGTTTGCGGGGAGTCGTGCGCATTGGTTCGTTTCAAGAATTTGAAATGGACGCGAGATCTCTGCGACGTTCTTTGCAGCTGTGCCATATGATTCACGATTCTCCTGGTTGCTCGCAACTAGCGCCGGTCGGCCGGTAACGAAAACGTTGCTGTACGATGAATGACGTTGCGCTGATGAACCTGGCCACTACGGGCGGAGCCGATTTGCCGAGGGCGCAGCATGAGGTCTTCGATGTACATCAGAGTTCTACAGGCAGACTCGCCAATCGTCTCTTCATGACCGGGACGCATATCAACCCTGCGTCCTGCCCCCTGTGAAACCGGAAAGGCCACTTACATTTGTGGCGCAGGCGGCGCAGGAGCGGCTACGTCACAACGAAGCGGCTAAGCAAGCCTCTATTCTCGATGCGCTTCCGGTATCCATTGCGCTGCTCGATCCTCGAGGGCTTATCACTTCGGTGAATCAAACCTGGCGGCAGTTTGCCCGCGCCAACGCGATCCAGGAGTCCGAATACGCTGTTGGCGTCGATTACCTCAAGACTTGCAATCGTGCGCTAGGAGAAGGTACTTCCCACGCGCACCAAGCCGCGTGCGGAATTCGTTCGGTGTTGAGCGGCGCCGTTAGCGCCTTTTCGATGGAGTATCCGTGTCATTCAGCAACCGAACAGCGTTGGTTCCTCTTAAAAGTGACGGCCCTGGCCGACCGTCGCAGCAATGGCGCTGTCGTCATGCACATCGACGTAACGGCAGAAAAACAGGCGAATAGAGATCTGCAGGACAGCGAATTGCGTTTTCGGCAGATGGCGGAAGGCATACGAGACGTGTTCTTCCTTCGCGAGGCGGGAACGAGCCACATGCTGTATGTGAGCCCAGCCTACGAGGAGATCTGGATGCGTAGCTGCAAAAGCCTATATGCCAATCCGGATGCATGGATGGAGGCGATCCATCCCGATGACCGGGCATCGATTCGTGAGAAATACAAAAACGGTATGTCAGCGGGAACATTCGAATACGAGTACCGGATCGTGCGGCCGGATGGTTCAATTCGCTGGATCAAGGCCAGAGGGTTTCCGGTGCGTGACCAAAGCGCCAAAGTGGTACGTATCGCAGGCACCGCCACCGATATCACCGATGGCAGGTTGACAACACTGGAGTTGCGCGAATCCGAGCGTCGCTTCAGCGACCTTCTAGGCAACGTGGAACTTGTCTCGATCATGCTCGACCACGAGGCACGAATCACCTACTGCAATGAATATTTACTCCGCATGACCGGCTGGACGCACGCAGAGGTCATCGGGAGAGACTGGTTCGAGCTTTTCATTCCGCCGGAGCGCGGCGAAATGAAAGCCGCTTTCGCGGATCTGCTCGCAAATTCAGCCGAGGTTTGGCACCACGAGAACGAGATCGTGTCCCGTTCGGGTGATCGCCGGCTCATCCGCTGGAATAACTCCGTACTGCGTTCAGTGGCGGGTGATGTTATCGGCACCGCAAGCGTCGGCGAAGACATCACCGACCAGAAGCGATCAGAGCTTAAAATCAAGCGCTTGAACCGCGTGTATGCGGTCCTTAGCGGTATCAATTCGCTCATCGTGCGTGTACAAGACCGGGACCTACTTTTCAAGGAAGCCTGCGAGGTCGCCATCGAGCACGGACGCTTCAAGATGGCTTGGATCGGAGTGGTCGACCGCAGTGCGCAGAGGATCGTGCCGATTGCGTCGGCCGGTGCGGAACCGGAGTTCGTGGCGCTCATCAAGGATAGTTTCTCATTGCGCGAAGATGTGCCGATTGACCGCACCGACCACACGACGCGCGCGGTTAGGGAAAAGAGAGCCATTGTGCTCAATGAGATAGAAGGCGATACGACGGTCTTCCTCACCAAGGATCGCATTGAGCGCGGAATATTCTCGATGGCCATTCTGCCTTTGATGGTCTCAAACGAGGCCATTGGTGTTTTGGCGTTGTACGCCGACGAAAGCGAGTTCTTCGACGACAAAGAGTTGAAGCTCTTAACGGAGTTGGGCAGCAATATCGCGTTAGCAACCGATCATATCGACAAGCGGCAGCGCCTTGACTATCTCTCTTACTACGATGTGCTCACCGGGCTGGCGAACCGCAGCTTATTCCTTGAACGAGTGGGACAGTACGTGCGCAGCGCGACCGGGCCCGGACACACGCTCGCGCTATTTCTGATCGATTTGGAGCGGTTCAAGAACATCAATGACACGCTCGGCCAAGCGGCCGGCGATGTACTTTTGAAGCAAGTCGCCGAATGGCTGACGGTGAATGTCGGAGACGCAAACTTATTGGCGCGAGTGGGCGCTGATCGATTTGCGGTGGTAATGACCGAGGTGAGCAAGGAAGGCGAGGTCGCGCGGCTTCTCGATAAAATGATCCAAGCATTTTTGGAGCATTCATTCCAGGTAAATGGTACGGCATTCCGAATTGCCGCGAAGGTCGGAGTCGCACTATTTCCGGAGGACGGCGTCGACGCCGATGCCTTATTCAAAAAGGCGGAGGCCGCACTCAAGAAAGCCAAGATGAATGGCGAGCGCTACCTTTTTTACACTCAGAAAATGACCGAAGCTGTCGCTATCCAGCTGACCCTGGAAAATCAACTACGCCAGGCGCTCGACAAAGGTCAATTCGTTCTGCATTACCAACCGAAGATAAACCTTGCAAGCCGTCAACTTACGGGGGTTGAAGCATTGATCCGATGGAACGATCCGCGAACTGGCTTAGTACCGCCTGCACGATTTATGCCGATCTTGGAAGAAACCGGATTGATCCACGACGTCGGGCGGTGGGCCCTGCGCACCGCGATCGACGACTACTTGCGCTGGAACACTGCGGGCGTGGCGAACATGCGCATCGCTGTCAACGTATCGCCGGTGCAGCTACGCAATCGCGGCTTTATCGAAGAAATCAGACGGGCCGTCGATATTGATCCTCGTGCGGCATCGGGACTTGAACTCGAAATCACCGAAAGCTTGATTATGGAGGACGTCAAACGGGGGGTGGAAATCCTGCAAGCGATTCGTCTCATGGGCGTCAAAATCGCCATCGATGACTTTGGCACGGGCTTCTCCTCGCTCAGTTACTTGGCGAAACTACCCGTGGACACTCTGAAAATCGATCGCTCGTTTGTGATGGATCTGGTGGATGGACCGGAAGGGCTTGCGCTCGTGTCCACCATCATTACCCTAGCGCACTCGCTGAAGCTCAAGGTGGTGGCCGAAGGCGTCGAAACCGAAGAGCAGTCGCGCCTGCTGCGACTGCTGAACTGCGATGAATTCCAGGGCTATCTATTCAGCAAACCGGTCCCGAGAGAAATTTTCGAAACGAGATTTCTTGCGCGCCCAGAGCAAGCGGGAATTTGATGCGTCAAACCGTACCACTTGAGTTCGCCGAAAGGACGTTGAAATCACAATTCTATGTCGCCTGATTTCAGTTCTCCCGAGCGAGCCAAACATCCGGGCGCTTGTAACCATTGAATTCTCAATGCGGCCATCACCATTGCCGGTATCGAGCTGGCGACCACATGCTTTCTGGGCTATCGACGCGGGCAGTCACATGAGCGCCCAATTCTCCGCTGGCAACATCGCATCTACACGTGCGGCTGCGGAGCTGCGCTACTTTGGTGAAGTCCAGACAGGCCTTTGGGATGGTGCAGCAATACCGTGCGAATGCGAATACCTGTAGTCATACAAAGAAATCCGAAAAGGCAAACCATTGCTAGAGTTAGTGCTTCCAGAATCGGCGCGAATGGCCTTGAGGGTTTTGTCACGATAACGGCAACAAAGCCAACGAATGCGTTTAGCAGCAATAGAAATCCCAGGAGACAGAAAAAATTCGCTTCGGCTAATGCAAGTGTAACCCTGTCACCGTCGCCGTCGATCCAATCCGATATCTGCTGCACGCGCGCCGCCCGGTTCTCTCGGCCGCGTTTCGATACTCCGCGCAGGCGCAGAATCACCGAGCCGGAACTCAGGCTCTTGTCCAACAGCCGTTGCAAGTAATTCGCGACAACGTGTAGCGCTAAGGCCGCCAACACAACAAATATCCAAAAGTGAGGGGGTATAATCTGCTGAAGAAAGTCGCTCATGCAATCCTCCCTACTATGTTCCTACCAGTGATGCCACACGGACACTACCACGGCAACGCCTTGGTGATATAAGGTAGTATCGGCGGTAATGACCGTTGCGAAACTAATGCCGAATAATTACCTGAAAGCTTTCATGTTGCTCATCTTCAGCTTTATCGCTGGAATGTTGGCCTTTCAAATACGGCGCCAGATGCTGGTCGAAATCGCCTCGCGGTATCGGTGGAGTGAACGCGCACGCAAACAAAAAACCTGCTGGGTTTCATCTCCTAAGCATCGATCATTTCATGCGCTCTTCGCATGCTGTTCCTCGGAAGCGGACAGGGGTCAGTGACAGGTCAGGGGTCGATGGCAGCCGCTCGATTTCGTCAACCAGCGTGGTCATGTTGAGCGGCGCGGTGGCATACTGCTCACGCCGGTCTGCTTAGCTGCATATCTGACGTTGTTTTTCATGTCGCCGTCACGCGGTGGGCGCTTCAGGATTTCTTGAACGCGGTCCTGAAAAACTCTATAACATTTTGTCGAATTCCAATCCGGCGGTTCGTCGTTCACGCAAAGCCTCGAGACGAACGGCGGGGGAAAGAACATGGCAAAGCTTGTATTCGGTTTGCAACAGTCCTTGGACGGCTACGTCGACCACATGGAACTGGGACCACCGGGTCCGTCGGTCTCTCGTCACTTCCTAGAGCACGTGCGCGGGCTAGCAGGCATTGTGTATGGTCGCCGCACGTACGAGATCATGCGTTACTGGGACGAAGACCATCCGGATTGGGACGCGGAGGGACACGACTTTGCGGCTCTGTGGCGGAGCCAGCCGAAGTGGGTTGTGTCGCGGTCGTTGAAGTCAGTGGGGCCCAACGCCACGCTTGTCGAGGGTGATATCGGGGCAGCGATACGTGGGCTGAAAGCTCAGCTAGTTGGAGAGATGGACGTGGCCGGGCCAGAATTGGCAGGAAGCCTAACCAACCTTGGTCTTATTGATGAGTATCGGCTTTACCTCCGCCCCATCGTACTTGGTCGCGGCACGCCATTCTTCGCCGGCCCGCGGCCGCCGCTCCGCCTAGTGGCCAGCGATCTCGTTGGCGACGACGTGATCAGATTGACGTACGTTCCCGCTTAATCGCGCGACTTAGCCCCTTCGCCGGATTTTTTCAGACTGTCGGCGCGGGAAGCGCTGCGGCTGCCAAACTAGCGGTTGGTTACCGGCAGGAAGGTACTTTCGCTGGCCAAGTCCGTTCTCTGCCAACCGCTCCCAATGCCTTGATCAACAGTATGGCGGCAGTTAGGCGGCGGGTGCGAATATTAATTGCCGAGAGCTGCGCTTGTAGAGCCGCAGTCTCCGTGGCGGAGACCTCCAGAAACGTAACGATTCCCTCAGAGTATCGATCTTCTGACTTTTGAAGTGCCAAATTGGCCGCATCGACTGCCTCAGCCTCGGTTTGACTTTCCTTTTCCAAATCGCGCTGCGCCGCCAAGTTATCCTCAATGTCTTGATAAGCACTCAACACGGTATTGCGGTATGTCGCAACCTGCTCGGAATAGGACGCCTTGGCACGCGCCGTCTGCGCCACCAGCCGGCCGCCTTCGAAAATCGGCAGGGAGAGCTGCGGTCCGACGGACCAAAACAAACTCGGTGCGCTGATCCAATCGGAGGAATGCACGCTGTTGGAGCCCGCGGATCCGCATATGGTGAACTGCGGAAAATAGGCGGCACGAGCCACGCCGATTTGGGCGTTGGCCGCCGCTACCCGGCGCTCGGCTTCAGCCACATCTGGGCGGCGCTCAAGGAGCGCCGACGGAATGCCAGGATCAATTGGCGGCGGAGCTGCGTCTTCCGGCAGCGGATTGGGCGGCAAGCGAAAGTCGGACGGATTTTGGCCCACCAGAACAGCGATCGCATGCTCGAGCTGCGCTCGCATCAGATGAACATCCGTCGCCTGCGGTGATTTGCGCGAAGGACAAATCGGCATTCACGGGCGGCTGGAAGAAATATTTAACGACCGCTGTGCCATTAACGGACTGCGACTCCGTGTGTTCGACGTCGTTGACAGTGGTCTGCGCCGTACGCTCCGAGAACAGCACAATACGATTGGCCATTTCCTCTGGAAGCAGTCCGGTACAGCGCCAAATGACCGCCGTAATCGGAATTTTGATATTCGGGAAGATGTCAGTGGCCGTATTCAGGATCGCGAACAATCCCAGAAATACGATCAGCACAGCCAGCATGATGAAAGTGTACGGTCGCCGAGCTGGACGGATCCACATGTTTTTAGTGCGTGCCCGGGTGGAAGGCCAAAATTAGCGCTTGGCGGCATGTGTCGCTGTAGGGACATACCGCGTCGCGGTGTCAGAAAATCAGGCAGTCGGGCTCGTATCCTGTACAGCCGCTGGCTGTGCGAAATCCAATTTCATGGATGCCGCCAATGCGCCCAATTGTGACTGCGCGGCTTTGCCGGTGCCTACTGCATCCTCAAGGTTTCCAGCGTGATACGCGGCTTGTGCCTTTGACCAAACTTGGAGCGCATCGCTTAAGGCGGATGTGGCGGCATCCAGATCCACACCACTCGCCAATTTCGCATTGGCTTTCTTACCCAAGAAGGCAATTCTACTCTGGATGACGCTCGCGTTACCCGGTATGGAGTTGGCCAACGCCATCCACTCAATCTCGAATCCCTTGGTAATTTGATTTTTCTTGGCTTCGGCCTGACTCCTCAAACTTTGCGCCGCGCTAAGCACCGGCGGCGCGGCGCCGACGACGGCCTTGTAGTCTTTCTTATCGAAAGACGCCTTTAAATCGCCCAGCTTGCCTTGAACGTCTGTTAGCTGATCTGGAGTGTATTTCGCTGCATCAGGGGACGCAGCATTCACGGCCGCCTCAATATCGGCGATCATCTTCTGCGCGGGCTGCTTCTGGTTCGCGCAGGCGGAGAGGATTACTGCAAAAGCGAGTGTGAGGGCCCAAGACCGGCGAAAACTTCGGTACATAGAGGAATCATGCCGCAATGCTTTGACCTTAATCGTCAGCCATCGCCTCCATTACTCGTAAGAATGCGGCTGGACTATCGATCAGTGTCGGCGAATTCTCGCAAGAGGCACGGTCAAAGCCGGATGGCGAGCAAACCGCATAAGGTGTTCTGCTCGCAGCGCAGCCCCACCAAATCGACCCAGAAAGGAGCCGAGCCCGACGCTGAGTCCGCGGCGCCAATAAGACAGACACCGGCGGCTCAGGCCCTGGGCCATCTCCTTAACCCGATGTTCGCGGCACGGCGTAGTGGCGAAGAATGTCATCGATGGCGGGTTGCTCCCGCGCCAGAACGCTGTTTACCGCGTCCAGGAGCGCAGCGTCGTGCAGCTGTACTCCCATCGATACGTCGAATTGCATGGGCCAGGGAGATGCTTTACTCGAAGGGATGGGGCTGAGCGTCAAGGCAACGGAGGATTGCCGTGCGAAGTACCCGGCGAGCGGTCCCCAAACCATCGCCACATCCACCTCACCGCTGGCGACTGCGGCCACGATGGCGGCTGGGGGATTCGGCTGCGCGTAGTTGCCGTACAACATAAAGCCATGGACATTGCCGACAATGCCGCGGCTAGCGATGGCGTGCGCGGGCGGCGTGTTGTTGGCGTCGTTGCCCACCAATTGAACACCGATCGACAGATCGCGCAAGCGTGGATCGTCCAGCGTCAGGTCCTGCAGGTGCGAACTCGCCCGCGTCACGAAAACATAAGTGGATCGATAGTAGGAGCGCGTCGTCGCGACCCGTTCCACGCCGCTGGCAACGCCGGGCCAGAGATCGCACTTGGCCTCGGTCAACGTGTTGCGCACATAACCGCGGCGCTGTGCCCACCAAACATAGCGCACCTGCTTCTGCAAATCTCTCGCCAGCAGTTGGACGATCTTGTTTTCAAAGCCCTCGCGTGCCCGATTTGAAAAAGGCAAATTGTTCGGATCGGCGCAGACGGTCAATGTGCTCGCCGCTGCGCACGAGGCCCAGCCGACGCTGAGCGCAATTAGCACTCGGCAAATCGACTTCAATCCGGCCCCTTGGTGGTGGTGGTGTAATCATTGGTGGTCTGCGGTGGCAGCGACCAGCCGTTGGTCTGGTCTGCCGCCGCCGGAACCGGCGCGGGGGACTGTGACGGCGTGGGACCGTTCTGCGCTGCCAAGGTTTGCGGCAGCGACATCGAGCGCACATAGGTGGCGATTTGCCAGATTTGCTGATCGGGAATTCGCCCGCCCCACGAGGGCATGCCGTTGGGCCTGCCCTCGACGATGGTCTGATGAATCTGCTCGAGCCGTCCGCCGTAGATCCACTCATCATCCATGAGCGACGGGCCGATGCCGCCGCCACCGTTGGAATGGCAGCCGGAGCAATTGAACTGACCGAATAGAATTCTTCCGGTGTTCACCGCTTCGGCATTGTCGTAGTAAGCGGCTGCGCGAGGATCATTGACCACGACGCTGTGATCGCTGCCGGGCGAGAAGGCGGAATCGATCGCGCCTTGCCGATTGGATTGCTCGAAGGGCGCGGCCGGCGGCGATGCTTTGTAGCAACCCGCGAGCAGCGTGCCAGCCAACAACAGTTCAACGGGGAAGCGAGAACACATACAGCGTTCCTCCGGCAGTGGTGTACTTGGGTAAGTCCGACATGACATTCACCATGCCAAGGGCGGCCGAGCCGTCACGTGGATCAATGGGACCGGAAACGACGGCGCCTGACCAGCCGCCCACACCGCTCAATACGGCAATGTACTGATGTCCATCCGGACCGCGGTAGCTGACGGGTTGGCTGATGATCCCGCTGTCGACCTTGTATCGCCACGCCAGCTCGCCGGTCTTGGCGTTTACGGCTTTAAACCAGCCGTCCATGCTGCCGTAGAAAACCAGATCACCGCCGGTTACTACGGTACCGGACCACACCGGAAAGTCTTCCTTCACCACCCAGACTGGCTTGCGCTGCACAGGATCCCACGCCGTCAACTCGCCGCGGTTACCCCCGGGGCCCGGCTTCATATGCACCTCGGCGCCAACGTAGGGAGTGCCCTCGATGTAGCTCACCTGCATGCTCATCCAATCCATGCACATATTCTCGTGCGGGATATAGATCAAGCCGGTTTGTGGGCTGAAGCTCGACGGATTCCAGTCCTTCGATCCCGATGCGGTCGGACAGATGTTGCGCACCGTTTGCCCGAGCTGGGTTTCCTTGTCGGGGTTGATGATCGGGCGTCCGCTTTGAAGGTCGATACCCTTGGATGAATTCACCGGACCGAACGGGTCTGCCGACAGGACCTGGCCATTGGTCCGGTCAATGACATAGACATAGCCGTTGCGATCGAGGTGGACCAACACCTTGCGCATTTTGCCGCCGAAAGGCATGTCGAGCAGGATTTGCTCGTTGATGCCGTCATAATCATGTTCATCATGTGGCGACATTCCGTAGAACCAATGGGCCTGGCCGCTGTTCGGATCGCGCGCAAAGATGCCGGCGGTCCATTTGTTGTCGCCCGGGCGCTGAGTGGCATTCCACGGACCGGGATTGGCCGTGCCGTGATAGAGCATCCCAAGTTCGGCATCGTAGGTAATCCAGCCCCACATGCCGCCGCCGCCGATCTTCCATGCCTGGGCCGGCCAGGACGTCACACCCAAATCCTTGCCCTGATCAGAAGCATAGAAGGGCTTGAACTGCGTGCCGATGAGTACATCCGCATCAGGCCCCGTGGCGTAGGCGCGCCAGAGCATTTTGCCGCTGGCCTCATCCAAGGCAATCACCCAGCCGCGCACACCCAGTTCACCGCCTGAATTGCCGACGTACACCTTGCCGTCGGCAACCGTCGGCGCCATGGTCATGGTCTCACCCACATTGATATTGCCTAGTTGTGTGCGCCACGCCGCCGCGCCGGTTTTTACGTCGATGGCGATGACCTGCCCGTCCAAAGTCGTGAAAATGTACTTGCCCGCATCGACGGTGCCGCCGCGATTGACCACATCGCAGCACGCCACGCCCTGACTGGCGCGCGCGGGTTTGGGCGCAAACTTCCATTTGAGCGGTGCGCCCGGCTTGGTCAAATCCAGCGCGTACACGATGTTAGGGTATGCCGTGACAATATATATTGTGTTGTCCGCAACGATGGGCGCTGCCTCCTGGCCCTTGTTTACTCCCAAGGAAAAACTGAACAGCGGTTGCAGCAGGTGCGCATTGGCAGGCGTGATTTCGTTCAGGGCGGAGAAGCGCGTCGAGGCGTAATTCTTCGAGGGCATGGTCCACTGCCCGTCATCTTTGGGCGCGTTGGCCGCGCTCGGGGCGGTGTGCCCGGCGTCGGGCGTCGGAGCCGCCAGCGCATGGCCGATTTCTTCGCGCTTGAACACTTCGTTCTCGGGTACCGGCGCCGGCACGGTTTGCGCGATGGCGGCCAAGGGAATCAAGCAGAGTGACCAATGACGAAGCAGCATGCTCATGGCGCTATTCCACCGTATAAAAATAGTCGACGACCGATGAGAACTAGCCGGCGCATCGTGGCAGCGCAAAAAAGGCGAGGGTTGTCATGATGATCAGCGCCGAACCGGCACCTAAGCAGGTGCCCCACAAGGCGAGAAAGCGGGTGCGCCCGGCGCCGATTTCCATCAGATCGTGATCGCCGCTGCTCTCTTCCTTCGTGAGCCGATAGGCGCGCCACGCGACCAGCGTCGCGGCGAGTGCGACCGCCAAGGCTGCCACCGCGATGACGATCATGGCGCGCCAAGTCCAGTCGGGTGACAGATGCGGCACAATTGAGCGTTCGTTGTTGATGAAACAAGGATTACTGGCGAGCGCGAAATCCGCATTGAGTTGCAGAAACCACGCCAATGGACCGCCGAACACGGCGAAAAAACTTTGCCGCGGCAGCACTTGGCGCTGCGGCGCTGGATGATGGCTCACATGCGGATCGGCGCTGCTCATCGCCCGAATCCGAGATACGGCGTCAAATAATACGTGGTGAATACGAAAATCCACACGACATCGACAAAATGCCAGTACAGCACGCCGGCTGAAACCACCAATCGCCGTCTCGGGCTGAAATAGTCGAGTGCCGTCCAGAGAGCCAGCGCCGCGAGCACCAGCAATCCCACCAGAACATGGGCCATGTGAAAACCGGTGGTCACGAAATACAGCGAGGAATAACTCGAGAGGCCAATGCCGTAGCCTTTGGTACGCCATTCGATCACTTGCACGACGGCGAAGGCAGTTCCCATCAAGAACGCCAACCCGAACCCAGCCAATGCCCGCGCGCGTTTCAGCTTCAGAATCCCCTGCTCGCCGAACCAGGCCGCGCCGCTCGAGGCCAGCAGCAGCAGCGTATTGGGCAGCGCCACCTTCAGGGTAGGCGAGGGCTCGAGCAGCCAACCGACGGGATTGGTGGCGCCCAGATAATAATAAGAGAACAACAGATAGCCGAATAACGCCGCCTCGCTGGCGATCAAGGTGCCGGCGCCCCACCAGCCGACGCCATGGCGCCGGATAGGCCCGACGGGTAATTGTTCCGGCTGCGACAGTGCCGCTTCAGCCATGGGCGACCTCCGCGGCAGGCTCGCGTTCACGCAAATCGCGGCGCGGCCAGAGCCAGAGCAGTAGACCCGCGGCAGAGAGCAGCGCGCCGATCGCCACCACGGTCCAAGTTTTCAGCAGCAATCCGATGAACAGCACACTGAGTCCGCCGGTCAACACCAGCGGAGCGAAGCTGTCTTGCGGCATTTCCAGGATCATGTCCGGCGCCGCATCGAGTGCCGAGGTGGCTATAGTTTCTTTGCCGGTATCGAGCAGCATGCCGCGATCGAGCGTCGACAGCAGCGCATTCTCGCCCAGGCGTGACTCCCACAGCGGGTGGCGCGAGGCCACAGTCGGAATCACGGCGAAGTTATACGGGGGCGGCGGCGAGGGCACGGACCACTCGAGGGTCGGTGCATCCCAGGGATTTTGCGTGGCGTGCGCTCCTGCTCGCAGGCTCTTGACGACGTTCACCAAAAATATCAATACGCCCACAGCGAATACGAAGCTGCCAATGGAGACGATGAGATTCAGCAATCCCCAGCCGGGATAGCCATTGTAGGTATAGACGCGTCGCGGCATCCCCAGTAGTCCCGTCAGGTGCATCGGCAAAAACGCCACATTGAAACCGACGAACATGGTCCAAAAGTTCCAGCGCCCCATCCGCTCATCGAGCAGGCGCCCAGTTACTTTTGGAAACCAGAAATAGGCAGCCCCCACCACCGGAAACACATTGATGCCGATCAGCACGTAGTGCAGATGTGCGACTACGAAGTAGGTGTCGGTCAGCTGCCAATCGACCGGCACGCTGGCGGTCATGAATCCGGAGACACCGCCGATCACAAATAACAAAATCATGGAGGAAAAAAACAGAAACGCCGTCGTGATCACCGGGCGCCCAAGCCAAATGGTGGCGATCCAGGCGAATACGGCTACCGCCGAGGGGATGGTGATGGCAATCGAAGCGCCCGAAAAGAACGCCAAGCCCAAGCCCGGCAGTCCGGTGGCAAACATGTGATGTACCCACACACCGAACCCGAGGATCATGGTTGCGACCGTGGAAAGTGCGACCAGCGAATAGCCAACCAGCGGGCGCCGGCAGAATACCGGCAAGCCGTCGGACGCCATGCCCATCGCCGGCAGTACGATGGCATACACCCAGGGATGTCCGAAAATCCAAAACAGGTGTTGCCACAACAGCGCTTGGCCGCCTGCGGCGGTGTCGAAAAAGTGGGTGCCGAATTGCCGATCCATCCAGAGCAAGAAGAACGCCAGGCTCACCGCAGGAACGACGATGAGATTCGCCACGCTCGCGGTAAGCGTGCCCCATACCAGAATGGGCAGTCGATTGAGCGACATGCCGGGCGCGCGGGTGCGAAACGCGGTGACGATGAAGTTGGCAGCCCCGACGGTAACCGAGATCCCTAGAAACACCATCCCAAGCGCGTAAAAATCTTCGTTCAGTCCCGGATTGAAAGGCTTCGAAGCGTACGGCACGTAATTGAACCACCCATCGTTCGGGCCGTTACCGGTAACAAATCCTGCGTATAAAAAAATTCCGCTGGCGAGGTAGATCCAGTAGCTCAATGCGTTCAGGCGGGGGAATGCCATGTCGCGGCTGCCGAGGAGCAGCGGCCAGAGATAGTTCGAAAATCCCGACAGAATCGGCGAGGCGTACAGAAAAATCATCGTCATGCCGTGGGTGGAGAACAGTTGGTTGTATTGTTCGGGTGTGAGGAGCGACAAATTCGGTCCGGCCAGCTGGATGCGCATGATGAGAGCCTCGACGCCGCCTAGGCCGAGGAAAATGAATGCCGTCACGATGTAACGGATGCCGATCTCCTTATGATCCGTGGTCGTAAAAAACCCTTTGATCCCGGGTGTGGTTTCCCACAACCGCAGCAGCTTGGCCTGATGCTCGACGCTGTCGATGCCGATTCGCGGTGTGCGGTAGTCGGGTGCCTTCACTGCAGCGTTTCCAGGTAGGCGAGGACATCCGTCAGCTGCTGTGCGGATAGATACTGGTTCGGCATCATGGACTCCGGCTTCGCATCCTGTGGGTTTTGGATCCACCTTACGAGGTTTCCCGCTGTGTTCGGCAGCGTCCCGGCCGCTAACGTGCGACGGCTCATCAGATGGGTAAGGTCTGGCGCGCTCACGGCGCCGGCGCTGGTGCCGCGAATCGCATGACACAAGGCGCAGCGGAATTGCACCACTTCCAGTCCGCGGGCGGCATCGGCTGCGGCAGGCTCGGTCGCGGGCTGGCGCTGCGCGGCCTGCCAGGCCGCGAATTCCGCAGGAGTCTGTGCGACCACCTCGAATTGCATGTGCGCATGCTGATAACCGCAGAATTCGCTGCATTGTCCGAGATAGCGTCCAGGC
>Ga0302325_10012054_pt1 | contig 18584 bp, 19 predicted proteins | sample Palsa_T0_2_FD_201948 | JGI IMG/M metagenome (GOLD analysis project Ga0302325, IMG submission 201948) | Peat permafrost microbial communities from Stordalen Mire near Abisko, Sweden - Palsa_T0_2 | ecosystem: Environmental > Terrestrial > Soil > Palsa > Peat permafrost | place: Sweden: Abisko...
GAACGTGCGGCCCGGCCGTAGACCGCCCGCGCAATCCCAGATCAGCTGCCGGATCGTCGTGCCCATCGCCACTTCGTAGTTCCCCGGCTTCACGACGTGACCGGAGATCGACACGATCTTGTACCCCGGTGAGCGCTCGGGGCCGCACTTCGCGAACCACTCGGCGCCGTTGCGCATGATGTAGGGGAGGTACGCCAGCGTCTCGACGTTGTTCACGACGGTCGGCTCACCGTACAGCCCTTTGATAGCAGGGAATGGCGGCTTGAGCCGGGGCTCGCCGCGGCGCCCTTCGAGCGAGTTCAACAGGCCCGTCTCCTCGCCGCAGATGTACGCGCCGGCGCCGCGATGGATCGTGAACGCGAGGTGCTTGCCGCTGCCGAAGATGTTCTCGCCGACGAAACCCGCTGCGCGCGCCTGTTCGAGGGCGTCGCGCATGATCTCGTAGCCGCGCTTGAACTCGCCGCGAATGTAGATGAACGCGTGGTCGCAGCCGATCGCGTAGGCGCCGAGCAGAATCCCCTCGATGATCTGATGCGGAGTCGCTTCGAGCAGCATGTGGTCCTTGAACGTACCGGGTTCGGCCTCGTCGCAGTTGCAGACCATGTAGCGCGGGCGGCCGTTATTCGGCAGGAACGACCACTTGCGGCCGGTCGGAAAACCGGCGCCGCCGCGGCCGCGCAGGTTGGACCCGCTGCAGATGTCGGCGACCTCTTTGGGCGTCATTTCGAGCACCGCGCGGCGCAGCTGTTCGTAGCCGCCGCCGGCGCGGTAGACCTCGATGTCGCGCAGGTTCCGCTCGCCGATGCCTGCGGTCAGCACCGGTACGACGAGGTCCGCCATCAGTGCCCGTTCTCCGAAGGTTCGGCGCGCAAGGTGGTTTCACGCAGCAGACGCTCGTCCGAGCGCTGCTCGTACTGCGGACGCCCGACGATGAGGTCGAACATGGCGCGGCCGCTGGCATCGCCGATGCCGCCGGCGTTGTTCGGGCTGGAGACGCCCATCGCACCGGGCGACTTGCGGCCGGTGTCCTGTTCGACTTTCCACGTGCGGCCCGGTTTGCGCGTCTGGGGCAACGGGTCGATCGTCGAGCGGCCCTCGCGCAGTTCGGCGATCAGCGCGTCGACGCGCTCCGGGGTGAGGTCGTAGACGAACTCGAGGTTGACCTGCGCGCAAGGTGCCCGGTCGCACGCGGCCAGACACTCGACCTCTTCGTACGAGAACAGCCCGTCGTCGCTGGTCTGCAGATGCTCGAGGCCCAGCAGGCCGCGAGCGTAGGTCATCAGCTCCTCGGCTCCGTTGAGCATGCAGGGCAGGTTGCGGCAGACTTGGATCATGTACTTGCCGACCGGACGCCGGTAGAGCAGCGTGTAGAACGAGATCGTCGACTCGACGGCGGCCGCCGACTCGCCGACCAGGTACGCGATCGCCCCAACCGCATCCGCCGAGACGTAGCCTTCATGGTCCTGGAACAGCTGCGCGAGCGGAATCAGCGCCGAGCGTTTCTGCTCGTACTCGGCGATCAGCCGCTCGATGTCGGGTTGCAGCTGCGCGTAGAGCGCATCGAACGGCTCGCCGTCGCGCACCACGTAGGGACTCCAGGTCGCAACCTCTTCGCCCGGATCCGGGCCGGGGTGCACGCCGCTTGCGGCGTCGCTGTCGATGCCGACGCTCACCGGTCGACCTCGCCGAAGACGGGATCCAGCGAACCGATCATGACGACCATGTCGGCGATAAGCTCGCCGACCGCGATCTTCTTGAGAACCTGCAGGTTATACATCGACGGCGGCCGGGTCCGCACGCGCCAGGGCCGGTTGTCGCCGTTCGAGACGACGTAGTAGCCGAGCTCGCCGCGCGGCCCCTCGACCGCGGCGTAGACGTCGCCGGGCGGAACGCGGAACGATTCGGAGACCAGCTTGAAGTGGTGAATCAACGCTTCCATCGAGAGCGCGATCGTCTCTTTGGGCGGCGGCGAGAACTTGGTGTCCGGACTTTGCACCGGGCCGGGTTCGTCGAGCACCTTGCGCACCTGACGGACGATCCGCATTGCCTCATCCATTTCGTCGAGCCGCACCAGAAAGCGTGCGTAGGCGTCGCTCTCGGTCCGCGTGATCACGTCGAAGGTGTAGTTCTCGTAGCCGCTGTACGGGAAGGCGCGCCGCACGTCGTAGGCGATGCCCGCAGCGCGCAGACAGGGACCCGTCAGGCCCCAGTTGACCGCTTCGTCGGCGGAGATGATGCCGACGTCGATCATGCGGTCCTGGAGAATCGGGTTCTTCTGCAGCAGCCGCCGGACATCGCGCATCCGGGGCTCGTACATGGCGATCACGCCGTCGAGTTTGGCCAGGAATCCGTGCGGCAGATCCTGCGCCAGACCGCCGACCCGAATGTAATTGGGGTGCATGCGCGCGCCGCCCGAGGCTTCGAACAAATCGAGGATGCGTTCGCGCAGGTCGAAGCAGTAGAAGAATCCGGTCAGCGCGCCCAGGTCGATTCCGCCGGTGCCGAGCCACACGCAGTGCGACGCGATGCGCGAGAGTTCGGCCAGCAGCACGCGCACCGCTTGCGCGCGGGGCGGAATCGTCGCGTCGATCCCGAGCAGTTTCTCGACGGCCAGGTAATAGCAGAGCGCGTTGGTCAGCGGCGAGAGGTAGTCCATCCGCTCGATGACCGTTGACGCCTGCGACCAAAACAGATTTTCGGCGCTCTTCTCGATCCCGGTGTGCAGGTATCCGATCTCAGGCGACGCCTTGCGGACGGTCTCGCCCTGGATCTCGGTGATCACTTGCAGGACGCCGTGCGTCGAAGGATGCTGCGGCCCCATCGAGAGCACCATCCGGCCTTCGCTCTGCTCGATCACGTCCAGCGCCACGGCCGCCGGTCCGCCGCCGACGCTCATCGCGTCGTCCCGTCGTCGGTTTTGAGGCCGTCGGCCTGCCGGCGCACCTCGGCGATCTGCTTCTGCAGTCCGGCGGCGGTGCGTCCGGCGGCCGGCGTCCCGGCCGCCACGTTCGATTTGAGCGCGAACGACGGGCGGGGCGTCCGCTCGCGCGCGACGCCGCGCAGCGGGTAGTCCTTGCGCAGCGGATGACCCTCCCAATCGTCGGGCATCTGGATCCGGCGCAGGTCGGGGTGTCCCGCGAAGGTGATCCCAAACAGATCGAAGACCTCGCGTTCCGCCCAGTCGGCACTCGCCCACAGGTCGCTCACGGTGGGAACGACCGTCGCGTCGGCCCGGACGCCGCACAGCACCCGGACGCGCTCCGGCGTGCCGATCTCCTCGACGCCCGCAGCGTGGTCCGGCAGCCGCAGCAGATGATAGACAACGTCGAAGCGCGCCGGTTGGCGTTCGAGGTAGTCGACCGCGCCGAGATCGAGCAGCATCGTGAAGCCGTCGCCGCGCAGTCCCTCGAGGGTGCTGCGGACATCGTCGGACGTCACGCGCAGGATGCGCGCGTCGGCGATGTCGGGGCGTACTGCGGTCGGGTCGAGGGCGGTCGCCCCGGCCGGCGGCGCTTGCGAACTCGGCATCGCTCAGGCCCTAGCGAGGATCCCGCCGCGTCCGCCGCGTTTGATCTGCTGCTGGATCAGGTTCACCGCATAGAGCAAGCCGTCGGGCGTGGGCGGGCAGCCGGGAACGTAGACATCGACCGGGATGATCGTATCGACGCCCTGCACGATGGCGTAGTTATCGAAGACGCCGCCGCTCGACGCGCAGGCGCCCATCGAGATCACCCATTTGGGATCGGCCATTTGATCGTAGAGGCGCTTGACGATCGGTCCCATCTTGCGGGCGACGCGACCCGACACGATCATCAGGTCGGCTTGGCGCGGTGAGGCTCGAAAGACCTCCGAACCGAAGCGTGCGATGTCGTACTCGGGCGCCGTCGCCGTCATCATCTCGATCGCGCAGCAGGCCAGCCCCATGGTCAGCGGCCACACGCTCGAGGCTTGCGCCCAGCGGGCGACGGAGTCGACGGTCGTGAGCAGAAAGTCGGCGCCGCTGTTCGCTACCGCCACTGAAAACCGCCCCGCTTCCAGACGTACGCGTACCCGATGGCCAGCACCAGGACGAAAATCAGCATCTCGGCCACGCCGAACATGCGGAGCTGGTGCATCTCGACCGCCCAGGGATAAAAGGAGGCCGCTTCGACGTCGAAGATGACGAACAGCATCGCGACCAGGTAGAATCGCACCGGAAACCGGCCCGACACGTCGGAGGTCGGCTCGACACCGCACTCGTACGCTTGCGACTTCACCGCATTGGGTTTGCGGCGTGCCGCGAGGCCGGGCAATAGGCAGAACGCGAGCGACGCTACGAACGCGACGGCGAGATAGATGGCGACCGGACCGTAGGGGGACATCGACTTGCAGTATTACACGAAATTGAGCCGACGTGCCTCCGTCATTGGTCTCGTTGCGCTGCTCGCCGCTTGCTCACCCAACCCCAACGGGATGGGCGTCGCCGACTTCGGCTCGGTCAGCGGGACGGTGGTCGATTCGAAGACGCAGCAGCCGATCCCGCAGTTCACGGTTTCCATCGGCGGCCAGAGCCGCACGGTCTCGCCGGCATCCAACGGCGCGTACTCGGTGACGAACATCCCGATCGGGACGCAGCAACTGACGATCTTTGCGATCGGCTACCAGACCTACGTGCAGCCAGGGATCGTCGTCCTCACGAATCAGACCACCCAGATCCCGACCATCGGGCTGGCCTCGACCACCGGTCTCTAGGCGAGCGCCAACCCGCGGCCCCTTCCCGGGGTCTGGGGGAGCGTGCTCTTCCTCGATATCCTGGTCGGGCTGGCGGGCCTGGCGCTCGTCGTCGCCGCGCTCAACGACCTCTTTCAGTCGGCGATCCTGCCGCGCTCGGTCGGCGGCCGCTACCGTCCCAGCGTGCAGCTCTCGCGGCGCGGCTGGCAACTGTGGCGCAGCCTGGCGATGCGCATCGACGACGCCGAGCGCCGGGAAGACACGCTGGCAGCGTTCGCGCCGATGCTCATGGTCACGCTGGGCGCCTTTTGGGTGGGCCTCGAAGTCCTCGGCTTCGGGCTCATCTTCTGGGCCTTGCGGGCCGGGATCCAGCCCCACCCCGGTGTCGGCGCATCGATGTATTTCGCCGGCGCGTCGCTGCTGACGATCGGCTACGGGGACTTCGAACCGGCGACGCCGGTGACACGGCTGCTGGCGCTCCTCGCGGCCGGCTTTGGCCTGGGAACCTTTGCGGTCGTCACGACCTTCCTCTTTCAGACCTTCGGCGCGTTCCAGCGGCGCGAAGCGTTCATCGTCACCATGTCGGAACGCACCGGCGCGCCGCCCAGCGGCCTGGAGTTTTTGATCCGGCACGTGAAGCTCGGCCTGGTCGACGACATTGGGCCGATTCTGCGCGACGCCCAGCGCTGGATCGCCGAAACGATGGAAACGCACCTTGCCTATCCGGTGCTGACGCTCTTTCGTTCCAGTCACGACGATGAGTCGTGGGTCGGTACGCTCGGGGCGATTCTCGACGCGACCACGCTGCTGATCACCACCGTTGACCTCGACCATCGCGGCCAAGCCGAGATCACCGCGCGTCTGGGGACGCACCTCGCGCACGACTTCTCGGACTTCTTCCGCCTGCCGCGGGCCGACGCCGCAGGCGTCGAGTACGAGGAGTTCGTGACGGCCTACCGCGCGCTGACCGAGCTCGACGTTCCGCTCCAGCCGCTCGAAGCTGCCTGGGCCGCGTTTACGGCGAAACGGGCGTCCTACGCCGAAGAGCTCGATGCGATGGCGCGCTGGTGGCGGATACCGCCGGCGCGCTGGATCGGCGACCGCTCCCGCGTCCGCCAGCACGTCAACGTCGGCGTCGCACGCTGAGCGCGGCGTCGCTCAGCGGCGCCGCGCTTGCGCAACCCGCGGATGGGCGGCCAGAAAGCGGGTCGCTTCATCGATCGGCGTCGCGAACCCGATCGCCCGCTCTTCATCGAAGCGCGATTCGGCGATGCCGATCACCTCGCCGCTGATCTCGTCGAAGACCGGTCCGCCGCTCTCGCCGGGAACGATCGGCACGTCGAGTTCGAGCGCGCCCTTGCGCAAGCTCGCCACGCGTCCGGCGTACATCGACACGGTGCGGCCGAGGTGTTCGTCCTCGAAGGCGTCGGGAATCGGATACCCCAGCACGCCGATCGGCGTTCCCGGCTCGACGCGCGCGATGCTGCCGAGCACGGCCGCCTTCTGATTGGGGATCGGCACGTCGACGATCGCGAGGTCTTCGTCCTCGCCGGTCGTGACCACGACCCGCGCCGGCGCGTGCCGGCTATCGCCGATCGTGGCCTCCAGACGCCGCGCGCCGGCGATGACGTGCGCGTCGGTCAGCACGCGCGTTCCCCAGGCGCCGCTCTCGACGACCACGCCGCTGCCGTACGCGTCGTCCCACTGCCCTTTGCGTTTGGGATCGTCGCTCGGAATCTTCATCGTGAACAGCACGACCGACGGGTGCAGCCGTTCCCACGCGGCGACGTAGCCGTCCTTCGCGCCGGCCGGCGCGCGCGCCGCGTCTTGTCCCGAGCGCGGCGCCGCGCAACCGGCGCTCGCCGCGGCCATCATCAGCGCGAGCGTCCGCACGTGCAGCGCGCTCATGTGCCCAGCTTCTGGGCGATTGCCGCGCGCAGCGCTTCGATCCCCTCGCCCTGCGCGGCGCTGACTTCGAGCGCGCCGGCGGGCAGCGCCGCGCGCGCCGCGGCATCGAGCCGGTCGACCTTATTGAAGATCTCGAGCGACGGCTTCTGGTCGAGCTTCAGCTCGCGCATGATCGTCTCGACCGAGGCACGCTGGCGCGGCCAGTCAGGGTTCGAAGCGTCGGAGACGTACAGCAGCAAATCGGCCGCATCGAGTTCCTCGAGCGTCGCGCGGAAAGCGTTGACCAGCTCTTTGGGAAGCGCGGTGATGAAACCGACCGTGTCGGCGAGCCGCACGTTGAGATTCGGCCCCATGTAGGCCCGCCGCAGCGTCGGGTCGAGCGTGGCGAACGGCTGATCGGCGACGAAGGCCGCATCGCTCGCGCTCGATCCCGCCAGCCGGTTGAGCAGCGACGACTTGCCGACGTTGGTGTAACCGACCAGCGCCACGAACGGATCGCGGCCGCGCCCGCCGCGGCGCGTTTCGCGCTGGCGGCGAACGTCGTCGAGCGACTCCTTGAGCAGCGAGACGCGCTGCTGAATCTTGCGGCGGTCGACCTCGAGCTTCGTTTCGCCGGGGCCGCGCGTCCCGACGCCGCCACCCAGCCGCGAGAGGTCGGCGCCGGCCCCGATCAGGTTCGACTGCCGGTAGCGCAGCTGTGCCAACTCGACCTGCAGCTTCCCCTCACGCGAACGGGCGTGCTGCGCGAAGATGTCGAGGATCAGCATGGTCCGGTCGACGATCGGCAGCGGGATCACTTTCTCGAGATTCGTACGCTGACGCGGCCGCAGGTCGTTGAAGACGAAGATCACGTCGGCGCGCAGTTCCTTTGCGCGCTCGGCGATCTCGCGCGCCTTGCCGCTGCCGACCAGCGTCGCCGGATCGACATGCGGCAGCCGCTGCACGAGTTCGCCGACGACCGACGCGCCGGCGGCTTTCGCCAGCGCGATGAACTCCGCGAGCTCGGGCGCCAGCGGACGCGCGGGGTCTTGCAGGTCGACGCCCACGATCAGCGCGCGCTGGACCGCCGGCCCGGTGGGATAGAGCTTGCGGTTCTCGATCACGTGCGAACGTTCGCGAGGGTGGCGATCAGCCACGCCAGACCGTCGTTGTAGCGCGGCCCCGGACGTTCGAGGATCGCGGCATCGGGCAGCACGTAGACGTGGTGCTGCCGTACCGCGTACAGCGAACTCCAGGGCGGCGTGGCCGCGACGTCGGCAAAGCGCACGTCCGGATCGACGATCAGCGCATCGGGCTGACGCGCGATCAACGCCTCGGCACTGTAGCGCGCGTACGGCGCCGCGACGTCGGCTGCGGCGTTGCGGGCGCCCGCGAGTTCGATGAGGCTGGCGATGTACGACCCGCGGCCGACGGTAAAGATCGGCGCCGTTCCGAGCACGACGAACACGGCTGGGCGCCGCGCGCGCAGCGGGCGGGCACGCGTGAGCGCGACGGTCCGCGCGCGCAGGCGCGCGACCAGCGCGTCGGCCTGGCGGGAGCGCCCGACCAGCGCACCGATGCCGTGCAGGTTTGCGTACACGTCGTCGAGCGAATCGTCCCGAAAGAGCGCCAGCCGAATGCCGGCGCGCGTGATATCGCGGGCCAGCCCCTGCTGCGAGGGAATCGCCACGACCACGTCCGGGTGCAACGCCACGATCCGCTCGGCATCGATGGCGGCAAACGAGGACACGACCGGCAGCGCTTTGGCGCGCGGCGGGTAGTCGCTGTAGGCCGAAACGCCGACGACGCGGTCCCCCGCACCGACCGCAAAGAGGTCCTCGGTCAGCGAGGGAATCAGGGAGACGACGCGCCGGACAGGATGCTCGGCGGCGCCCGCGGCACCGGACGCGCACGAGCCGAGCGCGAGCAGCGCGGCGAGCGCAGCGAAGCGGAGGGTCACGGCCGGAGATACGCCGGGTGGTGGGGGACGACCCGCGTTCGTGCGAAGACGGCCGGCAGAGTTCGCGTGCGCGGGAAGCCGGTGAGAATCCGGCACGGTCGCGCCACTGTCAGCGGGGAGCCGCTGCCGCCACGGTCGGAAGACTGGAAGACGGCAGCACGAGGCGACAATCCGCGAAGTCAGGATACCGTCGCGCGGACGATTCACCCGCATCCCTCGCGTCAAGGGAAGGAACTCCATGAATCTCCGCACGTTGGCGGTGCTTTGCGCCGCATCGGCGGCACTCTGCGCCGCTCCGGCAGCCGCCCAAACCCTGCCGGCCCCCTCGCCCTCGCCGTCGCCGCCGCCCGAGATCGGCCGCGTGCAGACCGCGGACCGCCGCGACGAGCCGCTGCGCGACGCCGTTAAGACCACCTTCGTCGTCACCAAGGACGAGATGATCCGGCGCGGCTACGTGACCGTCGCGGACGCGCTCGAACACGTACCCGGCGTCAACGTCCAGCACAACGGTCCGCTCGGCACACTCTCCGACCTCACCATAGACGGATACCGCACCAGCCAGATCCTGCTGCTGATCGACGGCCGGCCGGCCGCCGGGGGCGAGATCGATTTCGCCGACCTGGGCGTCTTGCCGACGACCGGCGTGACGCGCATCGAGGTCGTCGAGGGCGGCGGTTCGACCCTCTACGGGACGGGCGCGCTCGGCGGCGTCATCAACATCATCACCGACGGTTCGGCTGCGCCCAGCCTGCGCGCGCATCCGCGCGTCGCGCTGGACGCAGACTCGCTCGGCGGGCGCGCGCTCTCGTTCGAGAACGGCACCTTCGCCTTCGAACGCCGTATCGAACCGAACAACTACGCCTTTCCGGCGATCGGTCCGGTTGCCGCCGGCACGACGCTGAATGAAGACGACGCCATGACGACCGGACGCTTCACGACCGCCGGTGCGCTCGGCCCGCTGCACGTCCTCGTCGACGCCGGCCTCAGCCAGAATCATGTCGGCGCTCCCGGCGACGCCGCGTTCCCGCCGCTCTCGCCGACCGCGCGCGAGAACACGACCATCGGTGACGCACGGCTGCGTCTGAGCTCGGAGCAGACACGATCCACGACCACGCTCGACCTCAGCGGCACCTCGCTGACGTCGCTCTATACCTTCGAGCCGAACGACCCCGCGGTCGCAGCCGGAAATCTGTTCGGCGGCACGACTCAGGTCGCGCGGGAAGGCCGCGTGCAGGCGAGCCTGCGCGAGGTGCTCGGCGCCGGGACGGCCTCGACCTGGGTCGCGGGCATCGATCTCGCCCACGGCGTGGGGCGCATCGACGACGGCTTCACGCCGACCGAACGCGGCTTCGCCGAAACGGCGCTCTACGCGCAGGACTCGCTGACGTCGGCGGGCGGCGACCGTCTCGACCTCGGACTGCGCGCCGAACGTGACGGCGGCGCGGGCGGGATCGTCGCACCTTCGGTCGGTTTGCGGTTGCCGCTGGGCGATGCGCTCGCGCTACGTGCGAATCTGTCGTCGGGTTTCCGGGTCCCCGATCTGATCGATCTGTATTATCCGACCTACTCGAACCCCAATCTGCGCCCCGAGCGTTCGCACGGCGGCGACCTGAGCCTGGACGCCCCACAGCTCTTGGGCGGTGCGTCGCTGCGCTGGTTCGTCGAGAACGGCAACGATCTCATCGCGGTCAACGACGCGTACGATTACACGATGCCCACCTCGGCCGCCAACCCGTATCTGATCAATATCGCGCGCTACGCGATCGCCGGCTTCGTGGGCACGATTCACACGCGCCCATTTCACGGCCTCACGTCGTCGCTCGCGATCACCGACACGTACCGCGCGCTGGACCTGACCACCGTCGCGACGCGGCTGCCGCGGCGTCCGGTCATCCAGAGCGACCTGACCCTGGAGTACGGCGCACCGCACGGGCTGCTCGACGCGGTCGGATTCTTGGCGCATACGGTCGGACCACACGACACGCCGGACACCGAATTCAGCCGCGTCGACGCGTACGTCCGCTTCCGCGCGTCGCCTTCCGCACGGCTCTCGCTGCGGGTGATCAATCTGGGCGACGAGCGGTATGCGGACGTCTCGGGCTACCCGATGCCGGGGCGAACCTTCGCGCTCGAACTCTCGACCCGCTGATCGCATGCGAGCGGCACGATTCGCCGTCCTGGTTGCGCTCGTGCCGCTCGCCGTGCTGGTCGGGATCGGGTTCGGCGGCGCGCCGCTCGACCCGGCGACGCTGCTGCACGCGCTCGCTCATCCGCACGACGGCGGCGATGCCGCCACGATCGTGTGGCAGCTGCGCATTCCGCGGGTGGCGATCGCGGCTACGGTCGGCGCCGCACTCGCGCTGGCCGGCGCGCTGCTGCAGGCTCTGCTGCGCAATCCGATCGTCGATCCGTACCTGACCGGGATCTCAAGCGGCGCGGGCGCTTCGATCGCGATCGCAGCGACCGTCGGCGCCGCACCGGCCGTGATCCCGCCGCTCGGTTTCGTATCGGGCCTGGCGACGGCGGTCCTGGTCGCCGTCCTCGCGCGCCGTGGTTCGCGGCTCGACCCCGAACGTCTCGTGCTGGCCGGCGTTTCGCTCTCGGCCTTGCTTTCGGCCATCGTGACCTTGGCGATCGAACGGCTGGCGCGCGGAACCGCGAGCGAAGCGATCCTCGCCTGGCTGGCGGGCTCGCTGGCGGGCCGCGGCTGGCCCGAACTCGCCGCCGCAGCGCCCGAAGCGCTGCTGGGCTTCGTCATCGCCGTGGCCGCGATCCCGGCGCTCAACGTGCTGCGATTGGGCGAGGTGCGCGCGGCGAGCCTCGGCGTCGACGTCGTGCGCCTGCAGTGGGCGCTCCTCGTCGCGGCGACGTTGCTGACCGCGGCTGCGGTCGCGTTGGCCGGCCTGGTCGGATTCGTCGGGCTGGTGATCCCGCATCTGGCGCGGCGGCTGGTGGGACCGGATCTGCGCGCGCTGATTCCGGCCTCGCTGCTGGCCGGCGCAGCGCTGGTCGTCCTCGCCGACGCGCTGGCGCGAACGGTGGCCGCGCCGGCGGAAATTCCGCTCGGCGTCCTGCTGGCGTTCGTCGGCGTCCCGACCTTCCTGGTCTTGTATCTGCGCGGCGGAGCGCGCGCCTATGCCTGAGCCGGTCATCGTCGCGCTCGACGGCATCGCCATCGCACGCGGCGGCCGCGTCCTGTTGGAGAACGTGGACCTTGCTCTACGCGCCGGCGTCGTCGCGGTGATCGGCGCGAACGGCGTCGGCAAGACCAGCCTCTTGCGCACGATCGCCGGCGCGCTCGCTCCCGCGGCGGGCACGGTCCGCGTGCACGGCGTCGACGTGCGGACGCTCGCGGCGCGCGAGCGCGCGCGCACCATCGCGCTGGTCGAGGGGAACGAGCCGGCCTTCGCCGCGCTGACGGTCGAAGACGCGGTCGCGGCAGCGCGTTTTCCGTACCATCGCTGGTGGGAATGGGAGCAGACGCCCGCGGACGAGGCTGCCGTCGCCGAAGCGTTGGCGCGCACGGCGCTGGACGCGTTCCGGGAGCGCGAACTGGGGACACTCTCCGCGGGCGAAAGACAGCGCGTGTGGATCGCGCTTGCGCTGGCACAGCGCGCACCAGTCCTGCTGCTCGACGAGCCCACGGCGCATCTCGATCTGAAGGCGTCGGTTCAGACGCTGCAGCTGCTGCGCGACGTTGCCGCCGGCGGTGCGCTGGTGATCGCCGTGCTCCACCAGCTCGAAGAAGCAGCCGCCTTCGCCGATCGCGTGGTCGTGCTCGCAGGGAGCGGCGTCATCGCCGACGGCGCCCCGGCCGCCGCGCTGACGACCACGACGATCGCCGGCGCGTTCGGCGTCGACGTGGCGGTGGAACGACGCCCCGAAGGGCTGGCATTTCACCGCCGCGCCGCCGCGAAACGATCCTAGGGACGCTCTAGAACTTCACGATCGACTCGAAGGCCAAGCTGGCGAGATGGTTCTGCGGGACGCCGCTGCTGTTGACCCAGGGACTGACGCTCGAGGTATCTTGCCGGCCCTCGAGCCGGAACAAGAGTGCCGCGGACGGCGCGTAGGCGAGCGTGATGGTGCCTTCGTTCCAGCGCTGCGAGTACGTCGTGCGATATCCGGAGAGATCGTTGAAGAACTCGTAGCGGCCGGTCAGGGTGATCTTGTTGACGTTGGCACTGGCGTAGCCGGCCAGGCCGTTCCACGCCGCACCGACGGTTGGATGTCCGGCCGGATCCATCAGCGCGTTGCCTTGACTGCCGGTATCGTAGTTGAGCGTTCCGGTCATCACCGGACCGAACTTATAGCTCACCACGGTATCGCTCAGGTAGCGTTTGCCGGTGACGCCCGACCAGTTGTTCGGAATGCCGTTGACGTCGATGATGCTGTCGTGATAGCCGTACGCCGTCTGTTCGGTTCCGTCATAGCCCTGCGTGGTGGCGGTGAGGTTTTTGTTGGTGTAGGCGAGCCCGGCCTCGATCGTGGGCGAACCGGTTCCGTTGCCTTTGGTATTGTCCCAGCCGTTGTTGACGCCGCCGATGATCGAGAAGTTGGAGTTGGCGGCGTAGGTCAGCCGCACACCGGTGTGCGTGAAGGGAACCGCATAGCCGAAGAGGATCGAGCGCGAGAAGTTGAGGTCGCTCGGGCTCTCGAGGACTTCGGCGCCTGCCAAAGTGCTGAATTTGCCGACCAAGAGCGAGAACTTGCCGGTGGTGTAGGAGACGTAGAGATTGGTCACGTCGACGCCGACGAAGTTGGCGGTCGGAAACGACGCCAGGACGTTGGCGTCTTGACCCAGGGTCAGCTCGAGTTTGCCGCCCAGGGTGCCGTTTTTGACCAGCTGCATGTTGAGGGAGTTGAACATCGGCATGTCGGCCGAGGTATCGAACACGCGCGAATTGGTACCGTCGGCGAACTGCATCGTCTTCGAGGTGAAGACTTGGGAGTACGACCCATCGGCGAAGCCGCTGAGCTGCCAGGTCGGCGGCGGCGGCGAGGGCGAGGGAGCAGGCGACGGCGTCGGTGATGCCGAGGCGGCGGGCGCCGGCGTCATAGCCGGACTAGATTGCGCGAGCACCGGGGCGGCGCAAAAAACGCATGCGGCGATAAAGGCCGCGGCGACGAGTTTCAATCCCCCTCCTAAAAGTGAGGTAGTAGAAGAACTCATTCTAGTGTGCCGGAGCCCCGTCGCCATTGGGGATTTGATGAGCCGTAGGCACGCTCGCTACGACGTGTGTAAGCGACGCTCGAGCGCGCGCGTACGTTTCCCGGCCGCGCGGAACGATGCCCGGCGCTCCGGGCTGGCCAAATGGCGAAGCGCGGTTAGCGGCGCTGGACCGCGTGCAGATCCTGCGAAGTCACCCAGCCGTAGCGTCCCTTGTTGGGGCCGCTGGTCAACCGGATGCCGACCGCGTCGAGCGGATCGGCGACGTATTTGGGTTTGACGACGCCGGGGTCGCACTGTACGACCAGCGCGCGCGTCCCCGGCTTGGCCAGGAGCGAGTGCTCGAGCACGTCGCGCGTGTCTCGCCAGGAACCCGCCGCGTAATCGATGACGCGCTGCTTCGAATCCCATACGAAGACGTCCGGATCGATCTCCTCGGATTTGAGGACGACCGTACTTCCGGCGACCGCGGCGCACGGCGCGGCCATCGCGGGGATGCTCAGCAAGAGCAGGATGGCACTGGCCTCGAGGACGCGGCGGACCACGACGCGCGATGCGACGAACCCGCGCAGTGCTCCTCCGGAAGGTTCCCGCACGCGGGCCGGCGCGAACGGAAACGCTCGTAACATCGTTGCGGGTACCAACACAACGTGAAGAAACTCACACGCACTTTGCTTGCCGGGGCCGGGCTTACCGGCGCCATGGCTGCGACGAACCGGGCGCTGCAGAACGCACCGTTGCCGACCAACGCGCTGGGCGGCACGCGGCGGCCCTGGAACTGGCGCGGCCACGAGGTCTTCGCGACCGAAGCAGGCGAGGGGTCTCTCGTTATCTTGGTGCACGGCATCTACGCCGGCGCATCGTCGTATGAGTATCGCAACCTCTTCGGGCAGCTCGCGCGAAGCCACCGGGTCGTGGCCTTCGACTTCCTCGGCTGCGGGCTTTCCGACAAGCCGCGTTTGGCGTACAGCGCCGAGCCGTTCGTCGAGATGATCGTCGATGCGGTGCAGGCCATGGGGGCGAGCAGCGCCGCGGTGGTTGCGTCGTCGTTGGGCGCGGCGTTCGCCATCCGTGCGGCCGCGCGCGTCCAGGGCCGCATCGAACGGCTGGCCGTGATCTGCCCGAGCGGTTTGTCCGGCACCCTCGACGGCGGCCCGGGTGGTCCGAAATCCGCGCTCCCCGCGCTGATCCGCACGCCGATCCTCGGCGAGACGATGTTCAATGCACTGGCCTCGAAGCCGTCGCTCCGCTGGTTTCTGCAGCACCGCGTCTACGCCGACGCCGCCAGCGTTACGACAGAGGTCGTCGATCATTACTATGCGGTCACGCATCAGCCCGGAGCGCGCTACGTTCCGGCCGCCTTCGTCGGCGGCGCGCTCGACTGCGACGTCGCGCGCGATCTTCCGTTCTTGGGCATGCCGGTGCTCGTGCTGTGGGGCGAACGCGCGCCGGCCTTCGCCCCGCGCAGCCAGGCCGACGAATTCGTGCGCTTGACGACCGACGCGCGGCTGGTCACCTTCGCGCATAGCGGCCTGCTGCCGCACGAAGAAGAACCGGGCGCCGTCGCCCAGGCCCTCGAGGCCTTTCTCCAAACACGGGTACCTGAGCCCACCTGATCGCTGAGGTTCCCTATGCTCGCCGCCGTGATCGCAGCCTTCGCCGTCGCCGGCGCGTTGCCGACGCCGCAGGCCACTGCCCCCGGAGGGCACGCCGACTGCGTGCGCGCACGGTCGTTCGCACGCCGCGGAATCGACGAGGCAAGCCTCAGCCGAAAATTCTACGACCGGGGCGATCCGAAGCAGGCCGGTGCGACTGCCGAGCGCGCGACGATCGACCTGCTCTCGAGCCGCAACCTCGGCATCGAGCGATGCGATTCGTCCGTGCACCCCCGGCGGCTCGACGTGTATCGCGCAGTCGGCGCCGCCGGTTCGACCTTAGCACTGACGACTGAAGGCTCGCCGACCGAGCGGGCGCTCCGCCTTCAAGAAGCGATACGAATGCAAACGATCGTACGGGGATTTTACCGGCCCGATACGCCGGCCTATCGCGCACTCACCCACGACGTTGCGTACCTCCAACAGAAGTACACCGAAGCGGTTCTGCTCGCCGAGAAGCATCCGTCCGGTACGACACGCTTCGCGGCACCGGTTCCGGGCCCGCCGACGCCGCGCCCGACCGATACTCCGGAGGCGGTCGAGCAGACGAACTCATCCCCGGGACCGTCTTCGCCACCGACGACCTGCGCTCGACCGAACCTTCCCGCTTTGGTCCTTCGCGCTGTTGCGCCCGTAATGCCCGCAATGGCCGCGCAGCAACGGATAACGGGAGACGTCACCGTCGAGGTATCCCTCGACGCGCAAAGCCAGATCCTCAAACTCACGATCGTCAGCAGCCCCAGCACAATCCTGAACGGGGCCGCGCTCGACGCGACGCAGCGATCGACATTTCAGACGGAGGTTCGCGACTGCCGTCCTCTTCCATCAACTCTTCGGTTCGTCGCGACCTTCGCCGCGCAGTAACAACCGCCGGAAATGGCGGCCTAGGCTCCAGTCGGCGTTACGTATGGCCGGTCCGGTGTCACGGCGCGGGCTGGTTGCCGTTGGTCCAGTGGGTATCGAAACGCAGATCACCGTCGGGATCGGGCGGCGCCGCGTTGACGCAGTGCCCCGCGCCGTCGAGGCACTCGTACTGGACGTGGATCAGCGTGCCGCCGGCCGGCCAGGGCGACGCGGGCGGCGGCGGGATACCGCTGACGGTGTCGCCGCCGAGGTCACCTTCGTGCGCCGGCGCCGCCAGCGCGTCGCCGCTGGTCGGGTTCTCGGCGCCGCCGTCCTTGCGCCCGACGGGCGCGCTGTAGGGCGGCTCGGCGAACAGCCGCAGCGTGAGGTATTGCTCGCGCTGCGCCAACAGCTGCACACCGGCGGCATCGAGGACCTCGACATCGACGCGCAGAGAAAGGCGGGACTCCTGGACGAAGCCGCTGCACTGCAGCCACGCGATCGCATCGGGTCCGGCCGGCGGCGCAGGCGACGTACACACCGGCGGCGCGAGCGTCGTCGGCACGACGGCATAGGCGAGCGTGAACTGCGGCCCCGCGGCGCCGGCGTTCGCAGCGAACGTTCGCGTCAGCGGATTGGGGATTGCGCCGACGGCGGCGCTATAGTTTCCGAGCGCGGGCGGCGCGCCGGCGAACGGCTGCGGCGAGTCGAGCCCCGCGGTCGCGGCCGCCATCGAAACCTGCAGCTGATTTTGGTAGTCGGCGACCGCGTCGTGCACGGCGGCCTCGACGGCGCGGTTCGCAGCGGCCGCGATGCCGGCGCGCCCGAAGCTCGCGGCTCCTTCGAGCAGGACGGTCGCCGTGATACCGAGTGCGACCACGAACCACAGCGCCGTGCCGAGCACGTCACATTCTCGCCGGCGTCAGCACGTCGCGCACGAGCCGCTGTCCGGGCGGAAACACCGACGGCGGCAGCGTTTCGGTGAGGGTCACGCTCGCCGCGTCCGGTGCCGGTATCGTGCCGTCCGGCGCGGCGGCGCAGATGTCGCGGGGATAGGTGACGCTCACCGAAAACCGCTGGGCGACTGGATCGAAGGCCGTGCTGACGGGCATGCGCACGCGGCGCACCGCCGTACCGCCGCACGGAAACGGGGCGCGGATTTCGGCTCCGGCAACATACGCCGTCGTGCCGGCGATGAGGCCCCAGGTACGTCCGCCGAGCAACTGCGAGCCGTCCTCTACCGGCGACGATGCGTAGGCAACGGCAGCGCGAGCGCGCACGAGCGCGTTCTCGGCGGCCATGAGCCCCGCATCGCGCGCGGCGGGTGAGGCGGCGCCGCGCGCCACCGCGGCGACGGCCCCCGCGGTCGCGGCCGACGCGAGCGCGAAGAGTCCGACCGCGACCACGACTTCGAGCAGCGTGAAACCGCGCTCAGCCGTTGGCATAGAAGCTTCCGCTCGCACCGGCTTGCTGCACCGCATCGCAGCGCTGCTTATCGACGGCCAACGCCGTTTGCTGACCGGGAGCGAGGTACGGGCCGACGTCGGCCAGCCACGCCGCCGGCGCTTCGGCGCGCACGTCCCATGGGGTGAGGCTGCCGGCCTCGCTGCCGTCGGGTGCGGGGCCGCCGGGCGGAAAGGCAGCGTAATTGCGCGCCGGATCCCAGTTGCTCGCCGCATCGACCTGCGCCATGCTGTCGCTGCCGCCATCGGCGCGGTTCCCCGCGTAGCCGAAGTTGAAGGTGCCGGCCAAGAACCAGCCGCCGGGACCGGCCGTACCGGCGGGGACGTACCGGCTCCATTGCGTTTGCCAGGTCATCGCGCAGGCCGTCAACGTCTTCGCCGACGGCCCATCGTGACCGACATCGCAGCGCTCGCTGCACGTGTAGCGGAGCACCTCGGTGAAGCCGTTCGGGAACACGCCCGGGAGCAGGTCGAAGACGCGCGCGCCGGCGGCGTTTTCGAGCTGGGTCTCGACGACCGTATTGCCGCCGAGTACCGGCTGTGAGAGCGCGTCGAGCACACCCACCGGTATCGGCGCCGTCGGCGGGACGCTCGCCGCGACGAACGGCGTGTCGTTCACGCCGAGGTAGGGATCTTGGTGGGCGCTCAGCTGTACCGGCGGCAGGAGCGTGAACTGCGGCGATGCGGTCATGCCGCCCAGCACCGTCTCACCGGGAAGGGCCGGATCGCAGGGTACGATCGGACCGCTCCCCGCAACGCGCTGCAGCACGTCGGGTCCGACGGCGTCGGCGCTGCCGTGATGCGGAAAGTTCCGGTAGCTCCAGAACTTCGGACCGCCGGCATCGGCAGCGAAGAAATCGAGCTGCACGCAATCGTCGTGCCCGGCACCGGCCGCG
>Ga0302325_10012055_pt1 | contig 18584 bp, 15 predicted proteins | sample Palsa_T0_2_FD_201948 | JGI IMG/M metagenome (GOLD analysis project Ga0302325, IMG submission 201948) | Peat permafrost microbial communities from Stordalen Mire near Abisko, Sweden - Palsa_T0_2 | ecosystem: Environmental > Terrestrial > Soil > Palsa > Peat permafrost | place: Sweden: Abisko...
CTGATCGCCTACAACCGCCATATCCGCACCGCGGTAGGGCGCGATTATGCCGACGTCCCGCCGACTCACGGCGTCTACCGCGGCAATACCGAGAGCGAACTCTACGTCGCAGTGCATGTGGAGGGAAGCATGGAACCGCCGCCGCTGGACCGCAAACTTCCCATCCCGGACGATTGGTCGGTCCTCGTCGAACGCGCCCAGCAGCCGCCCGAGCTAGGCGCATCCGCCCTGGAAATCCAGCAGATGCAGCAGCAACAGTAATAGGGCGCATTACAACCTTCTATGGCCGGTCGCCGCGTTGGATGCGACGAAGTCAACATAAAAGAACGAAGAATACCTGTTGAATCCTGGAGAAATTTCCTGCAAGATAAAGCCAGCACACGGAGACTTCCCCCGGAATCACCCAATGCCGAGCGCCACCAGCCGGTATTGCACCGGAATGCGTGTGCGCGGGCAAAGCCACGCTGAACACTTGCACCTGATTTCGACAGCAATTGCAAATTGTTCTCCTTTCCATGATTTCGCGCAATAACCTGTACGACTTTGCACCAAAAATTTGGAGGAACAGACGTGAAACGATCCCACCTGGGAGCGATGCTTTTGTGCATCCTCATCTCTTGTAGTCTCGCCTTCGGTCAATCGGCCTCAACTTCGCTCCGCGGAACAGTAAAGGACCCCAGCGGCGCTCTGGTTCCGAATGCCACCGTGACCATTACCGACAAAAGCGTCGACAAAACGCTTACATCTGTCACCAACGGAGAGGGGGCTTACCAATTTGTGCAGATTCCCCCGGCCCACTATCTGATCACCGTAACGGCGCAGGGATTGGGCGCCCAGTCCAAGACCGCCGAACTGCTTGTAGATCAGCCGGCAACGATCGACTTCAAGCTCTCGATCCAATCCAGCTTGGTGACCGTGGATGTGTCCGCGAGCGCGCAGACGCTGAACACTACGGACGCGTCGATGGGCGATTCGGTGGGCAATGAAATGATTCAGTCTCTGCCCATGGATGGCCGCGATCCAGTCTCGCTGCTGGCACTGCAGCCAGGCGTCTTGTTTCTTGGGGAAGGCGGAGGCAACAGCGCGTCCGGCAACCAGGAGAGCAGCGACAGCCGCCAGGGCACCGTTTCCGGCAGCCGTTCCGATCAGGGGAACATTACGCTGGACGGTCTGGACGACAACGATCAGGTCAATGGCTTTGCCTTTACCGGGGTTTTGCGCTCGACACTGGATTCGACCGAAGAGTTCCGCGTGACCACGTCCAACGGGACGGCCGATGCCGGCCGGTCTTCCGGCGCGCAGGTCTCCCTGATTACCAAAAAGGGCACTAACAAGTTTCATGGCGCGGTCTATGAGTATTACCGCCCGACCGACACCGTCAGCAACAGTTGGTTTCTGAAAAACTCGCAGCTTTCCAGCGGAGAGCCCAATATTCCCGCCAAGTATCTTCGCAATATCTTTGGCGGCAGCTTCGGTGGCCCGCTGCTGAAAGATAAGCTCTTCTTCTTCGGCAATTACGAAGGTCTGCGCCAGGCAGTCGACGACATCAATACCGCGACCGTTCCCACGGCAAGCTTCCTCGCCGGGGGGCTCCAGTACATCGACTCCAACAACAACAATCAGGCTTTGAGCGCCGCGCAGATTGCGACTTTGGACTCCGCATGCACCACGAGCACCTTCGACAGCGCTTCGGTCTGCCCGTGGGGTCCGGGAGACAACCCTCACGTGGTAGGGCCGAATGGCTATTTCAACGGCGTTCCCGCAGCTACCGGCTCGGCCTCCGGAGACGGCCTCAATTCCGGTTCGCTGTTTTTCCCGGTGAAGGTACCGCTCACCCAGAACACCAACATCTTCAAGCTCGACTACAACCTGAACAGCAAACAGCAGCTATTTTTCCGCGGAAATTACCAGAAGGACACTTCTTTTGGGGACGCCAACCTGCCCGGCGAGCCACCTTCTTTTGCCGATGAAACCAACACCAAGGGAATCGGCGCCGGCCATACCTGGACTCCGACGAGTAGCATCGTGAACGACATCCGCTACGGTTATGCGCGGCCGAGCACCAATCAGGTAGGCATCGGCTCGGGCGCTTATGTGGATTTTCGCTTCCTGAGCCAGCCGGAGGCGCAGACCCGCAGCACGGCCACGGAGGTACCGGTTCACAACATTGTGGACACGCTCACGGTGACCAAGGGAAACCACACCTTTACCCTGGGCGGAAATTGGCGCCTGGTGCAGAACATCACCGACACCGACGCCAACTCCTTCAGCAGCGCCAGCACCAACCCGTATTGGCTCGGCGGCAATCCTCCGAAACCTTCCACGCTGGGCGGGAACATCAACGATGTTTCAGGCAGCTTCGCGAACTCCTATGAGATCGCCTATGCTTCGATCCTCGGAACGGTTCCGTCGGTTACGGCGCAGTACAACTACAAGGTCGATTCCCCGACCAGCGGCACGCTGCTGCCACAGGGCGCCTTCATCCCCCGTCACTTCAGGGGCAACGAATTCGAGTATTACCTGCAGGATAGCTGGCGGGTGAAGCCGAATATCACGCTCACCTTCGGCCTTCGCCACACTCTTTTGCAGACGCCCTATGAGACCAACGGCCAAGAAACAACGCCAACCGTAGACACCGAAAACTGGTTCAAGGAGCGCGGGTACGCCGCCGCCAAGGGCATCGTTTCCGAGCCGCTCCTCTACTTCCGTCCCGCCGGCAAGGCCAACAATATGCCCGGCTACTGGCCCAAGAACAAGGAGAATCTTGCGCCACGTCTGGCAGCCGTCTGGTCCCCGAACCCCAAGACTTCCATTCGCGTCGGCGCCGGCATTTACTTCGACCATTATGGCGAGGCGATCGCAGCCTCGCTCAGTTCGGAAGCCTCCTACGGTCTGGCTCCGAATCTGACCAATTCGGCCGGCCAATACAGCTATACGACGGGCGGCAATTTCATCGCCGCGCCCCGTTTCACCAGCTCGTCCGCCATTCCCGATATCCCGCTCCCAGCGGCCAAGCAGAAGGTCACATATCCCTACGCGCAACCGGCCCTGTTTGCGATCAACTTTGGCGTGGACAGCCACTTGAAGACTCCCTATTCGGAAGCCTTCAACGCCTCCTTCCAGAGGGAATTGCCCGGCGGCTTCCTCTTTGAAGAAGCGTATGTCGGCCGGATTGGACGCCATTTGCTGCAACAGTTGGATATTGCCGAGCCGGTCGATTTCAACGATCCGCAAGGCGCCGGCGACTACTTCTCCAACGCCGCCAAGCTTTCCGCGCAGGTGGATGCTCACGGCGGCGCCTACGGCGGATACTATGCGGGCCCCGGAAAAACAAACTATGTGCAGCCGGTGTCTGTGCCGACCATTCAGTACTTCGAGGATGTATTTCCCCAAATGGCCAACCTGGACTTCCAGGGGGAATCGGCGACCGAAGGAACCTACAACCACGAATGGGCTCCTTACCGGTACAGCTACGGCGAAACCACTTCCCTTTCCGATATCGACTTCTACTGCTCCTATGGCGGCTACTGCTCGAACGGCCTGAGCAAATTCTGGCAAAGCCAGTTCTCCTCGCTCTATGCGTGGTCGTCGATCGGAACCAGTTCGTATAACGCGCTGCAGGCGACTTTGCGTCATCCCACCAGCCACGGGCTGAGCATCGATGTGAACTACACCCTCTCCAAATCGATCGACATGAACTCCGGCACCGAGCGCGCCAACGAGTTCTCCAGCGACTCGCTGGGAGGCTCGGCAATCCAGAATTCCTGGAAACCGAAGCTCAACAAGGCGGACTCCGATTTCGACGCCCGGCATCTGTTGAGTGGCGATGCGCTCTATGTGCTGCCAGTGGGACGCGGCAAGCAGTTCCTGGGGAACACCAATCCTCTGATTGACGGCGTTCTGGGCGGATGGACGATCGGCGGCATCTATCGCTGGACCAGCGGACTGCCCTTTTCGCTCTCCGAGCCCGGCTGGACCACCGACTATCAACTGGAGGGCTTCGGCGTCAAAACCGGCTACGTGAAAACGCGCAAGCACTACATCAACGGCCAGGAGCAGGTCTTCGACAATCCCTCGGCCATCAACGCCGGCGTCGAAACCAGCAACGGGCCCGTCCGCCTTCCTTACCCCGGCGAAGCCGGCTCGCGCAACGCCTTCCGCGGCGACGGCTACTTCGATGTCGACAACACCCTCAGCAAGGCATGGCGTGTTGGAGACATCGGCAAGCTGAAGTTCGACGGCGAAGTTTACAACGTCACCAACACCAACCGGTTCGACACCAGCAGCATTTCTTCAGGCCTGACCAGCGGAACCCTCGGCGCCTACGGAGCTACGCTGCCGGCGCAGAGCAACTTCCGGCGCATGCAGTTTGGCTTGCGGTACGACTTCTAACCCGATCCGGTTTCATCGGCCCCATACCAAGCGCCGGAGGAGCATTGCTCCTCCGGCGCTTTTCATTTGCGGGCTGTAAAGTTGAATGCAGTGTTTCTTCCATCCCTCCGAGGTTCCGTCTCCTTCATGAAGCTGCCGACTCTTGCCCTCCGTTCCAGCCTGCTGTGCGCCCTGGCATTTTCACCCCTCGCAACGCTAGCTCAGGCGACCCTGCCGCCCATATCCTTGGACGAGTTCCTCAACACCACCGACATCACCGGCGCGCGCATCTCGCCCGACGGCACGGCAGCCGTGATCGGCACCGAATACCCCGCCTGGAAATCCAGCACCTACCGGCACACTCTCTTTCTTTGGACCGCCAAAGACGGCCTGCGCGAGCTCACCCAGTCCGGCGCCGACGAAGACGCCGAATGGAGCCCGGACGGCAAATGGATTGCCTTCCTCTCCGACCGCCCAGTCGTCGGCTCAACGGACGACGACGGCAAGGATTCCGGCGCAGGCGATGCGAAAGGACGGCAAGCTCGCGCCGGCAACGACGACGACAAAACGACGCGGATTTGGCTGATTTCCGCAACCGGCGGCGAAGCCCAGCCGCTCTATCGCGAAAAGCTCGACGTGAATTCCTTCGCCTGGTCCGCCGACGGCAAGACAATCTACCTCGCCGCCACCGCTCCGCTGACCACCGACCAGGAATCCAAGGAAAAGGACGACTGGAAGGACGTAATCCGCTGGCGTGAGCAGGAACACGGCGACCTGCTCCTGGCGCTGCCAGTGGAGGCTTCGTTATCAGCCTCCGCGGCGCACCCTCCCGCGCATCCAGCAAAAGAAACATCGAAGCCCGACTCCGCCAAAACCACCGACGAGACCCTCCCTATTCCCGGAACAGCCAAAATCCTGGCCCGAAATAAGCTCTCGATCGCCGAAATTGCCCCGTCGCCCGACGGCAAATCCCTCGCCTTCCTGACCCAATCCATCAGCCGCCGTATGGAAAGCCCCGCCGACACCGAGATTTTTCTCGTTCCCTCAGCCGGTGGCGATGCCCGCGAGATCACCCACAACGACGCGCTCGAAGCCGGACTGCGCTGGTCCCCCGACGGCCATTGGCTGCACTTTGTCGTACACGCGGCAGGCGGAGCGCTCGAAGGAAAATACCGCGACCTCCAGGGCCGGCTCTACCGCATGAATCCGGCCGACGGAAAAATCGAACGTCTCGGCGGCGAATTTACCGGCTCGCTCGAAGACTTCGACTTCCTCCCCAGCGGCCAATTGATCGGCCTTGGCCTGAAGGGACTGGAACAGCAAATCTACGCGATCGACGGCCCCAAAGCCGCGAAACTCTCTGGCCAATCAGGCAGTTACGCCGGCTTCTCCGCGCCAAAGTCCGGAAACGCGCTCCTGGTGCGTTTTTCTTCCATCAACCATCCGGGACAGGCCTATCTGGCCGCCGACGCGCTGCATCCCGACCAACTCACGCCGCTCACGCACCTGAACCCCATCTTCGCCCAGCGCGCCCAGCCCGAGTGGCAGCCCTACAGGTGGAAATCGAAAGACGGCGCATCCGTCGAAGGCGTGCTGGTCTTCCCCATTGGCATCCATCCCGGCACGCCGCAGGCAAAGCGCCTGCGCATGTTGACATTCATCCATGGCGGACCGGCCGACGCCGACGGCAACCGCTTCGGCGCCGACTGGTACGACTGGGCCACCATGGCCGCCACCGACGGCTGGCTCGTCTTCCGCCCCAACTATCGCGGCTCCTCTGGCTACGGAGACGATTTCATGTTGCAAATTTCCCCGCACCTGGTCTCGAAACCGGGCGAGGACATCCTCACCGGCGTTGATGCGCTGGTCAAGGACGGCCTTGCCGATCCCGACCGGCTCGCCGTCGGCGGCTACAGCTACGGCGGCTACATGACCAACTGGCTCATCACCGAAACCACCCGCTTCAAGGCCGCGGTCACCGGCGCGGGAGCGGTAGAGCACGCCGCCAACTGGGGCAACGACGACGTCACCTACGACGACGCCTGGTATCTCAACGGCAAACCCTGGGAGTCGCCCGAAATCTACCAGAGTGAGGCAGCGCTCTTCCGCATGAACCGCGTTAAAACTCCTACGCACATCGTGCAGGGCGCGGCAGACGTTCGCGTCAGCTACCTGGAAGGCGTAACGTTGGAGCGGGCGCTGGAGCAGTTGGGCATCGATCACAGCTTTCTGGTCTTTCCCGGCGAAGGCCACGGCCTCTCTCGCAATCCCTGGCACGGCTACATCAAGCTCCGCGAGGAGCTGAAGTGGCTGGACAAATACGTGAGCAAACAGTGATCCGCCAGTAGCCGCAAGACGGGCGAGCAAGCCAAGCGCGTAAGCTATAAGCAGCCGTTTGGCAGGCGGGAACTGTCGTGAGGAAATTGGAAGCTGTTGCCCGCCGGCTGCATCCAACCAAGAGAGCACATGAGCCAGACGCGACAAACCGGTGAGCCGCAGCAGGAGAAGCAAGCAACGCCCACGCTGACGGCGGAACAGAAACAGGCTCAGGAGCAGGTTCGGCAGCAAGCTCGCGAACAGGCCCGCCAGGATTCCTTCGCCCGCACCCTGCTCAGCGCGCGCCGCACTATCGCCTTCAAAGAGACCATCGGCCTGGCCATCGACAGCTTCCGCTCCAGCAAAGCGCGTTTTGCGCTTACCGCGCTGGGCATGGTCATCGGCTCTGCGTCAGTAATTCTGGTCGTGACCATCGGCTTGACTGGCCGCAGTTACGCGCTGGGCCTGCTCGAAAAAATCGGCACCAATTTCATCGAGCTCGAGTACTCAGGCGGCGGCGCCACCGGCACCGAAAGCGCCGTCTACAACGACTACCTCACGCGCGACGACGAGCGCTTCGTCGATGCCCAGGTGCCCAGCGTCATGTACTCCTCACCCATCCTCGAAACCCATGATCGCATCAGCCTCGGCGGCGGCGTGGTCAAGGACGCCCTGATCCTCGGCGTCGTGCCCGACTACCGGAAAGTGCGCAACCTTATCGTCACCGACGGGCGCTTCATGGACGAGAACGACGAAAATCAGCACGTCCACTGCGCCGCTGTCGCCATTCCCCTTGCCACCGAGATGTTCGGCAGCACAGACGCGGCCGTGGGCCGGCAATTTCAGATCAGCGGCATTCCCTTCACCATCATCGGCACATTCAAAGAGAGCGTGGACGACTTCGGCAACTCGGAACTGACCGACAACACCATCCTCGTTCCCTACTCAGTCGCCCGCTACTTCACCGGCACGGACAACGTGAAGCAGATCTACTTCTCCCTACGCAGCATGGCCGATGTACCGGATGCCACCAAGGCCATCCTGAGCATCGTAAAGGCCCGCCACAAACCCAATTCCGTCTACAGAACTACAGACATGAAAGCCGTCCTCACCACCGCCAACGAGATCGCCACAGGACTGACCGCAGTCATGATCGCCGTCGCCATGGTTACGCTCGCTGTCGGCGGCATCGGCATCATGAATATCATGCTGGCCAACGTGCGCGCCCGCATCCGGGAGATCGGCATCCGCAAAGCCCTGGGCGCAACCTCGCGCGAAATCCGCCTCCAGTTCCTCACCGAGGCAGTCATGATTTCCCTCGTCGGCGGCACGGTCGGCACCATGCTGGGCCTGGCATTACCCGTTTCCGTCCGCCTTTTCACCGATTATCAGATTCCCATCTCTCCCTGGTCGATCGTCGCCGCCCTGCTAGTCTCCCTGCTGGTTGGCGTCATCTTCGGCACCGTCCCCGCCACGCGCGCCGCGCAGATGGACCCCGTCGAATCGCTGAAGTATGAATAGATCGGGATCGAGCGTGCTCAGGCAAGAAGGCTTTCAGGGCCGAATGAATTAGGCTTTAGCAGCCAAAGGAACAAGGCTTTCAGGGCCGAAGGCTCGCGTTATACCAGCCGAGGGCTGTAAGCCCGATCTATCGGCAATCCATACATCTCAAAGGAAAAGCACAAGAGTTAACTGAATAATCGAATATGAGAAATCCCACGCAAAGGCCGAACATCGAGGAAGAACCAGAGCCGAAGGGGCCCAATATCATGTTGCTCTATGCCCTGCTTGCTCTGGGTCTGCTCGCTGCCATGGGCTTCGCGTGGATGGTAATTATGCCCTTCTACCACCGCACCTAGCCAAAGCCCAGGCGATTCCAGCAAAGTAAGGCGTATACTCCGAAAAGTAAGGAGTCTTCCGCCATGGCCGCCACGGCACCCGCACTTCCAGTGAAATCTCAGATCGCCAAAGTCACCAGCAAGGGCCAGATCACCATCCCTCTGGAGGTTCGGCAGGCACTCGGCGTGAAGCCTGGCGACAAGCTGATCTTCGAGCGTAGCTCCGACGGAGAGCTCCTGATCCGCAAAGTGGATGAATTCCCGTTCGACCGCTTCCGAGGCATGGGTACCGGGATTCCTGAAATTGAAGCCAATCCCGATTCGATCGTTCAATACATCCGTGAACTACGAGGCCACGATGAGTTCGACCACCTCGATTGATACCAATGTGCTACTTCTGCTTTGGGTGGAAGACCCATCCTGGAACATTCGCGCATCGAAGGCCGTCCAGAACGCCTCGCGGCGAGGCCCATTATGTATTTGCGGCCCCGTATTTTCCGAACTGATGGGCATGCCCGGACGAAAGGCAGAGGATTTGCTGCGTCTGCTGAATTTATCCGACATTCAGATTGATTGGAATCTGGGAGAAGCCGATTGGCAGGCTGCCGGAGTAGCATATCAAGGCTACGTCAAGCGGCGAAGAGCAAGTGGAGGGGGACTTCCGAGAAGAGTGCCGACCGATCTGTTGATCGGCGCTCACGCCTCTGTGCGCGGTTACCATCTTCTTTCCATGGATCTGGATATCTACAAACCGGCCTTTCCCGGATTGACGATTGAGCGCGTTTAAAGCGTTTTAGGGAATGATGTAGACCGAAACCGCGGCTGCCGAGTCGATTTTTCTCAAGAAAATCGACACTCGCTATCGTCGGAAAGTTCACAGTATTCCCTAAAATGCCTTAATCGAGGGAATCTGCGCGACTGTGTGCTGCTCGCTCCGCAATCAAAACCGGAATGCCATCGATCAGAGGATAAATTCGCCCGCATCCTGCACAAACGACCGTCTCTTCTGCGGCTTGCAACGTCCCAAAGCACACCGGACACGCAAGTTGATCGAGGACCTTATCGTCGAAGACCGGAGTCCGCCGAGCGCTGGGATGCTCCGCAGTCATTACTGGATCGTTCCGTCGAGCGTATCGCCATCCGCGCCATCCAGCGGCCGCTTCGGGCGATTTGCCAGCTCATTCTCGATCGACGTGTTAATCCCCGCCTTGGCAAACTCCATCGCCACGCGGATGCCGTTGAGAATGGCAATCTCATTCGACGAGCCATGCCCGATGATGCAGACTCCGCGCAGCCCCAGCAGCGGAGCGCCGCCGTACTCGTTATAGTCCAGCCGGCGGCGAAAGTCGTTGAAGGCCTTGCGCGAGAGCATCGCCCCCACCTGCGCCGTCACCGTGCGGGTCAGCGACTCGCGCAGCAGATCGCGGAACAGCCGTCCAATTCCCTCCGCGGTCTTCAGCGCCACATTGCCGACAAAGCCGTCGCAGACAATCACGTCCGCCGAGCCGTTGAAAATGTCGCGCCCTTCGACGTTGCCTACAAAATTGATCGGCAACGCTTTGAGCAGCGGAAAAGCCTCGCGGGTGAGATCGTTGCCCTTGGTCTCTTCCTCGCCGATTGAAAGCAGACCCACGCGCGGACGCGCAATCTTCAGCACAGAGCGGGCAAACATCTCGCCCATCACCGCAAATTGCTCCAGATTGTGCGCCTTGCAATCCACATTCGCGCCCACGTCGAGCAGCACGCAGGGCGTTCCTGTCACTGTCGGCATGCGGGCAGTCAAGGCCGGACGGTCCACGCCCGGCAGCGCGCCCAGCACCATCTTGGCCGTGGCCATCGCGGCGCCGGTATTGCCGGCGGTCACAAACCCCGCGACCTTTTTCTCGCGCACCAGCTTGAGCCCAACGCGCATCGAGCTGTCCTTCTTGGTGCGGACAGCGTGCGCGGCCTTCTCTTCCATGCCGATGCGTTCGGAGGCATGGTGAATGACAATGGGCAGATCTTCGTCTTCCAGATACTCGTCCAGGAGATCGCGCAGTTCGCGCTCCGGCCCCACCAGATGCACCCGCACCGGAAAAGCCCGACAAGCCTCAATCGCGCCGCGAATCTCCGGGTCCGGAGCCTTGTCCGAGCCAAAAGCGTCGAGGGCGATATCCATCAGCTGACCGTTTGGAAAACGGGGCGCTGGGAACTTGGGCGCTGGGAGCATAAGGTTCGAGAAAATTAGCTGACAGCTTCCTTGGTTTCAAGAACCGCGCGGCCCTTGTACTCGCCGCACTTGGGGCAGGCGCGATGCGGGAGCTTCTTTTCCTGGCAGTTCGGGCAGATGGAGAGCGAACCCGCGGTCAGAAAGTCGTGTGAGCGGCGAAGAGCGGTGCGGCGTTTGGAGTGACGCCGTTTCGGATTAGGCATGGTGCGATTCCTTTCATTCTGGCTCCAGCGTGAACCGGACCCGCGTTGCAACTTCCCTTGCGCAGATTCCTGGGTTCAAACCTACCGGAGCGAAAGACCCGTTTCGAGTCTTTCCTGATGCGTAGCTTAAGTCCTGCTGCCCTAATTCTTCAGGCGATTGCCCAACCCGGCCAGCGCTTCCCAGCGCGGATCCACCGGATCCGATTCGCAGGAGCATTCGACTTCGTTGCGGTTCTGGCCGCAACGCGGACAAAGACCTTTGCAATCGATCTGGCAGAGCGTCCGTGCCGGGAGAGACAAAAGCACCTGTTCCCTCAGCACGTCTTCAAGCGCAAGACCACCATTGTCATAATACCCGATTTCCGTCTCCGGTGTGGAGATTGCATGCTCGGAACCGGTCGCATCGACGCCCGAAGGCCGAAATAGCAGGTCGAACTCGCCCGAAAGCCGCACCTCGACCGGCTCCACGCACCGCGCGCAGGGAATTTCAAACAGCCCGCTGAAACTGCCCTTGAGCCGGATGTCGGCCACAATCTCCTTGGGACCGCGATGCTCGTGCAGCACCTCGACTCGTCCCTCGGCGGCCAGCAAACCCACCTGCTCCGCTTCGTCACCGAAACCGACAGCGTCCGGAGCCAGTTGCACGGAAAAATCGATCGCTTCACGTTCTAAATCGGAAACCAGGAATTGCATACTACGAGCCTACGGCGTGCCGTTCCCGCCGTCAATGCGGGCTGCTTAACGCCCCAGCACGCGCGCAGCGGCAAAGCGCCTGGACAGCGGCGAAAATCCCGCACGCCGGGCGTAAGTGATGCCAAACAAGACCTGTTCCCGCGGCGATCCGGCCGTGTACGTGCGCGTATACGCCGCATCGATCGCCAGTTGCGGACGCACCGCGAACGTCGCCCCGGCAAACGCCGCGCCAAAACGGTCCGGAGTGCCCGGCTGTCCGCCGCCATAGCTCTCCAGAATCCCGGACAGCTTCTTGGTCACCGGCCGCGTCAGCGCCAGCCCGAACTGGGCCGCGCCATCATGCCCGTGCGCGCCGCCGGCCAGGGTTCCAACCGTGTTGAAGTCGAAATGGTACTTGCCCAGGTCGCGGCTCACGATCAGCACAAACTGGTGATCCGCAAAGCCCGATCCAAAGCCCTTGGCGGGATTCGCCTGCGGAACCCTTCCCGCATAAAGAAACGCAATCGCCGGGATCACGCGCCCCTGCTCTTGAAATCGATACCGTCCCCCCAGCCACTGGTCACCGGTGCCCTGCAACGACTCCGACCCGGAGCCATTCTGCCAGATGTGGTTGGTCAGTCCCCAGCGCAGATCGAGCCGCGGCGTCAATCCATAACGTATGCTCGAAACAACCATCTGCTGATTCACGCCCGGCCCCGTCGCCTGCCCAAGCCAGCCAAAATCCGACTCAATCACCCCGCATTGCGTCGTCGAAGCCGCATAATCCCAGGCCGGCCGCGTTGCATTCGCCGCAACCTCGCCCGTCCGGCAGGGATCGGGAGCCTCGCCGGATCCCTCGCGCACGATGATCGCCGGTGCCACCGGCGCAGCGGCAGTTGCAGGCGTTGTAGCAGCCGCTCCGGCGCCAACTGTCACTGTCCCGGCCGCGGCAACCGGGCTATCCTCGCCAAAGGCACGGTTCGTCATGCCACCCGCAACTGCGGAAAGAACAGCCAGCATCGCTCCACATTGAGCGATTTTCATTTGACCCTCCTAAAGAGCCCTTCTCGGCAAGTCGTGGAAACGACCCTGCCTGGGTTCGCGGAGGACGATTCTTGCCGCCTTTTCACGCGCCCAACCAGTCCATCGGCGCTTCCATCGACGCTCATTAGCGTTCACTCAGAAAGATCGGGTCAAAAACTCAGCGGTTTCGGATTACTCAAGTAACGCCGTCGCCCGGTAGTGGGTCGGCTTGCCTTTGTCTTTCCGTTTCTGGTTGTCGTTCAGAAGAGAATCTGCTGTTTGCCGGGCAGCTTCATGCAAAATGACCCACTACCCGTGGCCCTCCCATCTCCAATCCCAATCCAGAGAATCATCCCGTCCGGGGAATGAGCCTTCCTCTGGCCGAAACGGAACTCCCGCTCTCATGCGTCGCCTTCGCAATTCAAGTTCCGTATCGGAATGCCGATGACGGATGTGTTTGCAGAAATCCGAGTGGACTAGCCCGCGTCGCCGCGCCTGTCCATCGCGGCAATCCCTTAAGAAGTAACTGGAGCCTTCGCTATGTCAGCATTTCGTAATCTTCCCGTGGCGCGCAAGTTCATGGCCGCTTTTGGCCTCGTGTGCCTGCTTTGTATCTTGTTGGGCGCTTACACTCTGGTGACGCTTCGAAGCATCGCCAAGGACAGCGCGGATGTGAGCGACAACGCCATACCCTCGTTGCTCGTCCTTTCCCATCTTCGATCCTCGCTCAACGACGAGAGAAGGCAGGATCTCAACCTGCTGCTTTGCACCTCGCAGGCTTGTAGCGCAGCGTATTCCGCAGAGCGGCAGAGAGCCCTCGCGGATTATGCGGCAGATGTGAAAACCTACGAAGCGCTCGTCAGCTACCCTGGCGAGCGCGAGCTTTACCAGAAATTTACTTCGGAGTTTGCCCAGTACTTGGAAAGCAGCAACCGCGGCAATGCGTCTATGGCTGCCGGCAAGACCAGCGAGGCCTTTGATTTCATTGAATCGGACGCAAGTGTCGCAAATTTCGCTTCGATCATGAAGGACACCGGTGACGACATGAAGCTTAACGCCAAGTACGCCACCGAAGAGGCCCAGGGAACCACCCGGAGCAGCAGCCGCGCCACCTGGATCAACTCCGGGGTTACAGCCGCGATCATCCTGCTGTCGGGTTTAATCGGCTTTACTCTGACCAAAATGATTGCCCCACCCCTGATCGCAGCCGCCGTCGCGCTGGAGCGGGTGGCGAACAAAGATCTCACGGTCAGCATCGAAGCCGATGGAACAGATGAAATTGGCCGCCTCGGCACCGCGCTCAACACCAGCCTCGCTTCCATGCGCTCGGTGCTGGGCACCGTAGCCCAGGGCGCCGAAAGCCTCTCCGCGGCGGCAACGCAGATGAGTGTGCGCTCCACGGAGTCCAAGGGCAACGCGCAATCGCAATCCGGCAAAACCAACCAGATCGCCGCCGCCGCCCAGCAGATGACCGCGACCATCGGCGAGATCAGCCACAACGCCGAGTCCGCCTCCCAGGCCAGCCGCAAATCCGCCGAAATGGCCAACCAGGGCGGCGCCGTCATGCAATCCGCGGCGGAAACCATGGAGCGCATCTCGACCGCTACCACCTCCGTAGCCGGCAAGATGACCGAGCTCTCCCGCAGTTCCGAAGAGATCGGCAAGGTCGTCACCGTCATTCAGGACATCAGCGAGCAGACCAACCTGCTGGCGCTCAACGCCGCCATTGAAGCCGCCCGCGCCGGCGAGCATGGCCGCGGATTCGCCGTGGTCGCCGGCGAAGTTCGCCGCCTGGCTGAGCGCACCCGCTCCGCCACTGAAGAGATCGCCGGCACCATCCGCAGCATCCAGGACGAAACCCGCCAGACGCTCGCCCTCATGGACCAGAGCCACCAGGCAGTCGGCAGCGGCATCGGCGAGACCAGCCGCGCGCGGCAGAGCCTGGAGGCCATCATCAGCTCCTCGCGCGAGGTCGAGCACATGATCCAGATGATCGCCACCGCGGCCACCGAGCAGACCTCCGCCGCCGGAGAAATCTCCGAATCGGCTACGCATATCTCGCAACTGGCCACGGAAAACTCCCACGCCGCCGAGGAAACAGCCGATGGCTGCAAGCAGCTTTCCGTCCTGGCCAACGACCTGGACGGCATCATCCGCCAGTTCCGCCTCGGCGAAGAGAAGCAATCCGGTGGCAGACTGCACAAACGTCCCACGGGGGCCTCGGAACGGAGTCTGCGCCTCGCGTAAACGGCTCCTGCGGCTCGCCGGAATGTCCGGCGAGCCGCCGTTTCGATTCTGCATCGTGTAGAGTCACAGTCCTCCTTGCATCAAGTTCCCCGCCCCGCTGTGTTAGCCTCCGGTTGTGGAGAGTCTCTTGAAAACCAGCCTCTTCCTTCCCTGGGGGATCATTGCATGAGCGCCGTCAAGTATGACCTGATCGTAATCGGCTCCGGACCTTCGGGGCAGCGCGCCGCCGTAGCTGCCTCCAAGCTCAAGAAGAAAGTGGCCATCGTGGAATCCCGCTCTGTCGTCGGCGGCGTCTGCATCAATACCGGCACCATCCCTTCCAAAACCATGCGCGAAGCCGTGCTGCACCTTTCCGGCTACAACTACCGCACCGTCTACGGGATGAACTACCGGGTCAAAGAAAAAATCACCATGTCCGACCTCGCCTTCCGGGTGCAGGGCGTGATCAAGACCGAAGTGGACGTGACCGAAGCCCAGCTTTCCCGCAACGGCATCGATGTCATCCACGGCGTCGCCCATTTCATCACACCCGAAAGTCTGCGCATCGAGGGGGCCGAGAACGATATGACCCTGGAAGCCTCGCGGATCATCATCGCCGTCGGCACCAAGCCGGCCTCCAGCCCGCAGGTACCGCTCAACGGCCGCACCATCATCAACAGCGACCAGATCTTCGACATGCCCAAGCTGCCGCGCACGCTGATCGTGGTCGGCGGCGGCGTCATCGGCGTCGAATACGCCTGCATGTTCGCCATATTGGGCGTCCGCGTCACGCTCATTGAAAAACGCAACAAGCTGCTCGAGTTTGCCGACCAGGAAATCGTCGAAACCCTCAGCTACCACCTGCGCGACAGCCGCGTGACCATGCGGCTCGGCGAAGAGCTGGCCAGCGTCGAAGAGCTCGAAGACGGCACCGTCGTCGCCAACATGCAGAGCAACAAACGCATCTCCGGCGACGCCCTGCTCTATGCGGTCGGCCGCCAGGGCAGCGTGGACGAGCTGAAACTCGAAAACGCCGGCCTCCAGGCCGATTCCCGCGGCCGCATCACGGTCGACGAAAACTTCCAGACCGCATCGCCCACCATCTACGCCGTCGGCGACGTCATCGGCTTCCCATCGCTCGCATCCGTCTCCATGGAGCAGGGCCGCATCGCTGTGGCCCGCGCCTTCAACGACATGCACACCATCTCCAACCCCAGCTTCTACCCCTACGGTATTTACACCATCCCCGAGATCAGCTTCATCGGCAAGACCGAGGAGCAGTTGACAGACGAAGACGTTCCCTACGAAGTGGGCATGGCGTACTACCGCGAGGTGGCGCGCGGACAAATTCGAGGCGATACTACCGGCCGGCTCAAGCTCATCTTCCACCGCGATACCCGCAAGGTACTGGGCGTCCACATCATCGGCGAGGCCGCCAGCGAATTGATACATATCGGGCAGGCGGTCATGACCCTCGGCGGCACCGTGGATTATTTCATTGAGACCGTGTTCAACTATCCCACCCTCGCCGAGTGTTACAAGATTGCAGCCTTCAACGGCGTAGGCCGGCTGCACCGTTACCAATAAACTTAAGGCAATTGCCGCCGGACGGGGCCGAAGCGGTACTATCGTCAGCATTGCATTGGAGACTCCGATGACCACCTCAATTGGCGTAGTGATGACCGAGCACATTGTGGCGGGCCTGCTGACCGGTCCGCTTGGGCAACAGAAACTGGAAGGCGAGCGGCTGCGCTACCCCACCGATGCAGAGGAAACCGAAGCCCTCATCGGCATGCCCACCACCGAACTCTACGAAGTGCTGGCCAGCCAGATTGCCCCACTGGTCGCTTCCAGCCAGGAACCGGTTGCGGCCATCGGCGTCGCCGTCCCAGGAATCGTCCGAAACGGCGTGGTCGAAGACTCGCCCAATCTCCAGCAGATCAAAGGCGTGCGCCTCGCCGACGCATTGGGAGAAGTGCTCCAGAGCCAGGGCATCAAAGCCCCGGTCTACGTCCTCAACGACGCCGACGCCGTCGCGGCCGGGCTGGCCGCCTCAGGCGGCCATCTCGACCGCCTCATCCGCGTCTGGACCCTCGGCAACGGCATCGGCTACGGCCGCTGGCCCTACGCCGACGGCGTCTGGGAGGGCGGCCACACCACCGTCACCCTCGACCCCAAAGAACGCTACTGCGGCTGCGGCGGGGTGGGCCATCTCGAAGGCATCATGGGCAACCGCTCCATGCGCCTGCGCTTCCTCGACCTGGAACCCGAAGAAATCTTCGCCAACGCCAGGGCAGGCGACGCCCGCTGCCGTGAATTCGTCGACCTATGGCATCGCGCCCTGGCCGCCGGCACCGCCTCAATGATCCATCTCGGCGGACCGGGCAAGTTCTACATTACGGGCTTGAATATCGGCTTCCTCGAGCTGCCCGTCCTGCGCGGCTACCTAGAAAGCATGGTCAAGATGAGCCCGCTGCAAAGCTACTCGCTTGAAGTCCTCAAGGAAGACGACGCGACTGCGATCCTCGGGGCAGGCGTAGCGGCGCTTCGCGCGCAGTGCTGGTAGCCGAAGAGCCAATTGAGGCCTGATTCGATTCGGCGATATACTGATTGTGCCTTTGCAGACATGCAATGTCGGCGTAAGGAGGTTCCAAAGATGAGCGATGACGATTTGAAAGCAACCCTTGAAGCTCTTGAGAAGGTGCGAAAAGAAATCAACGGCTCACCGGAAAAAGCTCGCGCCGTCCTGGTGAGGTTTGGCTTTGTAACGCCAGATGGTAAGCTTACCCAAAATTACCGCCAGAATGCATAGCTTATCGACCTCCTTCATTCTCGGCTACCACGGATGCGAGCCCGACATCGGCGAAAAGCTCCTCAGGAACGAACAGTTCCGCCCCAGTAAGAATGCTTATGATTGGTTAGGCTCTGGAATTTATTTCTGGGAATCCAATCCAGACCGTGCCTTGGACTGGTCTCGGCAGCAGCTAATTCAAAGGCAATCCATCAGTGCGGCCGCTCTCGCCCCATTCGTCGTCGGCGCCATCATTGATCTTGGTTTCTGTCTCGATCTCGTCAGTGCCAACGGCTTAAGTGCTGTAGAAGCGACCTACTCTGATCTTCAAAACACTTTCCAGTACTCGGGCGATGACCTGCCACAGAATTCAGGTGGTGAGGATTTTCTTAACCGGAAGCTAGACTGTATGGTCGTCAACTACCTTCACCAGGTTCGAGAAGAATCGGGAGATCTTCCATTCGACACCGTCCGTGCGGTGTTCATGGAAGGCGAGCGGCTTTATCCATCTGCCGGTTTTCGGCGCAAAACGCACATCCAGATATGCGTTCGAAACCCGGAATGCATCAAGGGCGTCTTCCGGGTTCCAGACCGGCATTTTTCGGCAAAGGGAATTTAGTACTTCCGCTGATACGTCCGCGTCATCCGGTCATGCCAGCCGAGATGGTCGCTGTCGAAAGCCGCCCAGATCAGCCCCAGCCCCGCCGGAATCGCCGCCAGCAGCATCGCCGGAATCCGCTTTTGCATCTGCGCCACCGACGGATTGTCGTCGTCGAAGGTGCACAGCGCGATCCGCGCATAGCGCATTCCGGGCGTGCCTTCTTCCGCATAGCTGAGAAACAGGAACTGGTAGAGCGCAAAAAAGAGCACGAGCGCCACTCCGCTGGCAATCAACGCGATGCGGCCAGTGGGCGGATGCTCGGTTGAAGCTATCA
>Ga0302325_10012056_pt1 | contig 18584 bp, 12 predicted proteins | sample Palsa_T0_2_FD_201948 | JGI IMG/M metagenome (GOLD analysis project Ga0302325, IMG submission 201948) | Peat permafrost microbial communities from Stordalen Mire near Abisko, Sweden - Palsa_T0_2 | ecosystem: Environmental > Terrestrial > Soil > Palsa > Peat permafrost | place: Sweden: Abisko...
AAAACGGATTCTTCAAAGCCAATCCCTTCTCATTGCGGATGCAGAAGAAGTTCGGTTATAAGGTTGAAGGAGTAAAAAGAAGCGCCTTCCGATGCATGGCTGACGGGAAGCTCAAGGATGAATGGATCACAGGGTTGCTAAAGAAAGAGTGGAAGAAGGCGACGCGGATGGGCGGCCGGATAAATGCGGCGGTCGCGCCACCGGAGTATAGGCGCCTCGAATCCATGATAGATGGCCGCGCTGACGCCCACACAGGCGGCAACATAAGAGGCGATTCCGACCGCCGTTCCATAGTGAAACTGCATGTGGGAGAGCACCGTGCTGCTCATCATCAGGTTCACCAGATACATCGAATAGGACCAGCGCGCCAGGGCTCCAATCCCCGCGTTGATCGCCGGCCCTCCCAGGTTTGAGCAGGTGGAGGCCCAAGGCAGCAAGAGAACGCATCCAAGCGATACGAAAAGCGGCAGGAATGTTCGGGCCACGCTCGAATGATCGGGGTCACCCACACCCATGTAGCAGAACGAGGCTGCCAGGAAGGCGAGGCCCCCGACGGCGGCGGGAATCCTCAATCGCGACCACACAACCGGATACTGGCGACTCAGCGCGACAGCCACCAAACCCACCGCGATCGAATCGGGGCGGTAGAGGACAACCTGGGTGATGCCCCGTTGCCATTCCTCCGGAGTCAGCACCCACCCTCTGAGGGTGACCGGAATCAAGATCATCAGGACCGCCAGAGCCCAATACAGGCGCCCAAATGGCAGCTTCAATAGGCGCAGCCCGAGGAACAGGCCCAGAGGGAACAGAAGATAGAACCATTCCTCGACCGAAAGAGACCACGATTCCGCGAAGAACCAAAATGGCTTCGAAGCGAAGTTCTGAACAAAAAATGCATACCGCGGGATCAGCCGCATGGGATTCTCATATCCCCTCGGCCGCTGGAAGAGATACCAGAATGCGACATTGACCAGGATAAACAGGTAGTAATTCGGAAGCGTACGAAGCGCCCTTCGGAGCCAGAAATTGCCGGCGGCCCGAAAATCTCTCAGCGAATCCCCGCAGTCCAGCAGCATGCCGCCGATGAGATATCCGCTGAGCGCAAAAAACAGCGTGACTCCGATCGTCCCTGTCTTGGTCCAAATCACAGGGGTTCCGTAACAGAGGTTGAAGAACAGGGCCCCGTGCTGAAACACGACGATCGCGATCGCCACGACGCGCATCAAGTCGAGTCCGTTGACGTGTTTGTGCATCCAAAACCTCAAATTCCACAAATACCCACCGGAGGTTTAACGTCGAGCCAGAGGATTCTAAAATATGCGTAAGAATCTATGCTCAAGAGTATTAAAGCGGATTCCTCAACTGTTGTAGCGGGCGACCTATTTGGCCTTCGGCTTGCTTTAGCGGACGTGCGCACGCGCGCCCCGTTTTGCCTGCACATCTGCCAGCCGTCGAATGACATCGATATCCCGAATACATTGGCACAGCGCTGCCCTCTATTGCGGTGTCCTATGCGCAACGGCGGGCTGTCACCGGCCTGGGGAAGAGGGAGGGGCCGCGGGAGGAGCCCGTCGCGGCGGCGGACCTGCCGTCCCGGTCATCGCCGTCAAAGTGGTTGAGAAGGACACACCCATTTATTTTGACGGCATCGGGACTGTCCAGGCGTACAATTCCGTGACGATTCATACCCAGGTGGACGGGGTGCTTGAAAAAGTCGCGTTTGAAGAGGGACAGGATGTGAATGCGGGAGATCTGCTCGCGACGATTGATCCGCGCTCCTATCAGGCGCAGCTGGACCAAGCCAAGGCCAAGAAGGCCGCGGACGAGGTGCAGCTGGCCAGCGCGCGTGTGATTTATTTGCGCAACCATACTTTATTGAGCAAAGGCCTCATCGACCAGCAGACGGTCGACACGCAGAAGGCCACCGTGGACCAGCTCAACGCCAGCGTGCAGGCGGATGCGGCAGCGGTCGAGCAGCAGGCCGTGCAGCTCGGCTATACTCAGATCAAGGCACCCATCTCGGGCCGCACGGGAGTCCGGCTGGTCGATTCGGGCAACGTGGTCCACTCGAGTGATCCGACCGGACTGGTTGTCATCACCCAGCTTAAACCGGTGTCGGTTGTCTTCACCCTGCCCCAGCAAGATTGGCCGCTGTTGCAACCGCGTCTGGTAGGCCGAGCCCGTTTGAAAGTCCTCGCCATGGGCCAAGGCGGCGGAGAGCCGCTCGATGTCGGCGAACTGAGGGTGGTCGACAACCAAATCGATGCAACGACCGGCACATTGAAACTGAAGGCCGCCTTTCAAAACGCCCAGCTGATCCTATGGCCCGGGCAATTTGTGAATGTCCGGCTGCTGGTTCAGACGCGCACTCGGGGAATTGTCGTTCCGGCAAGCGTGATTCAGCGCGGGCCCCAGGGCGCGTATGCCTTCGTGATCAAGAGGGACTCCACGGTCGAGGCCCGTCCCGTGCAAGTGGCCCAAATAGACGAGGGGATGGCGCTCATCGACCAAGGCTTAAACCCTGGCGAAGAGGTCGTCGTCGACGGCCAATACAAATTGCAGGTCGGCAGCCTCGTAAAGATCGCCCCGGTCGCGGCGCCCGGCGGCAAGAGCGGTTCGCCCGCCCCTCCCGCTTCGTCCTGAAGCTTCGTCACTCTGGCCATGAATGTTTCGGAGATCTTCATCCGCCGGCCCGTCGCCACCGGACTGCTGATGGTCGGCGTCGTCCTTCTCGGACTCCTCGGATACTTTCTGCTTCCGATCTCGGCCCTCCCAAGCGTCGACTTTCCGACGATCCAGGTCACGACGCAGCTGCCCGGAGCGTCCGCAGCCGTCATGGCCTCATCGGTGACGACGCCGCTGGAACAGCAATTTGGACAGATCAGCGGCTTGGCCTCGATGAACTCGATCAGTTCCTCCGGCGTCAGCAACATCACGCTGCAATTCAATCTCGATCGCGGCATCGACGGCGCCGCCCAGGACGTACAGGCCGCGATCAACGTCGCTACGGGGCTCCTTCCCACGAATCTCCCCAGCCCGCCGGTTTACAACAAGGTCAATCCAGCCGACGCCGCCGTTCTGACGCTCGCGATCACCTCCGAAACCGTGCCGATCGACCGGGTAAACGACTATGCCGACACGCTGCTCGCGCAAAAACTGAGCGAAGTGTCGGGTGTCGGGCTCGTCACCATTGAAGGCAATCAAAAGCCGGCCGTCCGCGTCCAGATAGATCCCGCCGCCACGGCGGCTCAGGGCCTGAGCCTCGAGGATGTTCGCACCGCCCTCATGCAAACCAACGTCGACGCCCCCAAGGGAAGCTTCGACGGGACCCACCAAGCCTATGCGATCAACGCCAACGATCAGCTCTTTTCGGCAGCCGACTATGAAGGCGTCATCCTCGCGTATCGCCGCGGGGCCCCCGTCCGATTGCGGGATGTGGGCCGGGCCGTCGACAGCGTCGAGAACACAAAGCTCGCGGGTTGGTACGGGGATCGGCCCGCGGTGATTCTCGACATCCAGCGGCAGCCGGGCGCCAACATCATTGAGACGGTCGATCGGATCAAAAAAATCCTGCCTCAGCTCCTGACGGCGATTCCGCCGTCCGTCCATGTCGCCGTCCTCACAGACCGGACGACCACCATTCGCGCCTCCGTAGCCGACGTCCAATTCACCCTATTGCTCACGGTCGTCCTCGTCGTGCTCGTGATCTTCCTCTTCCTGCGCAAGGTCTGGGCAACGGTCATTCCCAGCGTCGCCCTGCCGCTGGCAATCGTCGGCACTTTCGGGGTGATGCAGGTCGCGGGCTTCAGCCTGGATAATCTCTCGCTCATGGCGCTCACGATCGCGACCGGGTTCGTGGTCGATGACGCCATCGTGATGATCGAGAACATCGTCCGGTATATTGAGAAGGGGGAGACTCCGCTGCAGGCGGCCCTGCTCGGTTCGAAGCAGATCAGCTTTACAGTGATTTCGCTGACGGTGTCGCTGATCGCGGTGTTTATCCCACTGCTGCTCATGACGGGCGTCGTCGGGCGCCTCTTTAGGGAGTTTGCCATCACGTTAAGCGCTTCGGTCATCGTCTCGGCCGTGGTGTCTCTGACGCTGACCCCCATGATGTGTTCGCGGCTGCTCCGTCCCGAGACCGGCCATGCCCACGGCCGCTTGTATGGGTGGACGGAAAAGTTCTTCAACGGCATGCTGGCCATTTACGAGCAGGGGCTTCGCTGGGTCATGGACCATCAGCCTTTCACGCTGGGCGTTGCCATCTGCACCCTCGTGGCCACGGTTTATCTCTACGTGGTGATACCCAAGGGGCTGCTGCCGCAGCAGGACACCGGCCTTGTCATCGGAGTGAGCGATGCCGCACAAGATATCTCTTTTCAGGCCATGGCGTCTCGCCAGCGGGCAGTCGCCGAAATTGTGCGCCAGGATCCGGACGTCGCGAGCGTGACCTCCTTTGTGGGCGCGGGAACGGTCAACGCCACGCTCAACACCGGTCGGATCACGATCAACCTCAAGCCGCGCGACCAGCGGAAGGCGAGCGCCTCCGACATCATTCGGCGCCTTCGGGCCCGCGCCGCAGAGGTCGAGGGAATCTCGCTCTACATGCAGGCGGTCCAGGACCTTCAGATCGACAGCCGCGCCAGCCGCACCCAATACCAATACACCCTGGAGGATGCCGACGCTGCGGAATTGGCTGAATGGACGCCGAAGCTCCTGGATCAGCTTCGGGCTTCGCCCGCGCTCAACGACGTGGCGAGCGACCAACAGAACAACGGCTATCAGATCAATATCAACGTGGACCGCGACAAGGCGTCGCGTCTGAACATCCTGCCTCAGGACATCGACAACACGCTCTACGACGCTTTCGGACAGCGGCAGGTCTCGACCATCTTCACCCAGCTCAACCAATACCGGGTGATTTTGGAAGTGCTGCCCGAATACCAGCAGGATCCGCAGTCGCTCTCCAAGATCTACGTCAAGGCGGGCGCCGCCGCGGCAACGGCGGGTGGAACCGCCGCTCCGTCGACGCTGGTCCCTTTGAGCGCCATCGCGACGATGACGACCACGACGGCTCCACTGGTGATCACCCACCAAGGCCAGTTTCCCTCTGCCACCGTTTCATTCAATTTGAGAGCCGGATATTTTCTGAGCGACGCGGTCCAGGTCGTCCGGCAAGCGCAGCAGGCGATCGGTTTGCCGGATACCGTGCAGACCACTTTCTCGGGCAGCGCGGCCGAATTTCAAACCTCGCTGCGCAGCGAACCCTGGCTGATCGCGGCCGCGATCGTCGTCGTCTACATCGTGCTCGGCGTCCTGTACGAAAGCTACATTCACCCGATCACGATCCTCTCGTCCCTCCCCTCCGCCGGCGTCGGCGCATTGCTCGCCCTGAACATCTGCGGGATCGACTTCTCCATGGTGGCCCTGATCGGAATCGTTCTGCTGATCGGCATCGTGCAAAAAAACGCCATCATGATGATCGACTTTGCCCTCGCCGCCGAGCGTGAGGAGGGTCTGGCGCCCGCCCAATCGATCTATCAGGCCTGCCTGCTGCGCTTCAGGCCGATCATGATGACCACCATGGCCGCGCTACTAGGAGCCGTGCCGCTCGCCTTGGCGGGTGGAACGGGCTCGGAACTGCGCCGGCCCCTCGGCGTCACGATGATCGGCGGACTGCTGCTCTCGCAGCTGATCACCCTCTACACGACACCCGTCATCTATCTCTACATGGACCGCCTGAGCCGCTTCCTCAGCCGCGAGCCGGCGGCTCACCCGACGCGGGACGAAGCGGGAATCGCCGCGGCCGTGGCGCGCCAGCGCGCATGAGCCTGTCCGGGCCTTTCATCCGGCGGCCCGTCGGAACCTCCCTGCTCGCTGGCGGACTTCTCTTGGCCGGCGCGGTCGCCTTCCGCTACCTTCCGATCGCCGCCCTGCCCCAGGTCGAGTTTCCGACGCTACAGGTGAACGCCAACCTTCCGGGCGCCGACCCGGTGACGGTGGCGACGTCGGTATCCGCTCCGCTTGAGCGCCGCTTCGCCCAAATCGCCGGGGTGACCGAGCTGACGTCGAGCAGCGCACTGGGAACTTCCAAAATCAGCCTTCAATTCGAACTCAACCGCGAAATCGACAACGCCGCCCGCGATGTGCAGGCCGCGATCAACGCCGCGCTCTCCGACCTCCCCTCCAGCCTGGTCACCCGCCCCTCGATCCAAAAATCCAATCCCTCCGATCCGCCTATCATGCTTTTCGCGCTGATCTCGGATACGATGGATCCGGGCACGGTGTTCAATTTCGCAAACGACGTGCTGGCCCAGAAGATGGCCCAGGTCAAAGGCGTGGGCATCGTGACCGTGAACGGCGCCGAGCGCTCCGCCATCCGCGTTCAGGTCGATCCCGCCTATCTGGCCTCCCTGGGCCTGAGCCTGGAGGACGTGCGCACCTTTCTGGGCAAAACCAACGCCAATTTGCCCAAGGGTACCCTGGATGGACCCGCCCTCTCGTACACTTTATATGTGAACGATCAGCTGGCGAAAGCCGCCGACTACGCGCCGCTGGTCGCTTTCCACAACAGCCAGGGCGCCGTCCGCCTGAGCGATTTGGGCCGGGTCGTCGATAGCATTGAGAACACGCGCACAGCCGGCTGGTACAAAACCCATCCCGCCGTCCTGATCAACGTCAACAAGCAAGCCGGAGCCAATGTGATCGAGACCGTCGATCTCATCAATGCGATGCTGCCCGGTCTGCGGCGCTGGATGCCGCCCGCCATGAAATTGATCGTTGAGACCGATCGCACGCAAACGATCCGAACCTCCGTCGACCACATCGAACTGACGGTGGTCATCTCAATCATCCTGGTCGTACTCGTGGTTTTTCTGTTTCTGCGGCATTTCTGGGCGACGTTTATTCCGAGTTTTACGGTCCCTTTGGCCCTGGCCGGAACCTTCGTCGTCATGTATGTCATCGGATACACCCTCGATAATCTTTCCCTGATGGCCGTCGCCGTCGCGGTCGGATTCGTGGTCGATGACGCGATCGTCGTCATCGAAAATATTTTTCGCTACCTGGAAGCCGGCGAAGCGCCGGCCACCGCCGCCATCAAGGGGGCCCAACAGATCGGTTTCACCGTGCTGTCGATCACGGTCTCGCTGGTCGCTGTGTTCATTCCGTTGATTTTTATGACGGGGATCATCGGCCGTCTCCTGCATGAATTTGCCGTCACTCTGACCGCGGCGATCGTCGTGTCGGGCATTGTTTCGCTGACCTTCACACCGATGATGTGCAGCCGCTTCCTCCGGCACGAAACATCCGAACAGCGTCCGAACCGTTTCTTCCGGATGCTGGAATCCGCCTTCACCGCCGTTCAAAGCGCCTATGGCCGAGCGCTGCGCCGTGTCCTGGCTCACCAGCGTCTGATGCTGCTAGTGACGGTCGGAACGATGATCGCCACGGTCATCCTGTACATCGTCATCCCCAAGGGGTTTTTCCCCGTGGAGGATGTCGGCACCCTGCAGTGCTCCACCGAGGCCGCGCAGGACATTTCATTTGAGGCCTTCCGGGAGAAGCACCTGGCCGCGGTTCGCATCCTGCTCGAGGACCCGACAGTGACGGCCATCGCCTCGACGGTCACAGGGGGAACCAACAACGGCGGCATGTTCGTCACCTTGCAGCCACTGGAGCAACGCAAGGTGGACGTGCAAACCGTGATCGCCCGGCTGCGCCCCAAGTTCGCGCGTCTTCAGGGCATCAGCGTTTTCATGCGGGCCGGGCAGGACCTGAATATCGGCGCCCGCATGGCGAAAAGCACCTTCCAGTACACGTTGGTCAGTTCGAGTCTGGCCGAGCTGGACACCTGGACCCACGCCTTGGTAAACGCGCTGAAGGCCACGCCCCATTTCCAGGATGTGACGACCGATCTGCAATCGGCGGGGCTGGTCGCCCGGGTCGTGATCGACCGAGAGGCGGCGGCGCGCATGGGCGTCCCCCTGAGCGCAATCGACGACACGTTGTACGACGCCTTTGGCCAGCGGCTGGTTTCGACGGTCTATACCGAACTGGCGCAACACCACGTGGTGCTGGAGGCAAATCCCGAGTACCAACGCGATCCCAGATCCCTGGAAAAGATCTATGTGAAGTCCGCCACCGGCCAGATGGTGCCCCTCAGCGCGATTGCGACCATGGAGCGGACCAACACGCCGCTGGCAGTCAACCACCAGGGCCAGTTTCCAGCCGCAACAGTCTCATTCAATCTCGATCCGGGCTACTCATTGAGCGTGGCGACCTCGGCCATCGAAGCAGCCGCCGCGCGCCTGCACATGCCCGGAACGGTGCACGGCAGTTTTGCCGGCACGGCCAAGGCGTTCCAGGATTCGCTCGCGAGCGAGCCCGTCCTCATCCTCGCCGCGCTCCTGGCCGTCTATCTGATTCTAGGAATCCTGTACGAAAGCCTGATCCATCCGCTGACGATCCTATCGACCCTGCCGTCCGCGGGGATGGGCGCGCTCCTCGCCATGCTGATCGCCGGGTACGAATTGTCGATTGTTGCGATCATCGGAATTATCCTGCTGATCGGGATCGTGAAGAAAAACGCGATCATGATGATCGATTTTGCCCTCGAGGTGGAGCGAAGCGAGGGGCTCACTCCGCAGGAGGCGATCTACCGGGCATGCCTCGTGCGTTTCCGGCCCATCACCATGACGACGATGGCCGCGCTGTTCGGCGCCCTGCCGCTCGCCTTGGAAGGCGGCGTCGGAGCTGAATTGCACAAGCCGCTCGGCATATCGATCGTGGGCGGGCTGATCGTATCGCAGATGCTGACGCTGTTTACGACCCCGGTGGTCTATGTGGCGATGGACCGATTGCGCCGGCGCAAAGAGGCGCCGGCTCCTGGGTTCGCCCTGGTGGCCGCGTCCGCTGGCACAACGAGATGACTGATAGGTTGAGATAAGGTTACGTTTCGCCGGCGGCCGCTCGCCGGCACGGCGCCGGCTGACATTTCACTCGTCACAAACGGCCGGCAAAAGATGATCGAGCCATGCTCTTCCACGTCGCCACGCGCCTGCGCCCGTATTCAACCTCCGCTCGCCTCGCCGCAGCGATCGCCGCCGGCGGATTTCTGTTGAGCCTCCTCGCGCCAGGAGCCCGCGCCGCCGAAGCGCCCCCTCTCGTCGAATTTGTCTTCACCTCCGACGTGCATTTCGGGATCACCCGCGGATACTTCCGCGGCGGCGCCAACGTCGATGCCAAGACCGTCAATGAGGCGCTGGTGGAGACCATCAACCGCCTGCCGGGCGCCGTGCTGCCCGACGACCATCAGCTGAAAGCGGGACAGCCCGTCGGCCCCATCGACTTTGTCGCGATCACCGGCGACATCGCCAACCGGCAGGAACTCTATCCGGTACATATCCAGAGCGCGGCCGCATCCTGGAAGCAGTTCGAGACCGTCTATATTGACGGACTCACTCTCAAGGACCGCGCCGGAAGCCCCACCCAGCTCCTCATCGTGCCAGGCAATCATGACGTCTCCGACGCGATTGGCGCTCCAAGCAAAATGCTTCCAGCGACCGACGCCACCTCGCTGACCGAGATGTACAACCGCATGATGCATCCGGCCAAGCCCCTGACCCCGGACACGTACAATTTCGCAACCGACAAGATCAACTACTCCCGAAACTTTGGCGGCGTGCACGCAGTCTTTCTCACCATGTGGCCCGACACCATCGAACGCGCCTGGATGGAAAAGGACCTCAAGAACGTATCCGCATCCACGCCCGTTTTCATTTTCTGCCACGATCAACCCGATCTGGACACCCGCCACCTCACCAATCCCAACGGCAACCACAGCATCAATCGCACGGATAACTTTGAGAATGTCGTTTCCGACATCTGCGCGGACGGGCCGACGGCCGACGCGCCGACCACGATTGAACAGCGCGCCTTGGTCGCCTTTCTCAAGGCCCACAAGAACATCGTCGCGTACTTTCACGGGCATTCCAACTGGACTGAGTACTATACATGGAAGGGTCCGGACGACGACATTGCGCTCAACGTGTTTCGGTCGGACTCGCCGATGAAGGGCAAGACAGGCGCCAAGGACGAAACCAAGCTGGCGTTTGAAATCGTCATCGTCGACGCCGCCGCGCAAAAGATGACCGTCCGCGAATGTTTGTGGGACAAGCATAAGCGGGAGAACCCCGTGTCGGCTCCGGTGGATTGGGGCATCTCGACCACGGTCTCGATCGCGCCGCGGCAATAGGTTGGTGGCCAAACGGTTCCATAGGCATCTGCTTCTAGTCCCGGTTCCGCCCTAAATAGGCGGGCCCGCCCGGGCCAGGACGGCTCTCCTCAGAGGCGCATCGGCCACTCCGATGCAACCGGGCTCTTTTGCCGGGGTCTAAGTGGGGTTATATGACCAAGGACAAAGCGTACAATCCAGCAACAACCGGAGGCCCAAAACCGGTTCAACCCGTGACACATCCAGCGGCTTCCCATGCATCCAATCCTTCTGATATCCGCCGCGAGCGTCCGCCCGCGGAGACACAAACTCCGCAGGGCCCCCAAGGTGGTCCCCGCTAGGAATCGCTCCCTTCGCCCCGCTTCGCGTCTCTCGGGCCGGCGCCGGGCGCCGTGAGTTGCCCGCACTCCCGCGCAACCAATAGCCCCTCCCAAGCGTTATATTCTGCATCACTCCAGTCCCAACGTGCGATCGCCATGAAAACATCCCGTCTCGTTCTCTCGCTCTCCGCCGCGGCCGCTTTGATTCTCGCCGTCGGTTGCTCTACGCCGGCCAGCCGTATTCGCGACAACCCCGCGGCCTTCGCCGCCCTTTCTCCCCATGACCAGGCCCTTGTCCAAGCCGGACAGGTGTCGATCGGGATGAACATGGAGGCGGTCAAGCTCGCCATGGGCGATCCGGACCGTGTCACGACCCGCAACGACGCCAGCGGCGAGTCTCAGGTTTGGCACTATGTAGTCTATTACGACAACGGCATCTATCTCTACTCAGGCTATTACCACCGCGGCTGGCGCCGGGGTGGCGGATGGGGTGGCGGGTGGTGGGGAGGGCCGGCCTATCCGTACTACCTCGACTATCCGAATCGTATCGCCCACGATCGCTTCCGGGTCGAATTCCACAACGGCGTGATCTCGTCGATCTCCCAGGAAAATCCGCCCGCCTAGTCCGCCGATGCTGTTGAGCAACATAAATGCAACTCAATACAGCCACGTTAATTGCACTAATCGTAAAAGGGACCCATTTGCGTCACCGACCGGTCACATCTAGCGTCTCTAGTATCAAGCTCCCATTTAAAATGAAAACCAATCGATTCATCCCGGCGGCCGTGTTCGCCACGGCGGCCCTCATCGCACCCTCTGCCTTCGCGCAGAATGCCGCGCCGACGCCCGCCCCGAACGAGGTGGTCTACACGCCGACGCTCCCAACACCGACCGAATTAGTCAACGGCGCCAGCAGCCAAGGCGTCAAAGTGACCAAGGTCGATCAGTCCAATGGCCAAGTGGTCGTCACCTACGCCTATCCGAACGGCCAGGTCAACACGGTCGCCTACCAAGTCCTTCCCAGCGGAGGCTCGGCCCCCGCGCCGTCCTCGCCTGCTCCGGCCGTCGCCGCGGCTGGCACTTCGACCGTGGTCTACCAGACCGCTCCCGCTTACTACGCAGGACCCGCCTACTACCCGGGCTATACCTACGGGTATCCGGGCTACTGGCCCCTGTATCCGGCGGCGGTCGGCATCGGCATCGGCCTTGGATTTCACGGCGGCTGGGGCTACCACGGCTGGGGCGGCGGCTTCCGCGGTGGCTGGCACCGCTGAACTGAGCGCACTCTGAATTAAGCCCGGCGCACGCCGGCATACCGAAGACCGCGGACGAGAGTCTGCGGTCTTTTTTTTAACAAGGAGAGATCGGCGCTCCGAGATGATGCGAAGATCACCGCGCGGCGAAACTACGCCAGCGCTCCAGCGGTAGATTGGCCACCGCGATGACCGCCAGCTGGCTTAAGACGAAAGCGCTCAGCCACCAGAAGGCGGCTTCCGTGAAGCCGTAACTGTGCAGGCCGATCCCAAGCATGTTCGTCCCGAACCAGCTCCAGCTCGTGACGATATTGCCGAAGACCGCCAGGCACATGAGGCCCCGCTGACGGACCATACCGCCCCAGCGGGCGTGAAGGATGAGCGCATTCCAAAGGACGATGATGAGGGCGCCGTTTTCCTTCGGATCCCAGCCCCAGAAGCGGCCCCAGGATTGGTCGGCCCAAATGCCGCCGAGGACCGTGCCGACAAAGCTGAAGAGCGTGGCGAAGCACACGATGCCGTAGACCATGCGCGCCAGCGAATCGGCGGTCGCCCGGTCCAGAGAGCGGGTGAAGACGCCGCGGAAAATATAGATCAGGCCCAGCATTCCGGACAGAAACGTCGCCGCATAGCCCGTGGAAACGGCCACGACATGCGTGCCGAGCCAGAAGTTGGAATCGAGCACCGCGCGCATCATTTCGAGCGTGTCGCCCGCCAGCGCCAGATGGTGCGCGATCAGGAGCGTGGCAAAGCCGATCAATCCCGCCGAAGCGCTTCCGATGCCATTGCGGTAGACCGATTCGAGGATCAGGCACAGTCCGACCGATCCCCAGCCGATGAACAGCGCCGAGGAGTAAAGATTGGTGACGGGCGGCCGGCCCTCCAGCCACATCCGCGTGGCAATCCCCGAAGTGGCCACCACCCACGCTACGGCAACGAGCGAAAAGGCCACGCGCCCCAGGGTTTCGGGCCAGCGGAGCCAGGAGACGATCGCGATCAGGAACGCGGTCACATAGAGCAGCATGCTCGAGTAGAAGGGCTGGGCCGCGTTGAAGCGCATCTCGACCTCACACTTGCGCAGCTCGCGGGCGAAACGCCGCTCGAGGCTCTCCCTATAAAGAGTGACGAGGTGATTGAATTGCTCGGGTTGCTGCTGCTTCCACGCAAATCCCATTCCCGCGTAGGCCAGGGCGGTCGGGTCCAATTGTCCGCGCCCAAAACTTTCCAACAGTCCCTGCCCCGCCGTGTGCCAGGCGTTGGGATCGGCGGAGTCCTCATCGGGCGGCACCGCCAGGATGTCCGTGCCCTCGGCCATCGAGAGAAACCTCTGACCCTGCGCAACGATGGCCTGCGCCGCCGCCTCGTCGTGCGGCTGGCCCGCCTCCTTGGCCCGAACCGCAGCCACTCCCTTGGGCAGCTGGTCCTGGAGGCGGAGCAATTCGTTCAGAAAGTCCGGCGAATCCGCCGGCGCCAGCGCGTGCTCCAGATGAATATAGTGAGAGAGGTTTGCCCGCAGCTGAAGGACGGACCGTTGAAACGGCGTCCGCGCTTGCGGGTCCACGGGATCCGCGAGCTTCGCCTGACTCTCGATCGAGGCGAAGAAGGGCTGAATCTGTTTGAAGGAATAGCTCTGCAGCCCAGGGCTCTCGTTGCCGCCGAATCCGAGGCCGCCCACCAGGAGTTTTCGCTCGTGGTGCTGGGCGAAGGCATCTTTCCCGACGAGGGTCATCAGGTCCGGGTTATCGATGGTAAAGATCTCGTAGCTATCCGCCTTTTCCGGAGCGAAGAAAACATCCAGGAGCCATTCTTCCGCGGTCAGGTGGGCGCCGTCGGGCAGCGCCAGGGCTTGCTTGCCGTAAATCATCAGCAGCGAACTGCGGGCAATCGTGTCGAAGGGCTTGATCCGCCCGTCGGCGAGAACCGGCAGGCGGCTGAAGCCGGTCACGTCCATGGCACCCGGATTGCGGGGAGGCAGCAGCGTTGCCGCAACCGCGGCAACAGCTGCCAGGGCGGCGATCCAAGGGAGGCGGGACTTCAGGGAGTTCATGCGGCGGCAGTGGCTTGGGCGGCTTTCGCGTTCCGGCGTGTCGCGAATCGGGCGAGATGGAGCAGGAATTGCAGGACAAGACCGAAGGCAATCGTCCCGCAGGAAATGTAGGGTATGAGCCAGCTAGGATTGCGCACGACCTGAAGCACCGTCGCGTGGTCGTCATTGGGATCAAAGCTCGCCTGATAAAACGTCAGCCCCTGATACCGCAGCGGATTGTTCATGTAGATCAGCGCCTCCCTGCCCGAGTCGACCCCCGGCGCGGTGATGCGAACCCGGCTGGAGAAATTCTTCGGAATATCGGTTCCTGGGTAAATATCGTGGCTGAATTTCAGCAGCGTGAGCGAATAAGGCTGGTAATCGCGGGCTGGCCTCAGAGCCAGCTTCCAGCTGCGGCCGCCATATTCGAAACGCTGCGGCGGCATGCCCTGGAGCGTCAAGAGATCGGCCGCCATCCACGTGCCCAGAGATCCTTCGGGTCCGATCAGTTCGAAGAAGGCGGTCGGCAGATTGCGCTCATTTTCCTTATAGGTAAGGGCCAAAGGCGTGGCTATGAGCTCCGTTCCGTAGCCCTGCGTGGCAGGGGAAGGCGGCGCACCCGGAACCTGCGCGCGCCTCTGCAGATCGGAGTTGGGATAATAGGCCTTCGGAATCACTCGGAAAGGAAGGACCGGGCTTTGAACCGGCCGGCCCTCGGCGAGAAGCTTTTCCGGAATGGCCACGACGAGATCGGTTTTCGGATCGGTCGTGTCGATAATCGCCAGTTCGTTGAGGCGGTCGCTCTCGGCAAAGTTCTTGGTCTCGCCTTCTTCGAGGCGCATTTGGAATTCCTGCTGGACGATTCCGGAAAGCAGTTCACCCACCAGGAGCAGTATCAAGCCGGAGTGCACGAGCCAAATGCCCGCCTTCCTCCAGGTGGGGCGCAGGCGCGAGAGATGGGCCGAGAGCAGATTCGCCAGCAGCACGCCCCCGATCAAGTATCCGCCCGGAAATACGGGGATCGCCATCTCTCCAAAGCGGGCAAACACGAACAGCGAGTGAAAATACTTCTCCTGCACGCCCCAGACTCCCAGCTGCACCTGATCGAGCGTGGCCGCAAAGACCAGGATGATGGAGAGAACGAGGAGGACGACTGTCAGCTTGAGCGAAACGAGGAAGTCCCGGAATCCCTTGAGAAAAGCCATGGTGTTCTAGGGAGCGTGCACAGTCCCTAGGAACTCTAGAAACTTTGGCTTCGCCGCCGAAACCAGCGCGTTGGGCCCCGTGAGTTTGAAGAACCAGGTCGCTCCATTGTAGGGCACAATCGCGGCCACAATCCGATCGCCTAAGCCGGTGCCCGAAGCCAGATCGACGACCGACAAAGTCAGGCCATGGGAATTCAATCGCGTGATGGTGGAGGCAAGCTCCGACTCGGCGAGCGGGGCCAGCCCGACCTGCCCGCGCCAGCGGTTCACGTTGGCGAGTTCGCCGCCTACCTCTCCCGAAAACGCTGTGATAGAGAGGTCTGCTTCGCCGCCGGCGCCGGGAACCGCATAGCTTCCCTTCCGCATGACAGAAGCCGTCTGCTGCCTCCAATCAGAAGGGGCGGTCCATTCGAGCGGGGGTCCGCCGGCGGTTGGCACGGCCATTGAGGCCATGGAACCGCCGCCCGTCGCCGCTGCGCCTGCGCCCACAGCCGCGGCGCCAGCCGCTGGACCGGCCATGCCTGATCCTGTCGCCGCACCGCTTATCGGCGAACCCGCGGGGGGCTCGGCCGCCGCAGCATCCCCTTCGGGGGGCCGGATCGTTTTGAGAAACTGAGTGAAGTCCGGTTTGGCCGCCACGACCAGCGCATCCGGTCCCGTCAGTTTGAAGAACCAAGAGGAACCGTTCCATGGAACGATCGCTCCGAGGATTCTCTGGCCGCCAGCTGAGGCGGGCGCCAAATCGACAAACGTCAGGCTGAGTCCATTCGAATCGAAGTGCGTTGTCGCCGATGGAAGATCCGCGGCGGGCAACGGCGGAAGCATGATTTGCCCCCGCCAGCGATTGATATTGGCCAGTTCCCCTCCTGACTCGCCCGGAAATGCCGTGATGGAGAGGTCCCCTTCGCCGCCGGCGCCGGGAACCCCGTAGGTGGCTTTGCGCATGGCCCCGGGCGGTTTCGATATCCATGTGGACGGGGCCGTCCACGCCAACGACGGCCCGCTTGCGGTGGCGACGGGCGTTCCCGCCATGCCGCCGCCTCCCGCGGAAACGGGACCCGAAGCGGCGGGCATTTCTCCGTTGGGAGGACCGGGAGTCTGCGGCACCGGGTCCGCCTCCTTGGGCACCCGGTACACGGCCACCTTTGGATCGCCGCAGCCGGCGACCCATAGAGTCGTGACGAGGACAAGACCGGAAGCGAACGCGCGCGTAACCATGAAACCGGACACGCTCGCGCCGATTGGCTGAAAGTTCAATCCTCTTTGGCGCTCGCCACCCATCCCACGGGCCCGGATGGCCTTGGCCGCGAAGCGTGCCGGTGCCGGCCCTACCACCAACCCCTCGCTTCGGCGCACCGCAGGGCCTCATCAAGCGGCGGGAGGTAGGGATGCCACATTCGTTCCCATTCCAGGCTGAGCGGACCGGAATAATTGTCCGTGCGCAGGACATCCAGGAGGCGCGCGATCGGAAATTCACCGTCGCCGGGGAGCACGTAAGTGACGGGATGCCGGGCGCTCGGGCGGCTGACGCTGTCCTTCACATGGATATGCGCGACCAAGGGTCGGATGGCGCGCCACGTGTCAACCGGGTCTTCCCCACGTCGCCAGGTATGATGGCTGTCCCAAAGGATCGCGGTGCCCGGAGCCGCTTCCGCAAAAGCGAGAATCGAAGCGGTATCGGTGAGCGAGTCGTGGGTCTCCACCATGAGATCGGCCTGCCAGCCGCGTTCGCGACGAAGATTCTGCCAGTCGCGCGCCGCCGCTGCTGCCAACGTGGCGGCCTGCGCCGGGTCGGCCGCCTTGCCGTCAAATGCCCGCAAACAACGCACCCCCAGCGCCTCGGCCCAGGGAAGAAATTCGAGGAAGCGTTCCCGTTCAGCGGACGCGCCCGTCGCCAAGCCCCAGGAGGTGTCGAGGGACACGATCCGGACGCGGCAGTCCCGCATCCTCTCCGCCAGGGCGGCTGGGGATCCGTAGGTAGCCGCGAGCAAGCTCGGAAGTTCGAGCGTTCCGCACAAAGCGCGCAATTCAACCGCGGGGATCTGATGGCGTTCGGCGAGGGCGATGGTGTCCTCGAGAGTGAGCTCCGGACACCCCAAGCTGGAGAAGGCGCGCGTGAATGGCATGCAGCAAAGAGTGCTTAGGTGAGTTCAATGTCGACGACCCGAGCGCAGCAAGCAGCATGGAATACCGTGATGCGATTCAGAAATAGCGAACCGTGAAGCCGTTCTCCCGCCGGACGCACGTGCTCCAATGGATCGACCGCCGTGTGGGCGTGCCGATTTGCTGGCTCCTGACGATCGCACGCCGTGTGGGGGACCTCTTTTCCAGGGAGACCGCCGGGATGGCGGGCCCGCGCCCATCCGGCACAGGCTCGCTTCTCTTCGTCAAGTTCGCCGAGCAGGGGTCAACGGTCCTCGCGCACGGAGCGATCAGCGAAGCGGTGGCTCGGGTCGGGCGCGACCGCGTGCACTTCCTGGTTTTTGAAGAGAACCGCTTCATCGTCGATCTCCTCGGCTTGATCCCGGAATCGAACGTCCACGTGATTCGGACGCGATCGTTTGGGGCGATGGTGACGAGCGCCGCGCATTCCCTTTCCCATCTGCGCCACCTTCGGATCGATGCCTGCGTGGATCTTGAATTTTTCAGCCGATTTTCGGCCGCGGTCTGCTACCTGATAGGGTCGGCGACGCGAGTGGGTTTTCACACCTATTTCGGGGAAGGTCCGTACAGGGGCAACCTTTTCACCCACCGGGTGCTCTACAATCCCCACCTGCACACGAGCGCGACCTTCTCGAGCCTGGTCCGCGCGCTCGACGTAGGTCCCGCTTCGCTTCCGGCCTTTGACGCGCTGCCGACTGTCCCACCGGCCCTTCCCCGCTTCCAACCCGCCGAGTCCGAACGAGCCGATGTGATTCGAATTCTGAGCACCCTAGGCGTCACGGAGGACACCCGGCTCATCCTCCTCAATTCGAACGCGAGCGACCTGCTGCCCCTTCGAAAATGGAACGCCGCAAATTATGTCGATTTGGCGCGCCGCTTGATAAGTGCTTTTCCGGAAGTGCATATTGCCTTCACAGGGGGCGCCGACGAGGCCGCGGCCAGCGAAGCGCTCGCGAGAGAAGTGGGATCGGCGCGCGCCCATTGCCTTGCCGGCCGGACGACCCTTCGACAGCTGCTCGTTCTCTGCGGATTGTCCGAGGTTCTCGTGACGAACGACAGCGGCCCCGCACACTTCGCCGCCCTGACCGAAATCGACGTGGTCGCCCTCTTCGGACCCGAAACACCGCTTCTCTTCGCCGCCTCGGGTCCGCGAAGCCACACCCTGTGGGCGGGCCTTGTGTGCAGCCCCTGTGTCAACGCTTTCAACAATCGCCAAACCGCATGCACGAACAATGTCTGCATGCAGCGGATTACGGTGGACCAGGTGCTGGATAAAGTTTCCTCCATCTACCGCCTCCGCGCAGCGCGGCCGGCCTCGGCCGCCACCACCTAAGAAACCTAACTCCCCGGATCTTCGCTGCGCACCGGCAGGCGTCCGTCCGC